>Ga0326512_10003861_pt1 | contig 10947 bp, 9 predicted proteins | sample 1_2617_0518_D_FD_203652 | JGI IMG/M metagenome (GOLD analysis project Ga0326512, IMG submission 203652) | Bovine rumen microbial communities from UC Davis, California, United States - 1_2617_0518 | ecosystem: Host-associated > Mammals > Digestive system > Stomach > Rumen | place: USA: California...
CGTTCCGCTCATCAAGGAGAAATGCGCCGCTCTGGTCTACTTAGGTGCCGACAACGCCAAGCTGCACCAGAACTTCGACAATCTGGGACTGCCCATACGCGACACCCACTCGATGAAGGAATGTGTAGAAGCCTGCTACGAGCTGGCTGAGCCGGGCGACACCGTATTGCTCTCGCCATGCTGCGCCTCGTTCGACCTCTTCAAGAACATGGAGGACAGAGGCGAGCAGTTTAAGGAACTGGTGAAAAAACTATAGAGGAATCTAAAGTGTCTGGAAAATCTAGAGAATCTGGAAAATCCAGAAAAATACAAAATATAAGCAACTATGAACATCAAAATAGGCAATCTCTTCAAAGGCGACAAGGTCATCTGGATGGTGTTCCTCTTCCTTTGTCTTATCAGCATTGTCGAAGTATTCTCGGCATCGAGCACGCTCACCTATAAGACGCAGAACTATATGGGGCCGCTCTTCAAGCACCTGTTCATGATAGGCCTCGGCCTGTTCGTGGCCATCGTGACGCTCAATATACCTTGCCGGTACTTCAAAATCGTGACGCCGCTGCTGCTCTTCGTCAGTTTCGTCACGCTGCTGTGGGTGCTGGTGGCCGGCGAGAGCATCAACGGTGCCAACCGGGTGATTCCCTTAGCCGGATTTACATTCCAGCCATCGGAAATTGCCAAGGGAACCATGGTGCTGGTCACGGCGCAGATACTCAGCGCCATGCAACGAGCCGATGGGAAGGGAGCCGACGAGAAAGCCATGAAATATGTGCTGGTATTATTGCTGCCTACGGTTTTCCTCATCGGACTGGAGAACCTGTCGACAGCGATTCTGCTCTTCACCGTGGTATTCCTGATGATGTTCATCGGCCGCGTGCCCATGCTGCAAATGGGAAAGCTCATGGGGGTAGGCATAGTGGCAATTGCGATATTTCTGACGCTGGTGCTCACGCTCGGCAGCATGGAAGAAGAGGATGACGCTGACGGACCGGCAAGGACAGAGCAGGCCGTTGCTGCCAAGGAAAGCAGCAGCGGACTGTTTCACCGCTTCTCGACCTGGCGCAACCGCATCGTGAAGAAACACGACACCAAGAACGTGGCACCAGAAGACTACGACATAGACAACAACTACCAGGTGGGTCATGCCAACATAGCCATCGCTTCGTCGGGCATCATCGGGAAAGGCCCCGGCAACTCTACCGAGCGCGACTACCTGCCACAGGCCTACAGCGACTTCATCTATGCCATCATCATCGAGGAGATGGGCATCTTCGGAGCCATCTTCGTGGTGTTTCTCTACGTGATACTGCTGTTCCGCTGCGCAAGGATAGCCGGACGATGCGAAAACAACTTCCCGGCTTTCCTCGTACTGGGACTGGCCCTGCTTCTGGTCATACAGGCTGCCATCAATATGATGGTGGCATGCGACTTCGGCATCGTCACCGGCCAGCCATTGCCGCTCATCTCGCGCGGCGGAACGTCGACCATCATCAACTGTGCCTACATAGGCGTGATTCTAAGCGTGAGCCGATCGGCACAGCGCAGTACAGAATTAGCAAAAGCATAACAAAGAAAACAATATGAATAAAGATAATGAACTGAGAGTCGTCATCAGCGGCGGCGGCACGGGAGGCCACATCTTTCCTGCCGTGTCGATAGCCAATGCCATCGTGGCCCTGTGCCCAAATGCCAAGATCCTGTTCGTGGGAGCCAACAACCGCATGGAAATGCAGCGGGTGCCTGCCGCTGGCTACGAAATAAAAGGGTTGCCCATTCGCGGCTTGTACCGGCCATTGTGGAAACCTGCCAACATCGGTGTGGCCATAGACTATCTCGTGAGCAAATGGAAGGCAAGAAGCATTCTGAAGCAGTTCCGCCCGCAGGTGGCCGTAGGCGTGGGAGGATATGCCAGCAGTGCCACCCTCGGCGCGGCCTACGACATGCACATTCCCTGCCTGGTACAGGAGCAGAACAGCTATGCCGGACTCACCAACAAGCGCCTGGCAGGGAAGGCACAGAAGTTCTGCGTGGCCTATGAAGGAATGGAGCGGTTCTTCCCCGCAGAGAAGATTATGCTCACGGGCAATCCCGTCAGGCAATCGCTACTCGACACAAAGGTGAGCCGCGAAGAGGCACTGCGCTCGCTGGGACTCGACACGAAGAAGAAGACCGTCGTGCTGGTGGGGGGCAGCCTGGGGGCTCGCTCGCTGAACGACAGCATGATGGCCCATCTCGACGACATCAGGCAGTCGGACGTGCAATTCTACTGGCAGACGGGCAAGATATACAGCAAGGAAATAGCCGGAATACTACAGGAAAAGGGCAAGCCCGACAACCTCGTGGTGACCGATTTCATCACCGATATGGGCGTGGCCTACAAGGCAGCCGACCTCGTCGTCAGCAGGTCGGGCGCCGGCAGCATCAGCGAGTTCTGCCTGCTGGGCAAACCCGTCATACTGGTGCCGAGCCCCAACGTGGCAGAAGACCATCAGACGAAGAATGCCATGGCACTGGTCGACAAACAGGCTGCACTCATCGTAAAAGACGCAGAAGCAAAGGACAAGCTCATAGACCTGGCCATTAAGACCGTGAACGACGATGCGCTGCTGAAGTCGCTCAGCGAGAATGTGCTGAAGATGGCACTGCCACACTCGGCAGACATCATAGCCAAAGAAGTCATAAAACTGGCACAGAATCATTAACCCCTTCTCAACAAGCATAAAGACAGAATGACACCACAACAGATAAAAGCAGTTTATTTCGTAGGAATCGGCGGCATAGGCATGAGTGCCATTGCCCGTTACTTCATCAACCGTGGCCTCGTGGTAGGCGGATACGACAAGACCCCCACGCCGCTCACACAGCAACTGGAAAAAGAAGGAGCCATCATACACTACGAAGAAAACATCGACGAGATTCCCCATGCCTGCAAAAACAGGGAGCACTGCCTGGTAATCTACACGCCGGCCATACCTGCCGAGCACAAAGAGCTGCAGTTCTTCCGCAAAGAAGGCTTCGAAATAGAGAAACGAGCCGAGGTGCTGGGCACGCTCACCCGACAGATGCGCGGGCTCTGTGTGGCCGGAACCCACGGAAAGACCACCACGTCGGCCATGTGCGCCCATATCATGCACCAGAGCCATCTGGACTGCAACGCCTTCCTGGGCGGCATATCGAAGAACTACGGCACCAACTACATCGTATCGAAGTCGGAATATGTGGTAATCGAGGCCGACGAATACGACCGTTCCTTCCACCATCTCTCGCCATTCATCTCGGTCATCACTGCCACCGATGCCGACCATCTCGACATCTACGGCACCAAGGAAGCATATCTGGAAAGCTTCCGCCACTATTCTGAACTCATTCAACCGGAAGGGGCACTCATCATACATCGCGGATTGGAGATGCAGGAGGCATTGCAGCCAGGCGTGAGACGCTATGACTACAGCCGCGACGAGGGCGACTTCCATGCCGAGAACATAAGGATAGCCAACGGCAGCATCACGTTCGACTTCGTATCACCCATCGAATGCGTGGCCAACATCGAAATGGGGCAACCCGTGCCTATCAACATTGAGAATGGCGTGGCTGCCATGGCCATGGCACAACTGGCAGGCTGCACGGCCGAAGAGCTGCGCATCGGCATGATGACCTATGCGGGAGTGGAACGCAGGTTCGATTTCAAAATCAAGACGCCCCACTTGGTGCTGCTCAGCGATTATGCCCATCACCCGAAGGAAATCTTACAGAGTGCCCGAAGCATACGCGAACTCTACAACGGCCGGCACATCACGGCCATCTTCCAACCGCACCTATATACCCGCACTCGCGATTTCTATAAAGAGTTCGCACAGGCATTAAGCCTGCTCGACGAGGTGATTCTCACCGAAATCTATCCTGCACGCGAACAGCCCATTGAGGGAGTCACCTCGCAACTTATCTACGATAACCTGAGGCCGGGCATGGAAAAACAAATGATCAGGAAAAGCGATGTGCTCGACCTGGTGAAGCAACGCACGTTCGACGTGCTTATCATTCTTGGAGCTGGCGACCTGGACAGTCAGGTTCCTCAGATTGCGAAGATTCTGCAAGGTAAATAAAAAACACCACAAAACGACCATGACTCTGAACTGGAAGAAACTTACCATCGTTACGCTCGACATCGTCATCGGCGGATACTTGGTTCTGGCAATGACCGCCTTCAACAAGCCCGATGAGCAAAGCAACCTATGCACCGAGGTGAAAGTAAACATTGCCGATGAGGTGGTAGACGGTTTCCTGACCAACGACAAAGTGAAACAGCTGCTCACCCAAGCCCGCCTCTACCCTATTGGCAAGCCCATGGCCAGCATCAACACGCGGAAAATAGAAGAGACGCTGCAGGGAAACGAACTGATAGAGAAGGCCGAATGCTATAAGACCCAAGTGGGGCATCTATGCCTGAACATCAAGCAACGCATTCCTGTGATGCGGGTGATGGCAGAAAATGGCGACGACTATTTCGTCGACAGCCATGGCGAGGCCATGCCACGCATAGACTACACGTGCAACCTGATTGTAGCCACGGGCAGCATCAGCAAGAAGTATGCACGCACAAAGCTGGCTCCGCTGGCCAACGATGTGCTGACCGATGATTTCTGGAAAAACCAGATTGAGCAGATAAACGTCTTAGCAGACGGTTCTGTAGAGATTGTGCCACGCGTAGGGGAGCACATTGCCTATCTAGGGCAGCCCACAGCTCTGCGCAACAAGCTCGAACGCCTGCGTAAGTTCTACAAATACGGACTGAGCGAAGCAGGGTGGAACAAATACGAGCGGGTAAGCGTGGAATTCGACAACCAGATTATCTGCAAGAAAAGGAAAAGCACCCCTTCTAAAAGGTAAATAAGTTACAAATTCTTTTTCCGGAATAACGAGATTCCGAAATAACGTTATTCCGAAATAACGAGATTCCGAAATAACGAAATAACGAGATTTCAAAATTTCGAAATAACGAAACAAAAAAATAATAACGAAATAAAAATATTATGGTGGCAGACAAGGAATTTATAGTAGCAATTGAGCTTGGCTCTTCAAAGGTGACAGGCATTGCAGGCCAGAAGAAGCCAGATGGCAGCATTAGCGTGCTGGCACTGGTCAAGGAGGAATCGTCATCCTTCATACGCAAGGGTGTGGTCTACAACATCGACAAGACGGCACAGTGCCTTGCAAACATCGTCAAGAAACTTGAGAATCAGCTGAAGACCCACATCACGCAAGTGTTTGTGGGCGTAGGCGGCCAGTCTATCCGTGGTGTGCGCAACGTAGTGTCGAAAGACCTACCCACCGACACCATCATCACCCAGGAAATGGTGATAGAACTCATGGAGGCGAACCGCACCTTAGACTATCCTGACCAGAAGATTCTTGATGTGGCCGAGCAGGAATACCGGGTTGACTCACAGCTGCAGCCCGACCCTGTAGGCATCAGGGCCTCGCGTCTGGAGGGTAACTACCTGAACATATTGGAGCGCAAGGCATTCTTCCAGAACCTGAACAAATGTTTCGAGAAAGCCGAAATCAAAGTGGTCGAGATGTATCTGGCACCGCTGGCACTGGCCAATTCCGTGCTTACCGAAGCAGAGAAACGCTCGGGATGCGCACTGGTGGACATTGGTGCCGACACCACCACCGTATCGGTATTCTCGAAGAATGTGCTTCGACACCTCGCCGTCATCCCCTTGGGCTCGAACAACATCACCAAAGACATTGCATCTCTGCAGATGGAAGAGAGCGATGCCGAGAAGATGAAGCTGAAATATGCCTCGGCCTATACCGACAACAACGACATCGACGACACACTGAAATACAGCATCGACCAAGACCGGCAAGTGGAAAGCCGCAAGTTCATCGACATCGTCGAGGGACGCCTTGAAGAGATTATCCTCAACGTGCGCGAACAGATACCCAACGAATACTACGACAAGCTGCTGGGCGGCATCATCCTCACCGGCGGTGGTTCAAACATGAAGAACATCGAGAAAGCCTTTGCCATGCGCACTGGCATCGACAAGATACGCACCGCCAAGTTTGTCACCATGAGCATTAACAGCAGCCATGAGGCCATCAAGGCCAAGAATGGCACGATGAACACCATCCTGGGCCTGCTGGCAAAGGGATACATCAACTGCGCCGGTTCAGAGATAGACCCGCATCGAGACCTGTTTGAAGAGGCAAAGGCCACGGCCAGTCCCTCAGCTACCGAGCGTACAGCCCGCAGTGCCCACGAGGCCGGCCCGGGCGTGATTCGCACCGAGGCTGAAGAGAAGAAAGCCGAAGAAGAAGCACTGCGCAAACGCCAGGAAGAGGAAGCTGCCAAGGCCGCACAAATGGCGGCAGAAGCTGCGGCTGCGGCTGCAGCCAAAGCGGCAGAAGAAGCGGCACGCAAGCAGAACAGTTTCTGGAACCGATTCAAGAAGAAGATCAAAGACTTCGGTCAAGACATGATCAAAGACGAATAAGACTGCATAGAAAGAGAAAGGAAACACATAGCATTTAGAAGAATAAGGAGAAAAAGAACATGGCAGAAAATAATATGGACATACTCGACTTCGGCATACCCGAAGAGAAGCATAGCATCATCAAGGTGATAGGCGTTGGCGGCGGCGGCGGAAACGCAGTGAACCACATGTATCGTGAAGGCATTCACGACGTGACCTTCGTGGTCTGCAACACCGACAACCAGGCACTCAACGACTCGCCCGTGCCCGTGAAGCTGCAACTGGGCCACGAAGGCCTTGGTGCCGGCAACCGCCCCCAGCGGGCCCACGATGCCGCCGAGGAGAGCGTCGACGCCATACGCAACATGCTGAACGACGGCACGCGCATGGCCTTCATCACAGCCGGCATGGGTGGTGGCACCGGAACGGGTGCAGGACCGGTCATTGCCCGCATCTCGAAGGAGATGGACATTCTCACCGTGGGCATCGTCACCATTCCCTTCCGCTTCGAGGGCATCAAGAAGATAGACCAGGCTCTCGACGGCGTGGAGGAAATGGCCAAGCACGTAGATGCACTTCTCGTAATCAACAACGAGCGACTGCGCAGCATCTATCCCGACCTCTCGGTCGACGATGCCTTTGGCAAGGCCGACGACACGCTCTCGGTGGCTGCCAAGTCGATTGCAGAAATCATCACCATTCATGGCCGAATCAACCTCGACTTCAACGACGTGAAGACCGTGCTCAAAGACGGTGGCGTGGCTATCATGTCGACGGGCTTTGGCGAGGGCGAAGGCCGCGTGAAGAAGGCTATCGACGATGCCCTGAACTCGCCGCTGCTCAACGACAACGACGTATTCAACTCGAAAAAGATCCTGCTCAACATCACCTCGGCGGGTTCAAAAGACGGCAAGTCGGCACTGATGATGGAAGAGATGAACGACGTGAACGACTTCATGGCCAAGTTTGGCAGCGACTTCGAGTCGAAGTGGGGCTTGAGCTACGACCCCGAGCTGGGCAACAAGGTGAAGGTGACGATTCTTGCCACTGGCTTCGGACTGAGCAACGTCGACGGTATGCAGGAGCGCATCACCAAGCTCGACCGCGAGGCAGCCAACGAGCTGGCCAAACAGCAGGAGAAGGAGCTGCGCAACCAGGAACGCCGTGGCAAATACTACGACGACGACAACAGTACCCGCCGCACGCGTCGCCGCCCGAACATCTACATCTTCCGTTCTGAAGACCTCGACAACGACGACATCATTTCGGCTGTGGAGACGACACCTACCTACAAGCGCACTCGCGAAGTGCTCGAGAGCATAGGCCAGACCTCGGCCCCCAACACCGAGCAGCGTCCGGCAACCGAGCAGGCACAGGAGGTGGGCGGTGTCATCAGCTTTGTATAGCCCGAATGATTCCCCATTTTTGGCAAATACCGAAAAGCGGTCTGCTAAAAGCGAAAAAACAAAGAAGAACCATCTATATGAATGGTTCTTCTTTGTTTTTTCGGTTTATATCTGCTTTGGCGGCACGCATAATTCAAGACAAGCCTCAATGCCCTACAGCTGGCTTTCACCCTCGATGTATTGCGACATAAACAGATGATCGCCATCCCAGACGACATACGAGAAATGGCTTATCCAGTCGCCCAGAATCAGCATGCGCGCCCGTCGGTCCCTACCCTGCTGCAAAGGGCGTGGCAACTGCAAGTCTACCTCAATGTGGCGATGCCCATAGATATAGTAGTCTACATTAGGATGCTGCTCAATATACTTTTTAGTATAGAGCACCAGATGCTCACGGTCTTCGCCAAGATATACGGGTTCCCCTTTCCGCTCATGCTCTATACGTGAGTGTCGGGCCCACTGCAGTCCGAACCAGAGTCCCCAGCGAGGATGGAGTGCCGAGAAGAGCATCTGGCATACGCGGTTGTGGAAGATGCGCTTCAGCAGTTTGAAGCTCTTGTTGGGGTCGCCCAGACCGTCGCCATGTGCCAGATAGAATATCTTGCCATACAGTTCGACGGTCTGCGGTTTCTTGTGCAGCACCACGCCGCATTCCTCGGCGAGATAGCTGTATGCCCAGATGTCGTGGTTGCCAGTGAAGTAGTGCACCTCCACGCCCATGTCGGTCAGTTCCGACAGCTTGCCCAGGAACCGCGTGAATCCCTTTGGCACCACATAGCGGTATTCGTACCAGAAATCGAACATGTCGCCCAGCAGATAGATAGCTGCCGCCCTGTCCTTGATGGAGTCGAGAAATCGCACCAGCCTGCGTTCCTGCATGCGGCGGTGGGGAATGGCGAGCGAACCCAGGTGGGCGTCGCTAAGGAAGAAAATTTCTTTCATAAATATCTTGTGTATAACTCATCGTTGTCGGCTTTCATTGAGTTGTGTCCCCTAAGGTCTATAAATCCTGCATGGTAAATACGGCCAAGCCAATATTCGGTCTCATTTGCTTCTTTTAGTGCAATGCTTAGCTTGCTGATTTTCTTCTACAGCGGCAGCAAACTCAACACTCTACACTCTAAACTCTACACTTAGAAGCCCAGCTCCACCCTTGCCTCTTCGCTCATCATGCTCTGGTCCCACTGGGGTTCAAACACCAGGTTGATGTTGGCTCCCTTCACTCCCTCTACACCCTCTACTTTGGTGCGCACGTCTTCCAGGATAAAGTCGGCTGCCGGACAGTTAGGGGCGGTGAACGTCATGTCGATGTCGACGTTGCCATTGTCTTGCACGTCTATTTTGTAGATCATGCCCAGTTCGTAGATGTCTACTGGAATCTCCGGGTCGTACACCGTCTTCAGTACGTCGACGATGCGACCTTCCATTTTCGATTTTTCTTCTTGTGTCATTGTCATGTCATTATTTGTTAGCTTGCAAAGATACGAAGAAGCAGGCAAACCGCCAAATTATTGTGCAAAAAAAGGCACTCCACAACAGCGGGTGCCTTTTCTCTGGTCAGAACACGTTCTACAATTTCCCCGATTCATGATAGGAGAAATACTGTCCGTCGGTCAGAATGACATGATCCATGAAGTGCAGCCGCATCACCTCGCAGGCTTTCTTTATAATAAGGGTTATCTGGTCGTCGGCCTTGCTTGGAACAATACTTCCAGAGGGGTGATTATGGCAGACGGACACGATGGTGGCTCCAGCCATCAGGGCCTCACGCATGATGATCCTCACGTCGACGGTCACCTCGGTAATTCCGCCTCTGGCAATGCGCACTTTCTTTATAAGCTTGAAGTTTTGGTTCATCAGCAAGACCCAGAATTCTTCCACGTCGAGATCTTGCATCAGGGGGTGCATGTGGTTATAGAGCCTTGTGGCCGTGCTCAGTTCCGGCCGTTCCTCCGGCGTTTCCGCCTGCCGGCGCTTTCCCAGTTCGCAGGCGGCCAGAATGGTGATAGCCTTGGCAGGCCCCACCCCATTATACTCGCAGAGTGCGCTGATGGTGAGCTTTCCCAGCGTATTCAAATTATTGTTACAATCGGCAAGCACGCGTTTCATCAGGTCTACGGCACTCTCTTTGGTAGACCCCGATCCGATGAGAATGGCCAGCAGTTCTGCGTTGCTCAATGCCGCAGGCCCCAGCCGCTCCAGTTTTTCGCGAGGCCGGTCTTCCTCTGCCCACTGATTAATGTTTAGTTTATCGCTCATTTGTAGAAAGTCTTCTCGAAGGCAGCAAACTCATCCTGCTTCAGCACGCACCGTTTCCACCACGACTCAATGAAACCCAGTCCATAGCCCATGAGTTGGGTAAAGGCGGCAGGCACAGAGAGCAGGCCCACCCACAGGCTGCGGTTTCTGACGCTTGAATCAACCATGATAAGGGCACTATAGAACAGAACAGGCATGAGGGCGACGACACAGAGCACGAAGCCTACACCCTGATGCATATTGTCGGTAGGCCGCAGTCCATTCGCATCGAGCCATTCGCCATAGCCATACATCGCCAGGCCCATCACAAACAGCGCCAGCAGACCGATGACCCCTACGGTGAAGACCGTCGGCAACAGATGCACCAGCTTCAGCGTGCCAGGATGCCGCTTCTCCAGGTTGATGCGCGCAATGCCGCTATTATAAACCTGCCGGAAGAACTTACGAAAATCGGTTCGCCGTTTGTGCCAGACCCATGCCTCGGGAAAAAGCTGTGGTCTGTAGCCTGCCTCAACGATGCGATAGGAAAAGTCGATGTCTTCGCCAAAACGCATCTTCGAGAATCCCCCCAACCGCTGGTACACATCTCGACGTATGCCCATGTTGAATGAGCGCGGATAAAATTTGTCCATCTTCGTCTTGCCGCCACGTATGCCTCCCGTAGTGAAAAACGAGGTCATAGAATAGCTGATGGCTTTCTGTACCGGCGTGAACGAGGGGTGAGCGGCATCGGGGCCGCCCCAGGCGGCCAGCTCTCCACTCTCCACTCTCCACTCTACACTTTCCAGGTAGGTTGGTGG
>Ga0326512_10003862_pt1 | contig 10945 bp, 11 predicted proteins | sample 1_2617_0518_D_FD_203652 | JGI IMG/M metagenome (GOLD analysis project Ga0326512, IMG submission 203652) | Bovine rumen microbial communities from UC Davis, California, United States - 1_2617_0518 | ecosystem: Host-associated > Mammals > Digestive system > Stomach > Rumen | place: USA...
TATAATATACACACCTCCCTCAAACTTTTTTTCATAAAAAACACACCTCTCACCGCACCAAAAACTATGCAACTTGCACAATGTCAACTTGCACAATAATCCTATATAAACTTTGTCTATTATGTCAATTCGTAATATCGAACAAATGCAATATAGTAAATATAGACAGAGAATCCACTGTCTGAAAATATTGAAACGAGGTATATAATTATGGGATTCAAGAACAGTACAAACACAAAGGCTAATACACAGACATCCGGTGACTATGCTCGCGCTGTCATTTGCGGCACAGTCAACAGTATCTACGTTGGCAAGAAATATGCGTATGTAACGATACGTGTAATGCCGGGCGACTACTACACCGACTATAAAGTAGCATTTCCTCTGGACTACACCGGAGATGCAACAACTGAAGGAAAGCGCGTCAGCATCCTTGCTGATATCTCCACATACTACAACAAAGAGAAGCGCGCAACCGAAACGAACTACACCTATGTAAAGGACGCTACTTTCGATAACGTCCCGTTTTAAGAAAGGAAGTATTACCTATGAGTATAATTTTTCCCTCATCCCTCTGCGCTGACCTCATGAATATTGCACTCAAAAACGTCAGCGGCACAACTACAACCGCAGACGGCGCAACCTCAGACGGTCTCATATGCAAAGAAGACCTCAGCAACTTTGTACAGTGTGGCGTTGCTGTTAACACAGCTACAGACGTTAAAATGTTTATCAATACATTCACATCCATGCTTGAACACTGCGGCAAGACCTATTTCGAAACACTCAGTGCGGAAAAGATTAAAGAGCGTTTCGGGCTGCGTGTTTCCGCCGACGAGTTTGCAGTTCTCTCGCAGAAAGTTCGCATTGCTCCGGAAACATTCGAAGCGGCGTTCGTTATGGACGGCTCGCAGTCTTCAAGCTTTGATGACCTTTTCGGCAAGCATCCGTTCAGATTCGACGTGAAAATCTGGAACTGCAACGGCTTCTATAGAACAAAGCCCTTTACCATTTCTTATGAAATGTTTAAGAGCTCTGTTCTTTCCTCTGCCGCGTGGCGTGAACTCGTTGCGGAAATGTGGAAGGTAGTAGACGCGGTTGTAGAAATTGCACTCGCACAGTCTCCGCGTTTCCTGGTGGAACAGCAGATTGCAAACGCCGCTCTTTACCGTTCTGGCGTCCGTGTTGTAAGTCTTCCGCAACTTTACGCGTCCGAGACCGGCGGCACATTCACAACCGAGGACGCGCCTGACTTTGCCGCGTGGTTCGTTGCATGGCAGAGACACGTCAATGAAGTAATGGAAGAGCCAACGGCACTTTATAGCGGTAAAGCTACTATAAAGATGAACACGCCGGCGACTTACAAGCGCAAGTTCCTTATTGACAGATTTTACGACGCAATCAACAAGGGACTTTCCGGTGTGTACCACGACGACAAAATAGGAAACATCGACGACTATGAACTCATCCCCTATCTGGAGAACGTAAACGAACCCCGCAAGCTTGACATCGTTCCGGCAAATCCGCCTACACTTACAAGCGGAAAGAAAGTAACTCGCGTTCAGTTCGGAAATGTCGTCGGTGCAATCTGGGATAAGCGTGGCACTTTCTACAGTATCAACTATAGAAAGATTGGTCAGAATCCGAACGAGTTTGACGACCATGTAAACTACATTTCAACCGTCGGCGCGTCACACTGTGTTGACGAGGACAGCAATATCGTAGTATTTACTATGAACAAATCCGGCAAAGACTACACAATAACCGAGGAAGACGACGAGTGATATAGAGAGGAGGAACGGCGGCACACTTTTAGAGGCGTGCCGCCTTATTATATGGGATTTGAAAAAAATTCTCTTGCCGCGTCTGTCGCGAATTTCGACGGCTGTACACCGTGCAACCGTCACCGAGTATCAGATATAAAGCGCGTCAACGTGTACAGCGATATCATAAACCGTATCGGCTGTAGCATGTTCAAGTGGAATCTGCCGGCGGAAGTCCTCAAAGACGTGCCGTCAGATTGCATTGAGCGCGCTATTAACTGCGGTGTTGCCGTCCTTTACAAAGTCCCCGCCGGAATTAGTGTTGCTAATTCTGAACACTGGGCTTGCACTCCCCTGGAATACATCGGGCCTCTGCGAAATGACGGTACATCCGATAAGTTTATCACACGCGGCAGCGACTACGCTATAGAATCAACTCAGCTTGAACGGTATGTTATAATCAAAAACAATGACTTTTTAATGTCGGAATATGACGTGTCGGAATGGTTCACGGAAATGCTCGGTGAGACTGACACAAGCGAAAACAGGCTGATAAAGTGGAGCAGAATCACTCCAATAGGCGTTGCCGGAAATAGCAAGGACGCCGCGGCACTTTCCGAGTTACTGGAAGAAGTATACAACGGCAAGCCGTGGAAAGTCTACAGTGACGGTACGAAGATTGCAACAGGCACGCCCACGTCCCGCGACGATAGAGTGTTGAGACTTACCGACGACAGCGCGATAGAAAGAATGCACTTTCTCAGTGAGTTTCATTATGAATTGATACGCCGTATATGCAACCTTTATAACATCCCTTTTCACACTTCCGCAAAGTCCGCGCAGAACCTGGAAAGTGAATTGCATAACACTGATATCTTTTCTCAAATGCTCACTTTAAACCGTGAAGAGTGCCGTAAACGTGCAGCGGCAGAGATGCCGGAAATTCTCGGATTTGATGCAGCATCTGTTGAACTGTCTGAGCCGTTTAGAAAAGAAAACAAGGTGATAGAAAACATCATTGACAGCACAGAACCGGCGGAGACGTCAGAAGAGCCGGCAGAATCAACAGAACCGCAGGAAAAGGAAGAACAGGAAGAGGGCGGCGATAATGGCAATTGAGTTGATGCAATATATTGACGTTAATCCGATAATTGAGCATGCGAAGGCAATAAATTGCCCTTACGTCGGAATAATAGGTGGCAAGTTTACCGGCAAGACTTACGGTTGTGTAGACTACGCACTTCGGGACTTCTACGCGGAGAATAGCGGGCGTCCGTTCTTCTATGCACGACGATATGATAAGACGTTCACGCCGTCCATATGCGGTAATTTAATAAATAAACACAGGCAGGATATAATTAATCTCTCCGGCGGATATCATAACGCCGGAGAGTTCCGCGGCAAAATCTATACAGTACAGCGCAACACGACAGACAAGAACGGAGAACTCACGCGCAAGGCACAAAAAACAATAGCTTACTGCCGCAGTCTCAACAATGTGGAAACGGAAACCGGCGACGATAAGGGCGAACTATCATGTGTAATATACGACGAGTTTTTAACTCGCGGCGAGGAACTCCGGGACGAGTTTAACAAACTCATGATACTTCATGCAAACGCGCTCCGCGGACGTACTGATAGATATGTACCGCTTTTTCTTCTCGGCAATACCGTTTCGCGTGATTCCGCCGTTGCTGAGCGTTTCGGCATCCGTCTACGTGATTGCAAGCGCGGACTAAATGTGTTCTCAAATCGCGCCGGCGTCCCACGAATTGTGCTATACTACACGCCGGAAACGTCAACAGGCGTGGAAGCGGCAGAGTTATATTATGACCGTTTTGAAGACGATCATATCAACATGATATCGCACGGAGATTGGACGCTCGGCACTTATAAAATAGCGTCAGTGTCGCAGTTGCTTAAAAGTGGCGTTACCTTTAAGCTTTTTGACAGGGGCGTGTGCGTCCACTGCACTATATATGTTGACGGTTACACGCCTGTGATGATAATAAAAAAACCGTCTGACATATTTGATTATAAAGTAAGTCCGATAATATCGCCGGAGAACTTAACCACAGTACCAAAAATAATAATAGACTGTGTAAAGTCCGGCGCATATTTCGCCGAAACTCCGGAAATAGGCGAGGACTTCCGCGACATATGCAAACATATCACAGGCGGCACAGCTATAGTCAATATGATAGAATGATGAGGTGAAATATATGAGATTCTACAGAGTAGCGGACGAACTCGCAGAAATGACAGACGCGGAAAAAAACACGACGTTCACGCTGTCGGACGGTTCAACAACTATTATGGACGGTGTGACAGTGTCAAAACGTCTTGCTGAGGTGTACGGATATTTCAAAAGTATTGTGCATCTCTCGGACGCGTGGGCGACGTTCCAGGCGTTTCATGAATCCGACTTTTTACGCGCTTACGCGGCAAGCGTCGCGGAATATAATCCGCTCAATAACTATGATAAGATAGAGGATGTAAGCGACGTGGAGCGCGTCGGTAAGATGACAGTTGAACGCACTCCGGATTTGGAGACGGTAGAACAGCCCACGGACGGAGATATCACAACGGAACTTTACACCACGACGTTTGACAGCACATCACCGCGCCTTGACAGCAAAAGCGTAACATCCGGCGGAACTACCACAACGGAGAACGGCAAGGACACAACCGAAACATCACACGGAAACGTCAGCGGCACAGACGCCGCCGGCAATACCGTAAACGGCACAAAGATAAACGAACACAAAAACAGAACGTCCGGAAATATCGGCGTGACTACATCACAGCAAATGATAGAAAGCGAATATGAAATGCGCCTCAAACCGCTCCTGGTGCGCTATCTGGACGTGTTCGCGCGTGAACATTTATATCTTTGTGAAGGTGGGGAGTGGTACGAATGAGAATAATAGCATATAGGATTGCAGATAATAACAACGTAGTCGATAAGAGCACCGGTGCGGCGATTGCGTCCGCGCTTGTGCGCCCTACTGCGGCGGTAGATATGCACAACCCGGCGTTTGTTGTCGATGTGAATAACGCTCTTTACAACTGCAACTATCTCTACTGTGATACTTTCCGCCGTTGGTATTACATAAATAATATCTCAGTCTCAGCCGGGCAAACAATGACACTGCACTGCACTGTTGATGTCCTCAAAAGTTTTGCAACTGAGATAAAGGCACTTCGCGCAACTGTCGTACGGTCTGAGAGTGTCGGTGCTCCAACATATATCCCGGATTCGCAGTTACCTATTAACCCGGTTGTTGTTGATACTGAGAGTATCAAATTTGCAACAACTCCCTTTATAGGTGACGGCAACAGCTACATTTTAACCACGTTAGGAGGTGGAATCGAATGAGACTTAATACAGCTTTCTGGGGTACAGAATACGGCACTTTCTGGTATAGAGAGCGTACGCTTAATAAATTAACGAACTACGCAAGCGAAAACAGCTTTTTCGCATCCACATTCACAACTGAGACTTACGACGACGTTGCTTATTCTAACGGGCAGCTTAGTGAATACGCTAAGAAGAATCCTGAACAGTATAACACGCTAATAGATAACAGTATTTGTTACGCCGCAATCCCGGCGAATTCTCCCATATCAACAATATCTTACCTCAACAGAACTACAACAGTCGCCGGCGGCGTAGAAGCTTACCATGGCGATATTCCGTTGTTTTTGTCAATTGCTTACTACGGTTTTAATGAAAACGCGAATAGTTCAATGCAAAGTGGCGGCAACGGTAATAGCTTTCTTGCTAATAGATGGGCTACATGGTCTGACAGTGACATTGAGGATGTCGACCATACTAGATACCCATACAGCGGCGGTCGTCTTATAATGCCAATAGTCAAATGGAATTACAATGATGTAGTTCTACTGCTTAAAGTTGTTGTTGGTGATGATTTAACGAACGTCGATAGCCATATTTTTGACCTTGCTGAATGGGAACAAAACCAAAAAACAAACTATCCTTATGTATACGCGATTTTTGGTGTGCCGTATTTAGGAAAAGCGGGGGATAGGTTCAATATTAACTACAATATCGCTATTGCATACACCGGCTGGGGCACGCTTGCAACATCCTCGAATTATTTACGTTGTAGTAAAAATGTTAAGTTGGCAATACCGCCGAACTACAACCATAATGATGTATACGACTATTCGCCGGCAATTGATAGCACGCTAATCAATTATAACAGTAATGTGCTAGTTGGCTCGCGTATCAATGATTATGGTTTCAGCGTCGGCATAGGAAATGCAAGTGTTACGCCGAACGCAACACTTGACACTTTCGCAAATACTGGGGCTAGTAACGGTAATAACAGCTTATATATGTTTGCTGGCGACAATACAATAATTGAATCGTTCCCTATGGGCACGCCAAACAATGTATCGCGTGTTGTAACTAAAATAAAAGATGATGTAGACTTGCGCAAATTAATGTCATGGTATGGGCTACAGTTCGTTGACCACGTCGACAAAGTCGGCGCGGCTATTGGTTCTGCTGATTTGTGCGTCCCGATAATAGGTGCGGACGGCTACACAACCGGCGAATATCTGACAGGAGAGGAAGCGGCGGAACTTCCTAACGCTGACTGGGGCGAGGACTTCCGCGAAAAGAACGGTTATGACGGACGCCCGAACGAGCCGTTTAACATGGAAACGGAGTTAAGACCGCAGAACAGCGCGGCGGCATCTCCCTTTACTTATCAGTATGTACTCAACAGCACAAAAATACTCAACCTCAAAAACTACTTATATACTACAGTAGCAACTGCAACCGACGAAACTCAACTTTTCGAAAAGTTTCTGACAAATAATCCTATTGACTGTATAGCAAGCTTGACTGTATTCCCCTTTAACGTGGAAAATTATATTGACGGTGTCCCCGGAGAGCATGTTATAATGGGAAATGTTGACACAGGCATCGTTGCAACCGGTATATATAGAGGTATGGTTATTGTATTGGACGGCGGCACGGTGTATTATAGAGACTATTTCAACGACTTCCGCAGTTATGAACCATATTCAGACGCGGAACTACACATACCTTATCACGGCAGTGTACACATAACGCCGTCTGAGTACGTCGGGCACATAATCGGCGTGAAATATCTCGTCGACATTTCCTCCGGCGCGTCTATCGCGCTTGTATTCCGCGACGGTCTTGTAATTGATAGTATCGCCGGACAAATCGGCGGCACGCTAAGACTTACCGGAATACAGACAGCGTCGTATCATAACGCTGTTTATTCTGCGGCGTCGGGATATAAACAGGCTAAGACCTCACAAGCTGTACAGGGTGCGAGCGCGGTGCTTAACGTTCTCGGTGCGGCAGGAAACGCCATAGCACAAAAAGATATCGGCGGCGTTCTCTCTGCAATTACAAGCGGCATGGGCGGAGCGGCGCAGAACGCAATAAACGTCGAAAATGCTGAATACAACTTAAACCACGTTCAAATTCCGTTTAAGACGATAGGGGCGAATACCACATTTACAAGCATGGGTAACGAGCAGTATTGCAGACTTATCATCAAACGTCCTGTAATGCTTGACAAATACCGGGCGGCAGATTATGGCGCGTCAGTCGGATTTGCTTGCTGTGAAACTGGCACACTTGCCGATTATACCGGCTTGACAGTCTGTGCCGGTGCTGACCTCTCCGGAATACCATGCACGGCAGCAGAACGCGCGGAAATCTTACAGTTTTTAAAAGGTGGTGTGAGACTGTGAAAAATTTACTTTGCGTCAAGTCAATACTTACGTTGACGCTCTCAACGGCGTTCGCGGCACTGTGCTTTATATATCCGAATGATTATGAAGAGACAATGAAAACTGTAATTGTTGCTGTCATTACATTTTATTTCTCACATCAAATCGACAAAGGAGGACAAAACAAATGAAATTATCAACACATTTCGATTCAACGGAATTTGCTTGCAACTGCGGTTGCGGAGCGTCCACAGTTGACGCCGGACTAATAAGCAAGCTTGAACAGCTTTACACGCTTATGGGCGCGGCGGCTATTCTCGTCAATAGCGGCAGACGTTGCGCTAAACATTCCGTCGCCGTCGGCGGTACGCCCTCAGACGGTCATGTTTGCGGAATTGCCGCAGATATAATGGTAAGGAAGAGCAACGACAGTTACTATAGCGGCGCGGATATCGCGGAAGCGGCGGAGCGTGTCGGATTCTCAGGTATCGGTATTATCTCCGGAAACGCTTGCCACGTTGATATAAGAGACGGTAAGAACTACGTTAATGCTCACTGGTTCGGAAACGAGCAGACCGGCGAGAACTTTATAAAAACATTTCAGCGCGGCACTAAGTTCCCCGGAGAGACGGCAAAGAAAAAAACAATTGCTGTCAATATCGTGATTGACGGTGTACAGTACGGTGGAACACTGACGGAAAAATAAAATGTTTCATGTGAAACAATTAAGCCCCGGATATCTCCGGGGCTGTTTTTATGTTTAATTCGTCATGAATAATAGATGCTGTTTTGTTGCGTTTTCGTTTATTTCAATTGTAGTCTCAACGATGCCCTCATAAACAAAATCATCCTTTAAACCATCCATTAATTCATCTAACAATTCAGGTGTTGCACTTTCAAGGCGATTATCATCGCCGCAACATTTTATTGTTACAGTTAAATCTAATTTTGCCATTTTTCATCTCTCCTTTATTGTGTTTCACGTGAAACAATTCGCGGCGATTCTGTACATTTCCAGTGCTGTTCTTTCCGTGTTCGTCAGTTCGAACAGGGTGGCGGAGACGCCACGGCGATCTATGATATCATAAAGATACTCCGACCATTCATTTAAAATATACACTATTATGTCGTTCGCTGTTTTCATTCGGTTTCACCTCCATTAATTACAGTGCAACTTATGTCGATGTGTTTCACGTACCATTCACCGCCGCTATATTGTTTTGTGTATGCGCCTACTAATGCTTCCTTTTCAGCGTTCGTCATAGCGTGAGCAGTAAATATATATTTTGTGTGGACGCGCGATGCGTACGCACCTTTAAGCGTGGAAAATATGTCAAATCTCGTAACATAAATCATATTATCTCTCCCGTAAATATTTCAAATAGTTCTTTGCCATAGACAAAGTAAAGTCAATCGGTAAAATTGCATGGTAACTTCCGACGTTCACAGCGGCAGTGTTTCCGAGATAGTCAGTTATTTTTATATCGTGCCTGTATGGTGTATCATCGTAGACGCTGGCGAACTTTCCGGCGAACATGTGCTCTATTATTATTTTCGCGTCGTCACCGTCAATGAATCGCCGGAGCGGATTATAATAACGAAACGGACGGTTTATTTTCTTTGCCGCTATTTCGCGTGGAATTGCTGTTTTCGGCAGTCCAGCAATTACCGTTTCAATCTCTCCGCTTGTTGACTGTTTTATATACTTCTTTGCACCGAGGGCAAGGAAACGCGTGTAGGGTTCGTCAAAATCCCATGTTCCAAGGTCTTCAAACACGTCCGCGTGTGGATGCTCCCGGAAAATTCTGCGGTTCTTTTCAATGATTCCGGCGTTATATTCTCGCATAGCTTTTTCAAGTTCTGCGCCGTGCTTTACATCATAATACAGGCTGTCCGTGTCATATTGTACTATGCACTCCGGATATCTCGATATGAAGTGCATGAGCAGTGCGCGGGCGTAGGATGTACACCAAAACGCAATATAGGGATTCAGCCATACCTTCGCGCGCTCTTGCTCCCAAGTCTCCGGAGCTGCGGCAACTAATTCTCCAAACTCGTTTACACTCTCAAATAGTTCCCGGCTCTTCTGAGCGAGTACGCCGTAATATGTGTTCACGTTTCGCTTAGCGTCCTTGTATTCCTGTGTGTGGTTCAATCCGTCGCGCTTTAAAAGTGCCTTTGTCTCGTAGTCGTCCCACATAGATTTCAGCAGCCAATCCGGCAGACGTTTGTATTTGTCAAATACCCACAGCCGTAAGCACTTTACGCCGCGGATATCGTATATCTCATTATACGCTTGCCAATCGATATCATTAATGCAAATAATGATATTATCAGCTTGCCACAGCTTGCCGTTATACTCTATCACGTTCGACGGTTCGCACACTGAGCGGAGCGGGCTGTTATCCTTACCGTTGAGCAGTTTGTGTTTGCTAAATGTAGCGTGTGCACTCTTGCTCTTTATGCTGTCAATTCTGAGTACAGCGAGTAAAGGACGTTTCTGCTCTATCGCCTGTGCGAAGAGTTCCGGCGACACGTTCCGGAGACGTCCGGACGGATATTTCTGCTGTGTGAGCTGTGCCGGATAGTCGCTCGTTATATCAGCGCAGACGACGCCTGTAGCTATTTCTTTTCCGACGTAGTCAAAATTACTGCCACAAAGTCCGCCGGCAAAACCAAAGGCGCGGCAGAGTTTCCATTGTGTTTCACTTACAAATATTTTGCGATTCTCAAGCATGAGATAATTTGTATTTGTTTCACAAAGTTTCATGCCCTTGCCGGCTCTGTAGCTGTTTTTGATATCCCTGAGTGTCGTGATATCTTCGTCGGCGTGAATGTACTCTTTTAACTTCTGCCGAACGAATCCGCTTGAAGTATAGGGTATTGTTATTGTGCCGTCTGCACGTGTATAGTGCTTGATTATTGCGCGGTGCATCTCAGTAAGTATAATCACATCATTTATACAGTACTGCCGTTCTTCGTCTGTGAGCGGCGTGACGCCCGGCAAGCGGATTTTATTATAGTCTAAGTCGCCTTTGAGTTTTTGTGTAGTCGTCCAGTTCTTCGCTATATCTGCGAGAGAGTGCCCGAAAAGTCCGATACACTCCCGGAGTTCTACACAGTCGTCAAAAACTACCTGGAGAACGTCGCGCTCACTTTTCGCGAAAACGCGTGTTATGTTGAAGCGGTTCGCCAAGTCAGATTTGATAAATGCCCATTCGTGCGCAAGGTTCGCCGCCCATATTATCAAACGTGCGTTTATACCGGTGTCTTCGTTCCGACGCTTCACAACGTCTATCACAGTGTGAAGCCATGAAAAGAAGTCTTCCCGCGTCCGATATATGCTATAGTCGTCGTTTATTGCCGTTTGCCATGAGTAACAAAAACAGGATAAAACACACGGTTTGTCGGCATATCCGCCGGATATTTTCACGCGCTTC
>Ga0326512_10003863_pt1 | contig 10945 bp, 11 predicted proteins | sample 1_2617_0518_D_FD_203652 | JGI IMG/M metagenome (GOLD analysis project Ga0326512, IMG submission 203652) | Bovine rumen microbial communities from UC Davis, California, United States - 1_2617_0518 | ecosystem: Host-associated > Mammals > Digestive system > Stomach > Rumen | place: USA...
TAGTAAATAAAACAATAATTAATAAATAAAATAATACAATATAGAAATACTTATTTATAGATATAAGAAAATAACTATTTTATGATTAAAAGATATAAAAATTAACTTAAATTAAAACATAAGAAATCAAGATAACATTAAAATAAATACTTGTTTTTAAGTGATTTTGTGATAAAATATAACTAGATAGATATAAAAACCTATCCAGAAAAGGAGATATAGAAATATGACTAATTTAATTATAACTAGAGAGAATCAATTAACAGCTAATAACAACTCAATAGAAATTTTTAACAGCTTTTTAGATTATTACAGAGATAAAAGCGAGGCTACTATTAGAGCATATTTTAAAAATCTTAATACTTTTAATTCATGGCTAATTGATAATGAGATAAACCCTTTAGAACTTACTAGGGACGATATATTAGACTTTAAGGAGTATTTAATTATAACTAACCATAAAGCAACTACTATAAACAGTTATTTAAACACTATAAGACAGCTTACTAGATGGCTAACTTTTAAGGGCTATTATTCTAAGAATCCATACGAGGCTATTTCAAGCGAAAAGCTATCTCATGAATTTAGAAAAAGCTCCCTAACCTTAGACCAGGTTAAGACTATTTTAAAATCTTTTAAAAGAGATACTCCAAAGAGTAAAAGGGATTTTGCTATTATGTGCTTGCTTTTAACTACTGGATTAAGAACTATAGAACTAGAAAGAGCTTTAATAGGAGACATAGAAACGGCTCTAGATTCTAAAATCCTTTACGTTTTAGGAAAAGGAAGAAAAGAAAAAAATGAATATGTAAAGCTATCTATTGAAACAGAAAAAGCAATAAATGAATATTTAGAAACTAGACTAGATAGAAATAATCCTAATGCTCCATTATTTACAAGCGAATCAAATCATAAAACTAATAAGGCACTCCCTAAAGAGTCTATATCTAGAATAGTTAAGACAACTTTTAGGAGCTTAGGACTAGACAGCGAAAGGCTAACAGCTCATAGCTGTAGACATACCACAGCAACCCTAAACCTTAAAAACGGGGGAACACTAGAGGAAACTAAGGAGCTATTAAGACATAGCAATATATCAACTACTATGATTTACGCTCACATTATAGACAGAGAGAATAATAAGAGCGAGGAAAGATTAAGCTCTTTATATTTCAATGATAACGACTAAAGAAAGGAGAAAAAGAAAGCATGCTTAATTTAAAAAATAAGTATAGGATCTATAAAATAGATTCTCTTAATTATACTTATGAGACCTTTAAAGAGGTTATAAATCCAAAAACTAAGGAGCCCTCTAATAAGTGGATTAAATCCTATAAATACTATGGAGACATTAAAACAGCTTTAGAGGGAGTTAAAAGGGAGATTCTGGACGAGCTATTAGAGACTAAGGACTATAGCTTAGAATCTTTAAAGATGGAACTCGAGGAGCTTTTAGCAACTATTCAAAACATATCAATAAAAATAGACAAGGAGATATTATAAAACATGAATTTAAACAATTTTATTTATTTTGGAACTTTTAGCCTTGAGAGTGTATTTATTAACGATATTAAATCGGGCTTTCAAGGAGACATATTTATAACACTAGAGAAAGAAACTAGCGACTCATACGAGAGCCCCGAATTTATAGGAGCTATACTCCAAGAGAGAGAGCCAGACTATAACTTAGCTAGAGCAAGAGACGACGGCTTTTTATTCAATGTTAAAGGAAAGATATTTAAAAATCCTAAGACTCATAAAATTTTATATATTATTGAATCAACTAAAGACCTTAAACCTATAAGCAATAAGGAGAGATATAAATAATATGGCTATAGATTTTAACCAAATTATAGAAAATAATTCTCGAGACTTAGAGAATACAATAAAAGAAATATTTAACCCAGAAGAAGAAAGCGAGGCTTTTAAAATGAAAAAATTTGAGGATATAAAAATCTTAAAACATGAAAAGAAAAACCAAGACAATATTTTAATTGATTATTATATCACTAGCGAGCCCTTAGGAACTGAGGAAAGAGAAATCCTAGCTAGATGGGATAAAAACCCTAAGGACGAATTAACAATAATTTTAGATAAGAAAGCAAGCGAGAGCATGGATACTAATAAAATTATAGAGCTTGTTATTAGAGAATATAGAGAGAATAGATTTTTAAAATTAAAAGAGAATCAAGCTATATTTAAAGGAATCTTAAAAGCCTAGTTAAAAAATATTTCTCGAGTTTTGGGAGTATGTGATAGGGGGCTTATACTAATAGCCCCTAATAGCCCCTCTATCACTCCAAAACGACATATTTTTACTAGCTTTAATTCTGTAAGATGGCGTCATTTTTTAAAAGCTAAAAGGACTTGAAAAGCCTTATTAATAAAAAAATATTGAAATTTTGTAAACAGGTTAAGAGTTGCCACTCCGTTGACACCAACGAGATAGCACTCACTCACGCCCTATTAGTTGCGTCATTTTTGGAGCCCAAAAATAAGACCATAGGAGATATATAAAAAATGAAAAAAGATAATAACTCTTATTTATTCTCTAATATGGAATTTAGAGAGATTATAATAACCTTTACAAGCCTTTTATTGAATAAAAGATATAATGCTCCAGAAGAACTAAAAAGAGCCTTAATAAAGACTCATGAATCAAACGGGATAGACACTCTAACATTATTAGAACTATTAAAAGCCTTTAAGCTAGATTATAGCAATAATTATAAAAGCAATTATAAGCCTAAGGATTTAGAGCTCTTAATAGATGGACTAATAAAGGATAGCTATATATCCCTAGAGGATTATTTTATCCTAACGGCTTTAGAATCATTAAAAGGATATATCACAGCTCAAGCAAGATTTAAGAAATTAGAATCTAATAGGATCAATATAAATTTAATAGATAAAGACATATTAAAAGAAATATTAGAAGAAATGCAAAAACTATAATATATAAATTCTAAATAATATCTATTTATTTACTTGTTTATAATTGAATATGATTTATATAAATGTTATCATATAAAATATAAAATATTTAATTTTAAGGAGATATAAAAATATGCTAACACTAGAAGAACTAAACGCACTAAGACCAGATAAGGAGAAATGGCTAATAGCTGTTAAGGATTTATTAGAAAGTGGATTAACAATAGCCGAATACTCTAAAAAAACTAATTTCCCAGATTCAACTCTTAGAAGATGGATAAACGAATATCCAGAACTTAAAAAGGAGTATGACGAAAAAATGAATAGTAAGCCTAGAGCTCCTAGACAGCCTAAAGAGGCTAAGCCTTTAATAGAAGAACTAGACGAGATTATAGAGGGAAAATATCAAAACGAATATACAAGCCAGGAGCCTAAATATTCTAGATTAATAAATGACTTTTTGGAGAGCGATAAAAAGCAAGCTTACACTTTAATAGCTACTAAGGAATTTTACGACCTATTAAGAGGACTTGCTAGAGTTGAAAGATTAAGCATTAAGGATTTATTAATCAAGGCTTTATATAACTATTGTATTAATGCTCCAGAGCAAGAAATCAAGCAAGCTATAGAATATAAGAGTAAATGGCTAGACTAATTTAAAGGAGCTTTATTTCATGGATAATACAGAATTAAAACTAATGGATCAATTAAAGAATCATTTTAAATTAATTGAGGAAGAACTAGAAAAGGCTACAGCTCCCACAAGTGTTAAAAACCTTTACGAGCTAATGGCTCAAGCTAGCATTATAAATAATTTATTATGTGATACTCTATCAATGGACGAGTATTTAGAAAACATAAGAAAGTTAAGAGATTATAAAGAGAGAGAAAATACTTTTATTTTTAACTTTATAAATAAACTTATGGAAGAAGATAAGAGGAAGAACTGGAAAGCTGTTTTTAATTTCTTACTAGATACTAATTTTAACTAGATTAAAGAAAAGGAGATATAAACCAGATGGAAAAGGAAAAAAACTATTATACAGTTAAAGAGGCTATGGAACTTTTAGGAGTCAATAGAGATACTATTTACAGATATATTAAAAATGGGACTATCGAATCTATTAAGTTAGGGAGAGACCATTATATAGTTAAGGAATCTTTAGACAAGAAACTAGCTAAGATTATTAAGTAATATATTATATATTTATTTAAGTATATTAATATTATGTATTATATATAAGATTCTTTATTAAATAGAACTAATAGCCCATCATGGAGCATTTATTAGAAATCGAGATATATAATTATATGCTTTTATAATTCTCGAATCGTGAGAGAGCATTAATTAAGCCCTCAATGATGGCAAAAGATGGCACTCTAACGCGTATATAGTTAGATTTTACGCTAACGGGATAAGGAGAGGCACCAAAGACGGCACCATTAAGAAATAGGATACCTATATTTTATAGATGGAATAGGAGAGCTAAAACCTAGAGAAAGCTAAGGAATGTTAACTCGCACGCGTGCATATCAAGAGATTATTTTTAAGTTATATTTACAATTTAAAATGTAAAGGAGAAAAAGCCTAACATGAGATTATTTCATAAACATTTAACGGACGCTCAATATATTTTTTGTCAAAATTATTGTTTTGGAATAGATATTTTAAATGAAATGGCTTTATATATGAATAGAGCTTATAGCAAGTATATGGAGCCTATCCCAACGGATAATTTTAAAAAGACTTTACACTATAGAGATATAAGCAAGGCTTTAGACTATCAATACCACAACGCGACGGGATCATATTATAAGGCTTTCTATTCAAGCTCTTATAAATCGGCTAAAGCTAGTAGCATGAGACTATTAAAGAATCCATATATAAAAAAAGAAATAGAATACATGGAGCTAGCTATTAAAATTATAGGAATAGACGAGGCACAAAGGAAATATATTTCTCCAGACGCTAAAAACATAACTCCAGAGGATAAAACCAAAAAAATAGAATTTTGGACTTATTTAAGAGATATAGGATATAAAAAATATGGAGTCTATATTTTCTAGTCAATGTTAGTAATTTTGCAATAGCTAACATTGAATTTTTTATAAATATCATGAACTTAGAGGAGCTTTAAAAAATGGAAAATGACCCAAAGCAATTAAGCTTATTTGACTTAGATAAAAATTTAATAGATAATCCAGGAGAAGAAAAAAAGCACCCTCTAAATAATGAAACCACACTAGAGGGATTTAAAGATAGAGTTAAGAACTATATCGAGTATAAGATAGAACACAAAGACAATAAATTTTATTTTTATATCTTTAAAAATGACTTGCTTTTAGAATCTCCCTTTTTAAGTAATAATATAGATTATATCCCTAACAAAGAGGACTTTATAAAACTATATAACGGCTATAGGATAGAAAAGGAAGAACTAGACAAGCTAAGAGATAAATATAATAAGAGTTATATCTATTTAGTAAATAATGACAGCTCACAGCTTACAGAAGAAAACAAGAGCGATATTTTAGCTAATAATAAAGAATATCAAGGCTATAGATATTTAATAGCTTATTATTTTAATAATCCTTATGAAAAGAAAGAGGATAAAATAAACTATATTTTAAGCCTTAATAAATTTGAATATCCTAAAAAATACGTTTACGACCTTATAAATAAAAAAGAGATCCTAAGAGATGGAACTCTAACAGCAATAGACAAAAACTTTTTAAATTTAGGATTTAACGAGTTTGAATCATGGGACTATAGCTATAAGCCTTTACTAGAAAGATATTATAATAAGCAAGGCTTAGAGGCTATTAAAAAGTATTATGAGGCTATCCCTCACGATATAGAGCCTAACTATTTAAGAAATCATATAGACCACGCTATAGAATATAGAGAATATAACTTTTTTATGGATATTTTATTAAATGAAATAATCCAGGAGAAAGCCCTAACTAATAAAAATATAGTTGACTATAAGACCATCTTAAAGGCTAGAATAGAGAGAATAAATAATAATATTATTTATATTGATAATGAAATCAAACAAAGACAAGACCTTTTTAATAGCATATTAGAAAGTAATAAGCTAGATTCTGGAGCTTTTAATAAATGGCTTTTAAGTAATAATCCAGACATGGAACTTAAAGAGATCATATCTAGAGACTCTAAGAGATACAGTTATTTTAAAAAGACTAAAAGAAACGAGCTATTATATCCAGACGAGATAAAAGACTTTAATTTTATAGATAGCCTAAAGCTAAGCGATAAGGACTCTTTAGAGTATGCTTATTTTATTAAGCTAGAAAGCCTAAGCCTAGACTATAACAACGCTATTAATAAATTAAGCCTAGACCATAATAAAAAATCTTTAAGCAATATATCCCATGATGGAACTATAGAGGCTTACTATCAAGAGCAAGCTAAAATATATTTTAATAGTAAATATCATTTAAGGGATAATAGAGAACTAATAGAGCAAGAGGAAATATTAAAAGGGAATATAGCCTCTTATAGTAATAACATAGTAAATATTTTTAAATATGATTCTTTTTCTTTTAAGAATCTAAACGAGCCAGAAGAAAAGGACGCTCAAGAGCTTATTAATAGAATCAATGAGCTAGAATCTAAAATAAAAGATAATGAGGAAAAAATAAAGAATAGCTTTAAATATCCAGATATAGACATAAACTTATTAAGAGAAGAAAACGAGGAAGATAAAAAGCTCCTAGAACATTTAAAGAAAATGAAAGCTCAAAAAGGTTATATATCTTTTAATGATGGACTTAAAATTATATCTCATACTCAAGGATCTAATAAAGATATTATGGCTAATATTGAGGAAACTAAAGACCATATTATTATTAAATATAATGATAATATATCAATACAACAGCATAAAAGTATTTTAGTTGATACTAAAAAGAATAATAAGAAAATCACTCAAGAGAAAAGCATAAGCGAATTAACGAGCAAGAAATCAACTAGATTAAATCTTTTATCTAGTATTATTATTGATAAAGCCTCAAACACTAGAAATAATAAAATAGAACTAGACAAGCTAGAGACTCTAGAGGCTTTAGGATTAAATATATCTAAGACCACTTTAAAAGACAGCATAACAGAATTAAGGCTATTATTAACCATTTTACAAGATAGGAAATTAACAGCCTCACGCTTAAAAACTAAGAGCCCAGAAACAAAAGCAAGGGGAAAGGTAGAATATAAAAAAACCACTCTAGAAACGGCTAGCATATCTTTTATAAGTGATTTTATAATCAATGACGATAAAATTTTAATAACCTTAGGAAATATACTCGAGGAAACTATAAAAAATAATACCTCTAAAATATGGAAAAAGGAAACTATTAAATATAATAATCCTAATGAGAGGCTTATTCTGGATAAATCCCTAAGCTTACTAGCTCAGCCTAGCTATTCTAATTTTAACAATAAGGGAGAATATCTAAACAATAGAAATATTGCTATAGCTACTCTTATAAGCCCTATTCATGAAATAAGCTCAAAGATGGAGACTATAGAATCTAACAACTTTAAAAGAGATATAGGGACTCCCACTTTTAACCTATTAGACAGTTTAAATAAAAATCCTAATAGCCCTATAGATTTTGACTCTAAGGAACTAGATAAAATTAAGTATTATACAACTCCAGAGGAGCTAGAGAATACTATTTCAATTAAATATAAAAAGGATTCTATCCCTAGCAAGATTAAGCATGAGGAAGAATCAAGAAAAGATAACATAGCAAAGATAGAGGATAAAAAGAAAGCCCAAAAAAAAGAAAAATTCTTAAAAGAAAAAAAGGGAGCCTAGAGCTCCTTTTTATTTTGGACTCCAAAATTGAAATATAAAAGAGTGGGACTTTTTGGGACAACACCCTTATCCTGCTTTAATAAAATACACTATTGAAAGGGGGATTTTTGAGAAAGAAAGGGGGATTTTTGAGAAAGAAAGGGGGATTTTTGAGAAAAATAAAAATATTTTATATATATTTATAATATATATAACTAGACACAAAAAAGACCCTAATATAGTAATAATATAGTATTAATAAAGGAAAAATGGGCTTTTTACTAAAAGCAAAGCCCCTTTTTTGACGCTTTTAAAAAAGCTTAGTAAAATATAGCCAGTAAAGAAAATCTAGCTTTTAAAAAGGAGATATTAGAATCATGGAAGAAAATAAAAATAATACTAATGAACTAAAAGAGATAAAATACTATTTAAAAGATTATTTACAACAACAAGGATATTATAATCCAGATAGACAAGGGCGTATTTTATGCAAGAATCCAGAGCACCAAGAGAAACGCCCTAGTATGAGCCTTTATACAGATAAGAAAAGCAATACTCCTTATTTACATTGTTTTAGCTGTCAAGCTACTTATTCAATAATAGACTTAGCAATTATAGACCAGGAAATAGGAGACCAAGCCGAGCCAATAGAGGCTAGATTAAAGAATAAAGAAAATATAGGGCTAGCTATAAAGCATATAAAAGACCTTTTTAATATTTCTGGAGAACTCCCAAAGCATAAAGCCTATACTCCTATAGAGAAACCTAAAGCAACTTATAACCTAAATGAGATTTTTAAAAAGGGAGTCTTAGGAGCACCAACTAGAAAATATTTAAAGGATAGAGGAATAACTAACGAGAAATTAATTCAAGCTCTTAAAATAACTAATAACTATATTAATGATTTAGGAGTCTTAAATATCCCTTATGAACTGGAGCCAGACATTAAAACAATAACTCAAAGAATTATTGAAAAAAGAGGACTCGAGAATATAAATGACTTGCCTAAAGAGGATAGATACAAGCATTTAGGAGAGATGGCTCTATATGATCCTTTTAAATATCTTTTAAATAATGCTCCTAGAATAGTATTTATTACAGAGGGAGAGCTAGACGCTATAAGCATATATCAAGCCTTAGGAGAACTCAAAGAGGAAAATATAAAGCTAGAGCATAAAATCGGCTCTATTGCTTTAGGGGGAATAGCTAATATAAAGAAAGTTATCCAAGCTATGCAACAGATAGAGACTAATAACTTATATTTAATCATGGCTCTAGATAATGACACAAGAGGAATACAAGCGAGCCGAGACTTAGAGATGGCTTTAAGAGATTTAGAGAACTCTAAGGGATTAAATATTAAATTTTGTAATGCTCTAGACTTAGGAATCTTTAAGAGTGATAAAGAGAATATATCTTATAAAGATATAAACGACTTATTAAAGGATAATAAAGAGGCTCTAAAGAGCTTTATAAAGGATATTGATAAAAATATCAATGATTATATAGAAAAGGCTAAAACGGGCTATTATGAGGCTATAGCAAGGGAAAAGGAAAAAGAGAAAGAAATCTATATAAATGAAAATAGCCTAATTAATTATTTAGATTTATTCTTAGATCATATCGAGCACCCTAAAAAAACTATACAAAGTTATTTTACTAACCTAGATAAGATTTTAAAAGGTGGATTTAGAGAGGGACTTATAACTCTAGGAGCTGTTAGCTCTTTAGGAAAGACAAGCTTTATTTTACAACTAGCCGACCAGATAGCCCAGAGCCGACAACAAGATATTTTATATTATTCTTTAGAGATGGCTAAGGACGAGCTCATAGCTAAGAGCTTGTCTAGAATCATGTATTTAAAATGTGAAACTAGAACTCAAAATGTTAAGAGCCAAAGCGAGATATTATCAAAAGCAATTTATAAGCCAGAGGAAAAGGAACTCTTTAAAATAGCCTTAGAGACATATAAAAGCTATGCTAAGAATATTTATATAATTGAGGGAGTCAATAATCTAGGAGTCGAGGATATAAGAAAGCAAGCTATAGAGCATAAAGAGAAAACGGGAAAAGCTCCTTTTATCCTAATTGACTATTTACAGATTTTAGCAAGCCCTAAGGATTCTAGAGGATTAAGCGACAAGCAAAAAACGGACGAAAACATTTTACTATTAAAGCAACTATCAAGAGACCTTAAAACAACTATTTTAATAGTGAGCTCATTAAATAGAGCCTCTTATAATCTTAATGTTAGCTTAGAATCTTTTAAGGAATCGGGAGCGATAGAATATACTAGCGATATAATTCTAGGATTAAATTATAATCTTACAGAAAAGGAACTAGACGAACTAAAGGAGATAAGAAAATCTTTAGTAAATCTCCCAGAGGACGAGAAACTAAAAAAGATTAATGACTTTTATAAAGATATTAGAGCCAGGATACCAAGAAATATAAGGCTAGATATTTTAAAGAATAGACAAGGAGAATATAACAAGAGCATAGATTTATTATTCTATCCACAATTTAATTATTTTAAAGAGGAGCTAGCAAGCCTAGACACTCATAAAGCATTATTAGAGCACAGCTTAGAGCATGCTTTAGATAATGAGGAATATATAGAACTCCCTTTTTAATAGATGGAGACAATAGAGAGCCTAAATTAAAGGCTCTTTTATTTTTGTATTTTTAGGATTTTAGACTTTTAGACATATAAATATATTTAAAATAAATACTTTTATGTTTTGTTTATTTATAAAGAAAACTAAAAGATTATTAATAGATTAATAACCATTTAGAAAAAGAAATAAATCCATCATTTTAGAAATAGCCCTAATTTTGCTTTTTATTTCATAAACGATAAATTATACCTAGAAATAATAAAAACGCTCCTATGAGCTTATAATAGTCTCATTTTAAAGGGATATAAACATATTAGAGAGTCTTTTCTCTTAAAAAATATAGTTTATGCTCCAGAATCATTAATAAAAATATAAAAATAGACTAATAAGAAAATAAAATAAATCATTATAAAGAAAATAGAAAAATAAATAATTTAATTAATTAGTAAATAAAACAATAATTAATAAATAAAATAATACAATATAGAAATACTTATTTATAGATATAAGAAAATAACTATTTTATGATTAAAAGATATAAAAATTAACTTAAATTAAAACATAAGAAAT
>Ga0326512_10003864_pt1 | contig 10944 bp, 13 predicted proteins | sample 1_2617_0518_D_FD_203652 | JGI IMG/M metagenome (GOLD analysis project Ga0326512, IMG submission 203652) | Bovine rumen microbial communities from UC Davis, California, United States - 1_2617_0518 | ecosystem: Host-associated > Mammals > Digestive system > Stomach > Rumen | place: USA...
TCTTCCCCTAAGAACAATCCAGGATCCGTCCAAATAGTGCTAATGTAATCTAATGCAACTAATTCCAAAGTACCGTTGAAGTCCTTATCATAATAATTCATACCGTTGACATTATGGATAGGGTTACAATCTACCAACTGCAAATTGAACTTCTTTTTATTACAAATGTTTACGAAAATCTTTTCACTATAATCTTCTGTCTCACCTAAGTTATATTTGAATTGTAAACTATGTTCACCTTCACTTAAATCGTTTAAGTAATAACCTATAATCTTAGTATTGTTAGGCTTAATCTCTTTAATATAGAAATGGCCGTTTATATAACCAGGATGTATTTCAGAACTATGAACTGTTTCTACTTCGACCCCATCTACCAACATAGAGATTCTACAAGAGGCATATGGAAGGGCGTCTACCAATACACTTAAATTATCATTTAGATAAGCATCTTTAAGTTTACCTGTACGTTTGTTTAATAACTTTTTATGTAAAGCAGTTTCATCAATTTTAACAGTACCAGGACAACTTCCACCCGCACCTGTTTGAATTGAAATCCTATTAACTTGTTCAGCCAATTCATCAATTCTATCATCCTGTTGTGCATCGTGATAGTTTATTGCAATAATAGCATGGCCAATAGTTAAATCAGTAAGATCAACTGCACCTTGAATATAACTTAATTCACTTGCATTAAGAGGTTGAACATTAGCTGGTTGTATATCCGGGAAGTCAATAATATCTGCAACATAATGTTTATGTTTAGTAACACCAGAACCAATAGCTGAAAGTTTTCCTTCATTATTTACAATGATTGTAGTGTTATCGATGTATTTTGAAATGTCAACATCTCTTGGGTGTATATCTAAATACTGTTTTAATGCATCTTCCCAATCTTCTATATCAGTATGCTTATGAGTATGGGTTACACATTCAGGTATAGAAATTCCTCCTGAACCTTCACCCCCACCCATTGATATTAACTCACCATCTTCATTTTTATCTATTGTGAGTCCATCATATCTTAAATCTGCAGTAATGAGTTTACGTTCTGCATCGTAATTAAATACAACTGCAGAGTCTATATTGTTTACGAAGAAATGTGAAAGGGTATCGAATATTAGACCTTCGAAATCCCCTTCGATTTCACTTAAGGCGTGTTTATGTAAAGGTAAATCATTTGGTTCAAGGAAATCCGCATTTCTAATTGAACCATCTGGGTTTAATAATACTTTTGTATACCAATCAGGAGTTAAGTTTAGTTCATCCATAAGATAATTAGTGTTTGAGTTAGTACACTTTGATCACTAATTATTTTATGAAAAATTTCGATCCTGAAAGCGTAAAGGGTAGGTCCCTAAAAAGATTATCTAAAAAACCTGCATACACCAATATAGAGAAAGATGGTGCTATAGAACAATATACCGAAGAACAAGCAGAAATGATTGCTGAAGCCGCAAGATACGGTGAAAATATGCAAAGAGAAATGAAGTGGGATACCGCAAGGGGTTTCTCTTCTGTAAAGCATATGGCTAGGTTGGTAGGTAAGAAATTAGATAGAAAGAGATCCGCAGTAGGAACTCTTATTTGTACTCATACTACTTTTGATAAAAACCATACAGTTTTAGGTCAGGACAGATTATCTAATCTTGGTAAAGATGTATTAAACGTTAATGAAGAATCGGACTACGATGAGAATATTCAAGTTTCCGATGGTAGAACGGGAACACCTTCTAAAGCTTTAGTTCCTTGGTGGGATCCTGATTACAGTTATACTTTACCGGTAGGTGCACACGGAAGAAACTCTAATGGTTTCTCTTATGTAGTAGCACAAACAAAGAGTATTCAGTATTGGAATAAGAGTTGGTCAACTATTAAAAAGTATGCAGATCAACTTTCAGACTTCTATGCAAAAGGTGGTTGGGATGGTTATAAGTATTTAACTGTTCCTGTAGTTCAAGGAGAAATTAGAACTGCATATTTAGGCGAAAGTGATAATACAGCGGGCCAGGTATTTATATTGGATACACTTGATATTGAAGCCGCTGATAGATATTACACAAGACAATTTTTATATATAGAAGTTGCTACAAGTGAGGGTATTCAGAGATGGGAAGAAGTTCAAAACCTTACAACTTGTAACAGTACTGCAAAGAAATTCGAAATTCAAATATTGGATGACCTTTCAGGAACTGCAATTATATTTGGTGATGGTATAAATGGTGCCGTACCTGAGAATGGTGCAGGCATTACTTTACATTACCTTAAAACAGATGGTGCAGAAGGTAACACTCCTAATAAATTCTCATTCAACGATTCTATTGAGGGTGCAGAGATTCCTCCTAAGTTGTTAGTATCTATCGGTTTCCAGAACCCATGGCCAATCTTAGGTGGTACAGATTTGGAAGGCCTTAAAGAGTTTAAGAAGAATGCAGAAAGTGCATATGCTAAAAACTATAAGACAATTCATACCTTAACTGAATTTAGAGAACAGTTGAATACCATTTCTCCTATCTATCTTCTTAAGTATAAAGTTAAGACAGGATTCGAAAAGCAGGTAGTAAACTCTTTGGAGATTTATACAAACAAAGTTCAGGTTACGGGTATTACAACTACTCTTAATAAATTAAGTACTACAGAACAAGTCTTATTCAATTCTATCATAAATAGAAATATGAACGACGGTATAATATTTGATATGTCCGTAGTTTATAAGGATCCTTCTATTATTAAGATTAACTCTAATATCGAAATCGAACCAAGAGAAAAGATTAACGACGTTGAGTTAGTTGAAACTCAATTAACAGACTATCTTTACAATACATACGGCCCTTACGTAAATGAATCCCTTGATAAGTATCAACAGATTACTTTGTTAAAAGGATTATTAGGTTATTACGATAACATCGCTTCAGAAAACAGTTTGGATATGATTGAGTTAGATCAGCAACGTGTTGAGTATGAAATGGATGGTACCGTAAAAATTACTTGGGACTTACCTGCAGCAGTTATGGACAACTTAGGTGCAAACAAAACCCTTATCTTAGATGAGAAAGATGGTTATGTTTATCCTTTCGTAATTCAAATAAACCTCAAAGGTATTTACTTAACAATGTTGGTTTACAAGGATGGGGACAAGTGTACATTAAAAGTTCTCAATAAAACAAAATATACTTTCAGCCCTGCGGAGTTAAGAGACCAATCAAGTTTAGTAGATGATACAGATACAGATTGGTTAAGTACTCCCGCAAATTCTAAAACAAATGCAACTGCATCATTTAAGGTTCTTACAGCTTCAAGCGAAAACTTAACTGTGGAGTTGAAATTGCCAAAAGCAATTATTGCAAACAGGCTTGAGATTGTAGAAGCAGTAGAAGAATATGATGAAACAGATACAGATATGGAATCCACTCTTAAGAGGGAATTAGATAAATCTATTCAGGATGGTGTAACTAATTTCGCATTTAGTTTTATACCTGCAGACAAGACTATCAAATTCTCAGATTGGAATACCATTTTGTATTACAACAATATTGGGGTTTATGTGAAGCAATAATTCCAAAACCTATGACTAATTAAAAAGAAAAGGAGAATAAAATATGGCAAGAAGTAGCTGGAGATACGAGTACGCAGATCATAATAAGTCTTTCTTGATCAAAGAGAATGAAACCTTGTTCACCGCGTTCTGGGCAATCAGAGCTCCAAAAGGAGATGTTGAGGCAAGATATATAGCACCGGATAACGCAGATTTGATTAAGGCAATGTATGGTTACCCATCAGCAGACTATCCTGATTTGTATGACTTGCTCGAATTCAATAAGAAGTATGGTACTTACGTTTCAGCACATCCTGGTGTGTCTAAAGACGTTCCAAACTACTATGGTGGTACCTACTTAACAACTAAGGGTATTTTGAAAATGTATTGTAATACATCTAAGAACAGCCCCAACTATCAGGTTTCAATTAAACCTGTTAAATTCAGTGCAATTGATGATAATGGCACTGTATCTTATGTTTCAGAAATTAAACAGAAACTTTTAGAAGATGTAAATGTAGGATTCACTACAGCATTAAACTTTGGTGACGGACAGGCCCTTGTAACAATCACAGGTATTCCTGAATCAATTATTTCAAAACTTGATGCATTCGTATTTGACTTCTGGGGTTCAAAAGTAACAGGTTATCAGTACGTTCTTAAAGAAGTAACTGAAGACACTGGTGTATTGTTACCTTCTCCAAAAGAGACTACAGATGAAGATGCAAGACTTATTGCTTGTGGTTACTATCAGAAACAGGAAGATGGTACATATACATTCGTATTTGGTGGCAATAACTCAATCGGCGTAGATTATAGATGGAATACAGAACAGGATGAAAAGACTTACGGAATTCCATTCTTGAACTATAAAAAGTATAAGGGATTGACATCTTACGATTATACAGCACTTGGTGTAACCGGTGTAGATAATGGTAATGCAAGTAAGGTATTGAATGCACTCCTTTCAGGTGGAACTGTAACAATAGGAACTAAGGTTCTTGATTATGAAAAACCAATAGCTGAAAGATTTAGATTCCTTTACAATGTAGAAGATATTACACTTTCATATACAAATCAGTCTTCTCCAACTGCTGTACCAACTACTATCAAATATTCAAACGTTCACTACGATAAGTATTTGTTCGATCAGTATATTCCATTTACAGATAACAAACCTGTACTTGATGAAGAAACTGAGGAATTTACAGGTCCTGCAATTAAGGGATTATTTGCAGTTGTTGAGGGTAATACAGTAGAACTTTACTACGGCGATAAAGACGAGGATGGAAAGTGGGTTTACGAAAATGTAACCGCCGATTACGAAACTCAGAAGATTGCATTGGGAAGTGCTAAAGAACTTAAGGAAGATTCAGACCTTGATGTTAAGGCATTCAAACATAACATCTATTACGTAGTTGAGGGTTCTTTGGAACTTATGACTGAAGATGGAAACTATCCACTTGAACTTAATCCTGAATTCAATAGCTACTCAATTGAAGGTGTTGAATACGATGAAGACGGACTTGAACAGTCAACTTCAGTTCTTTCAGGTTCTTTGGATCCTAAGGCTGAAACCCCTAACGGGCAGGATTACTTCTTTGAAGATACTTTCGTTCCTGATCAGGCATCTATTATTACTCAGAGAGTTGTAAGAACATTCGATGAGTTCTTGGATAAGAAAGGTTTCTATACAGGTTATAGAATTGATGGTGAAGAAGAAATGACTGTAACAGGTCAGAGATCACTTGATCATACAATCGCTAAGATTAAGGCTGAACACGCTAAGAGACCTAACGATCCTTACAACCAGATTGGTGACACAAGTCCAAAACTTGTTAAGGAAGTTGCCGCTGGTATTAAGCAGTCTCTTATCGAAGCACAGAAAGGTAAATATGAAGAATGTTTCTTCTTCGTAGATCCTTCAGGTATTGATTCAGTTAAGGAATATTACTCAATGATTCGTACCAACCATACAATGGGTGAAATCCTTTCAGTTAAGTTGATTAACGAATCACTTGCAAGTAAGATTTCTAAAACTACTGTTTCAGGTAGGGTACGTGGTGGTATTCAGATTTGTCAGGAATTCCTTTTCAAGGATGCAAATAAGACTAAGTACTACTCTTCAGTAATTGGTGCATATGCAGCAATGGTTATGAAGACCATTGAAACAACTAGAGGTGGTAGACAGCCTTGTTGGATTAACGAAAAAGATGTAGGTGGACAGCTTGATATTTATCTTACAAGAACTCCAATCTCAATGAGATGGGACTTCACAGATGTACCAAACCCACAGACAGGTGCTAAAGCAGATACAGAGATCCTTGACTTGAAAGGAATCAACCCTGTAATCTTAGATCCTGTAGATGGTGTAATGGTAACTTCAGGTGTTACTACAGAATTAAATGCAGGTGATTGGAGCCGTGTTGCTCATACAGTTGCATTCGATTGTTGTAAGCGTGAAATCCGTGACAATGTAATGAAGCCTCAGGTTGAAAAACCAATCGACGAATACTATATGGATTTGCGTAAACAGGATACAGAAAAGATCCTTAGACTTAGGACAGATACATATAAGATTTGGAAGTACGCCGCTTGTAAAGTACACGAGGTTAATACCGAGTATACAATGGCTCAGGAAATCTTTAACATCGATGTTGAAGTACGTGTTAAGACTACTTCAAGAAAGGTTAAGTTGAGCTTCACCAACTTGGGACAGATTACTTTAGTTAAAGACTAAAAGATATAAAAGGGTATCCTTTTTGGGTACCCTTAATCCCTTTATAAACTATATTATTATCGGAAGGTATTAAGATGAAAGGTTATGTTAACGGACAGATGGTAACACTTGTTAAGGACCACAACACAGGAAAGTGGGTTCCTAATGCAGTAGCAGTTGCAGATAATCAAACTACAGCAGTTGCTAATCCTATCAACCCGCTTGATGTAAGTGAAGATTATAAAAGAGGCTTCGTAGAAGCTTTTAATCAGTTAGGTGCAGTACTTGATGGGGTTGCAGACACTGGCGAACTTCAGGCCGCACTTGATCAATATAGATCTTTAAGAGCTCAGGGCGTTGTAGACCCTGGCATTACATTCCAAGGCTTGATGGAACTTATTCAGGGTGCTAGACAAAGAAGAGGCATCTCAAATCCTAGAACACAAGCTATTGGAAACAGAAACGTAGCAAGAATAGGAAATCGCTAATTCCCCTTTTCAAAAAGCAATCCTCCGAAAGGAGGATTTTTTTTTATGGGCAAATCTTTTTACACATATCTATAATTTAATATGGAAATCTCTATTGAAGAAGTAAATAGCTATTTTGAAACATTAGATAATTTGAAAGCTCGTGGTAAATGTTTGATTCCGAAGCTCTGGACGATCCCTTATGTAAAACAACATTCAACTTTAGGTGTGTGGGATTTTTATAAGGATACTCATTCTGGAAGACTAATGGCAACCTTTACAGATTATACCGGACAAAGAGCGCTTTTACTTCCTATTGAAATATTCATCGATGATAAAAAATTAGATGAATGGATTGCTAAAGAGATTAAAACTTATTACGATCGAGAAGCAGAATATCAAAAAAGATGCGAAGAAGCTGATAGAAAGAAATTTGAAGAATTAAAGAAGAGGTTTGAAAAATGAATGTAACTATTTGGAACTCACAATCAAAAGTAGAAAAACTTTATGTCAATCCTACAATAGAGTTTGAATTTTTATCTCGGCATCAAATATTATCATTGAAGTTAAACAATGATAGATACCCTATAGCACATTATAAAGAAACATTCTTTGATTGTAGTTATCCCATCTTCAAAGATAGCTTTAATCTACTTTCTGTTCCAGATTCTTGCGAGTACGTAATAGATGTTCCATATAGAGATGACCCCGATGAAGATCGAAGTAAAGACAAAGTCCGTGTAAAAGACTTTCAAGGATTTAATGAAAAGGAGTGGGATAAAGAACATGCGAAGTAATTGGTCGGCAACCACAGATGGTTTAATATATTCCGGAATGGATTTTATAGCTTATGTTACTCCTTCTATAAAACCCCAAAGTTATGGTTGTGTTAAACTTAATCAAATAATGTGGAATGTTTATTTTAGTAAGGGAATGGGATCAGAAGATCGAAGGCAATCTAAAGTAAGTCAATTTACAAATTGTGAACACGCAGTAGATTATGTAGAAAAGTTTTTCGAATTAAGTATTTCAGAACAGAGAGAACAATTCAATATGTGGTGTAAGGAGGTAAAACTATAATGTTTAAGTTTATTCAAAAATGGAAAGCCAATAGAAAGATTAGGTCTATCATAAACCAACTTCGTGTTGCGGATCTTTCGGACAAGAAGATTATTTACATTGTCAATAAAAACACTAAGGCAAGGATTGAAGCCATACTTGGTGAAGATATGAATAAATATGAAATAAGGGAAGTGCCGGAAAGTGTTTGCCAGGATGGAGAGATATTTGAAATAGTTAAGTCAAATGAACAACCTAAGTGTATATGGGTTCCGATGTCCGCTCCTATTATACCTTTTACTCGCCATAAATGTTGGAAATGCGGAAAAGAATTAACTGCAGATAATATTTCCGATATAGTTTATACTTCCAACCCACCTAAATATTCTTGTAAGGAGTGCGAATGTTCCAAGTAGTAGCTTATAAATGTAGTAAATGCAATGGGGGTATCAAGCCCGGTAAAGAGAAAACACTTCAACTTGTAAATAGAGATAAAAGAGTTTTCTTAGGAAATGCTTTAGTACCCACAATTGAAAATGAATATACTTTATGCCCTAAATGCTTTAGGGAGTTTACAGAAAGTATGAAGTTTAAGGGCGGCGGCGTTCTTGGAGATAATGAAGATGAGTAAACCTTTTATAGATAAAGAAGGTATTCTACATTACGGTAAATATTTAGAAAAGTATTTTGATCTCTCAAATGAAAATGTAAAGAAACAGGCCATCATAAACCCTAAGAGGAAAGGTATCGGAAGAACAGAAGATGGAATCTTCTTTAAGGAATACCTACCAAAAGATATTTGTAAAGCCCTATTAAAGACCGGGGAATATAAATGGACTAGGGGAGATAAGTTTAACGATTATCTTGCAGATGTTTATCATAAATGTTGGGAAGTTAATAAAAGCAAACCTAACTTTGAAAATATAGAACATTGTGGAAATGTTGCAAGTAATCCTTGCTATGGATGGATTCGTTATAAGTTACCTGATGGTTATACAAAACACGTACAATGCCCCCGTTGTGAAGCAACATATGCGATCTATAATACCTACAAGCCTTTGAAATGGAAGCTCTGGGATTCGCTCCTTTGGATTAGAGATTTCTTTCATTGGAGAATATTTCATAACATTTATAAGGATGCAGAAACATTCTTCTTTGCTAAAAGTAAAAAGGGTAGAACAATCCTTAAAGAGTGGCAGGAAGTTATCAGTAAAGAAGGGGTAGTAGGTGAATTAACATTTTGGAGAAAACATTATTTCAAACCTATTATAAAAAATTCTAATCTCGCCTATTATGAAAATGGTAGGGAATGGATTATCTACAATCCTGAACTATATGATAAAGAAACTGTTGAAGAAATGGTTAAGAATAATGAATATAATGTCATATGGGAATATGGGGATTGGGTCCGAACCAGAAATGGAATTATAAAGTTTGAGTAAGAGGATCTTTTTAGGAACCCCGATTCTAAAATCTCCCTATATTAAATCATAGGGAGGCATACTGATGAGTAAACTTTCAAAACTTACAGAAACAAACTATACAGAGGAATTCCACGAAGCAGTGGAAAAAGCCAAGAAATTATATTTTGAAAAAGATTACGAAGCTCTGGATAAATATCAAGAAGAGTGTTCGAAGCTTCAAAAACAGGCCGCTGAAGAATATGAGCCCTTCAGTAAAGGCATCCACGAGTTTAATGAAAAAGCCGATTTACATTTCAAAGAAGAAAAGGAAATCCTTAAAAAGAGAAAGGAAGATCCAAAGTTCCAAAACTTACTTAATTTAAGTTTTGCATTATTTGCAACCGAAGCTTTTTCTATAATAGTCGGAATGTTCTTCCCTACCTATTATAATAATGGCTGGGCCTGGGTTCCAATAATTTGGGGATTGGGTTGTTATACATTCTATTTCATAATGTCAGGTAAAGCCCAATTCGTTTTCAAACATAAAAACAAATGGCCAAAACAAAGTTGGAAAAACAAGGATTTGATCAAGGCTAGTAGAAAGTATAATATGACTACTGATATTGAGTTTGCGGTTTATGCAGTTACCTGTATTCCTAAGTACAGCGATACTATAGATAGACTTTGCAACGCTTTGACAGAAATCCAACAGCTGAGAAAAGAGCGCGGAATGATTTTCGATCTTATCAGAGAACTTGGTTCAAATGAATTAAAGGAGAAATATATAAGTATTAGAAATGCTAACGTATAATATTTTTTCTTTAAGAGATCCCCAACCCTCTGAAAGAAAAGGATTGAAAGAATTATTTCAATCCGTAGGCTGGGAAGCAGGAAACGAACCTGATTGGTTTTACAAAGCAATTTCAAATTCTGGTGCAAGTGTTTATGCGGCTATTACTCCTTCAAGGAGAATAGTCGGATGGATTCGAGCTTGGCACGATGGATGTTGGCAAGCAAATATAGATTGTTTAGTAGTCCATAAAGACCATCAAAAAATTGGAATCGGAACTGCTTTAATGAATCAAGTTTTGAAAGAATTCGAAAACGTGAAATATATAAATGTCTGTACCAACTTTCCTGAAACCATTCCTTTCTATGAAAAGTTTGGTTTTAAGGATATAAATGGACGCTTCTTACAAAAGGAGAATAAAGTTGAGCGTAATGCAATGTAAAAAGTTTCATAAGATTTTTTATAGCGCATCTGTTTTATTCGGGCTTCTTATGGGACTATCTACGCATATGTGGCTGTTAGCCATTTTGATAATCTTAGGTGGCATTGTAGGCTTTATCTGTTTTTCAGATTTTGAAACAATCCGTAAAGGAGTTTTAGTATGAAGTTAGCAACTTACGATGGAAATGAAATTACAATCATAATTAAGTTGAATCTCTTTAGGGATGAGGTTTATTTAGACGTATTAAATACTGATGGCGACACTATAAGATTCTATACAGATTTGCAGTATAATAATCTCCGTAGAGACCGTAACGGAATATTAGTAACTCCTATTTATTTGGAAGGAATGTTAACCCACGTCTATACCGGATACTACAGAAAAAAGTATACTATATTCCCTTATAGGTTTACTGGGGATGAATTGTTACGTTACATTCGGAGAATCAAAGATTCAATTTAACCATAATAAAAGCTTCCATTTCAGGAAGCTTTTTTTTTGGTAAGAATTATCTTCTTGTACGGCGAACTCT
>Ga0326512_10003868_pt1 | contig 10935 bp, 33 predicted proteins | sample 1_2617_0518_D_FD_203652 | JGI IMG/M metagenome (GOLD analysis project Ga0326512, IMG submission 203652) | Bovine rumen microbial communities from UC Davis, California, United States - 1_2617_0518 | ecosystem: Host-associated > Mammals > Digestive system > Stomach > Rumen | place: USA...
AATATCACTCTCGAGATCCAGTCCAAACTCCTCAGCCTTTTCGATAATAGCCTTCGCCAATTCCTTTTCATACTTCGGATCAACATAGTTAAAGAATCTGATGGCGGACTTTACGTGCTTCTTGTCCGGCATAGGGAATTTCTTGAGCTCCGGGACGCCATAGAGATCTTCGTCAGAGTCTTCGGTGTCAGAATGTTCCAAATTCAGCTGATCCATTTTCTGCTCAATCCAGAATCTACGGTACTGCCCTTCAATCTCCGAAATATCACGTCCACGAACAGTCTCCTGCATCAGGAGTACATCCCAGATCTTTTCCAGGATCCGCTCCAGAATCATTCGGCTCTCCTCATTAATATACTGCTTATCCCGATGCTCAGCATACCAGTTAAATATCTCAAAGAGATTCCCAGACTTCCAGCTGAAACTCCACCAGTCGGCAATCATTTCGAAAATATAAGGCAGCGGGATCATGAGAGTCTTGTAAGGCATTCCCGCTTCTGGATCATCTTCCAAAAGCACCCAATACTGCCAATGGTGTGGATTCTGGTGGATGTGGTGCAGCCAGGCGTAGTCGAAAGCCTGTACGACCGCATAGGATTTATTCTGCCCATAGAAATACTGATCGTAAGCATCGTACTCCTCGGTCGAATACTTACTCTCATCATGATTAAACGACACCATAGCGGTCTCAATTGCGGACTTTTCTTCCTGACTGAGTGCCAGATTGTCCAGCATCCAGTGAAGTCCCTCATTTACATTACCGATATGCTCGGCCAAATATTGATCATATGCTAAACTCATTTATTGGTTTCCTCCTCTATTGTTTCACCGATTCTTACTGCTCCATAGTATGGGTTTCCATATACATCAGCAATGATTTTTCTCATATCACCGTTTGGAAGTATCGCAAAAAGATTGCCATACTCGTCCATAACTATTTTTAATTCTGTCATTAGGCATCCTCTTTATCTTTAATCATCTTCCCATACGTCGGATTCTCCTCTTTCATATGGATAGCAACGTATACATCCCGAAGCGCTTTATTCAGATCCTCTTCGGCCTGTCTTAGCCGACACATTGCATCATTAAATTTCTCGTAGTTCATCAGATTCCTCCATAAATTCATTCTCTCCAATTTTCCGATAGGCAGGGATATAACCGTGAATCCCTGCCCAATAACGTTCCAGAATAATGCCATAGAGCGTAATCGTCATTGGATTAACACTGTGACCATTTTCAGCATGCGAAACAATCACTTTCGAAACTCCGAGCACATCCGCTACTTCCTGCTGGGTGATCTTAAGCTTTTTCCTTGTCTCACGAAGCTTTTCCGGCGTCCAGTCATTGAAGCGAATATAATCCTTGAGATTTGATTGATAGTTTAGCTCGTTCCAATGATATGGCATCAGATCTTACTTCTCCTTTTTCTTCTTTGCATTTCGTAATCAGTAAGTCGTGTTAGACACCAGTAAGAATTTGAATAATAGTCAGCATCTTCTTTATTCGTGAAGAAATGTATACCGTGTGTACATATGATGTTTGGATTTGAATCAAAGTAATCGGGAAATACAATTTCTCCTGGACGATAAATAAAGTTATAATCGTATAGTGAAACAGCAGAATCAAATTGCTCTGTTTCACTATAATTGCTGATTCTAAGTACTCTGGCAATATTTGATCTTATTTTGTAGTAGGCATCAACTATTTGTAATCCGGGATATTCTTCTGGTACATCTAGTTCAATGATGGCCATAAGAGGGGATATGGCATCTTCTACGATTCCGATTTTATATCCTTTCAAAAGTCAATTCCTTTCTTTTCGATAATCCAGTTTTCATCACGAAATATCACGTCGCTGAATGTCCTTTCCTGTATTCCGATTCCATGATACATATACTTGCATTTAATAAAATATCCGGTCTCGGCAGGAGTCACCTCAGTAACCTCCATGCGATCCGGAACGGTCATATTCCTATGCTTACGATAAATGCGATCTCCTGGTTTAACCTTGCACCTCGGCTTCATGAATTCCTCAACACTGGTTTCATTTGCAGTAACAGTTTTCATTTCGTCCATGATTACTTTTCGGTCTCCTTATTATTTAATGTAAGATTCGGAATAGGAAATAGTGTATCGAATAAAATGTTGAATAAGTCCTGCGACGTTGACGAAAAGAGTCCGTTAAAATATAACGTCTGATAGCTATATTGTCCTTTAAAGCTTTTAACGACCTTGCAGAACCATTCGGACAGATCTCGATCGAATCCTTTGGACATCAGCCATTTCTTGAACGTCTTACGAGACGTTTTCTTATTTGGAATCCTGATGTAACCATATGCCGTTATATCTGATTCTTTTGCCAAGTCGAATCCTATCGTATAGAATTTGTCTACATTTTCATCTAGGCTATACGTTACATTTTCGAAGTTTTCAATTTCGATCGGATCACCATAAGACCCGTCTGGATTAATCGGTCTTAATGTTAGTTCTGAAATATTGTTTTCTTCAAGCGGTCCCACTATATCGTTCCTCCTTGAGCAGCTTCTTGATCTTCGTGTCAGTATCCTTAACCCAGAGCTCTTTACGAATATATTCTGGGGTCAAAGGCTTTTTGTTAAACTCACGGATCGCATCCTCTGCAGATTTAAAACCCCAGTCCTCAAGAAGATCAGAGATCTGACCGCTTGGTTCTCCAGGCACGATTTTCGTATAGGTGATAGCATATTCCTGACTCATTTGGGCTCAACCTCCCAATAATAGCTTGGTCCGCAATCTTCTCGTCTCTCCTGAAATATAAACCGCTCAGGATGGTTTTCTGGATCCTCACAGGCTCCATACTTTGCGCATTCAGGCTTAAGTGTATGTGAGCATACTGGATCATCCTTCGTAAATGGGTCACCACGAAAAGTACAATACGGATGCAGGTAACATGGCATTCCCTCACCTTTACAAAGATAAACAACGTCAGGTTTTGTCATTTTCTTCCTCCACTTTTCCAGGACAATTATCAGATCGTTTGGTTAATCCATCCTTCGCCAAAATATCAAGCGTTGGATCAATTGCACAGCGAAGTTTAAGAGGTCCGTATCCGGATGAGACACGAACCTCTTTGAACGGACATTTGATACAGTTTTCAGGTGTTGGTATTGAGAAGTGAAATATCATTTTGCCTCCCAATACTCCGGCTTCTCGGTCCCTTCACGCATAGCATTCTCAGCTTCAAGACAGGTAGCGCATGGTTCCTGAGCCTCAAATGAAAAATCCTCTTTTGGAAACTTATGAGCATAATGCTTACAACTCGTGCACCACTTGTCAAAACGTACTTCTTTCAGATCACTTTCCATAGTTTTCTATCTCCTTATGTAATGTTTCAGCTGCATTGATCAGAATATCATCAAAACTGAGCGTCGAGTTCTGATAGATTTCCGGTAAAATGGAGCATTTTGCATTGACACCGCTCCGACTTTTTGAATAGTCACGAATATGAACCTGAATTTCTCCCCATGGTCCCTGTTCAATACTCCAGGTTACGTCACGATGCGTCTTCACAAAATCCAGCAACCATTCGGCAAATGTCTGGGTCTTTTGTTCATCCATTAGATACTCCTTCGCTCTTTTAGCATATGACATCTCCGGACAGAACTGACATTTATTCATCTCGCCTCCAAAACCACATTATTCGAATGCGTGAGATACATAACTCCATCGATCTTAACCTGCAGTTGGTCTCCGTCCTCGTAATCGGTCCACGACTGCACTTTACCCTGTGCAATAATATCCCCACCTGGAGAGTAAATCGTCCCGTAATTATAATTGTAAGTCAGATCGATAATCTGCTTATTGCAGCCGGAAAGAAAAATTGCAAATATAAGTACGAGTAGTACGGCAATAATCTTTTTCATACGATTCTCCTCACTTTTTTAGAATAATCTCCACTCCTACACCATTCAGTGTGTAGAAGCATCCATTTTTCTCAAGCGTCGAAAGATCCTGTGTCGGGAAATTCGGATTAATACATTTCAGGACCGCATTAATCTGATCCACGGTCCCGATTACGATCATGTTTTGTAATTCTGTCATTATTAAGTATCTCCTTTATATCTTCTAATTCAGCGCAAATTAAGGCGATCCATGCGCAAATCATCGCTCCCGTCATATGACCATCTGGAATAATACCATCAAGGCATAAGATAAATATGACAAGCGCTCCGATTCGAAGGATAAAACCCATTATACTATCCATGCCATTCCTCACCTCAAAAATATCAGCCAGAACGGGACCCAGTAAATAACACCGAGAATCAGAAATGTTCCGATACTATACACGACATTCACGTTTGTCTTATGTTCGGAGCTCCACTGAAGTCCCATCTGCAGAAAAAACCAGACCCCCAGAATGAGTCCGGCGAAAAAGTAGTTCATGACATTAATACCCCCACCAGTATTATTATCCATATACAAGCGAAAACTATAAGCATACGTACTTCTAAATCGCTCATATTTGCCCTCTCCTTAATCAACTGCATAATCCATCGCGAGAGTCAGTGCTGTCGAGCTGTCCATTCCGAGTTTCCTCAGTTCTGCCAGGATCTGATCTCGCTGCTTTTTGTCTTTGTTATGAAGTGCCTTTGCCAGTTTGTAAATATAATTTTCCAGTTCTCCCATAAGGCATATTCTCCTTTTTTGAAATTAATGTGTGCTCTGTTCCTGCTTTTCTTTTGACTCGATCATCCAGCCAAGATAAACCTGAGCTTTCTTCAGATCTTCGAGTCCATTCTTTTCACGGAAGCGCCATACATACTTCATGACGTTTCCTTTGCAGTATCCCTGAAATTCTTCAGGAGTCATAGACGCTTCGATGGCCATGATACACTCGATTCCACCTTGGCAGTAATGAGATGGATGCCTTACGTTATCCATCTGAGCTGTAACAGTATCAGACTTTTTAGAATTAAAGAGCGCCTGCCCTTCATAATGGTATTTGCATAGAGTTTGTTCAGTCTTCAGTAAGTTATCTGCCTCGATGCATCTTTTTCCATAAACATTCGGGGCGCTTTCATTCGTGCAAACAGTATCATGATCGAAAACACACAAGCTCATTCCTCATTCCTCCAATCCCAGAATCTCTCAAACCATTCATTCCGAATGATTCCGAAAAATATCAGAATTTTCTTCCACCACGGAAACATCCAGGCCAGATTCTTCCACTCCAGCCAACGATTCCAGCGATGAATCAGTTTCTTCATCATCACAACCCTCCCTTTTTCGAATCTTTAAAATATAATCACGAAGGTCATAATCGATTTCATCTGGGCAGTGGACATGCAAACCTGTTCTAAAGCAATGATCCAGCTTCTTATCCCAGTATTCTATTGCACCTTGAAAAGCGCGAAGATCTTTTTCGTTATCACTGTTTAAATATCGGTTGACGAGTCTTATTGCCCAGGCTTCTTTCATGCCATACCTTGGACAAAATATAACAATCGGCACGTCTTTATAGCGGGTTTCTTTAGAACGATCAAAATAATCTATTACTGCCATATGAGTAGAAGTCATAACAGTGTAGCCCTGCAATGCCAAATAGTATGCGAGATTGCAATATTCTCCGACCCAAATATCGTCAGACTTCCTGCACGAATCCTTATAGTGCGAAAACAGGCTGCTCTCTAGATCAATACAGTTATTCCATCCCGCGATTGAGCTCTTTCCAATTCCAGGATATCCGCAAATAATAAGCCCTTTCATTAAATGCCCCCTTGTCTCGATCTTTGTCCTCGATGATATGCCACTTTCACAGGATCTTTCTTGCGATTCTCAACTTTGTCGAAGTAATATAATACGCTTACATGTTTACCACACTCAGGACAATCGACCATCTGCATACCATCTTCGGCCAAATGTGTATTGCGATAGCTGAGTTTGATCGGATTCCCGCAGAAAATACACTTCACGATGTCGTCCTTTTCAAGAGTTTTCGTAAGGTGCTGCCCGCCTTCAACAATATCTCGTGTGATTGGAAACTTAATGTTTACTTTCGGTTCCATCATGATTCTCCTTAAATAAATACTACTTCTTTTCGACTATTTGTATATGCATGCAAAACGATCGTTTTTCCAGAAATTTGACGAATATAATCCTCGCATGCTTCTTCAAATGTTTGTCCTCTTCCATATTCGCCAACCAGGAACATACCATCTTTAATTTCGGTATCTTGCAAACAAACACCGATTCCTTTTTCTATTCCATTATTCCACTGAAAAACATCCAAATGATAACCGGTATTGAGTAATCTTTCAAAAGCTGTCATTTAATCCTCCTCAACTGGCGGTCTTTTATTACGTTTCTTCTCCTTTTAAAGCTTTCAGAAACTGTTCTTCACCAATCCGTTCCTTGATCTTCCAGCAGTCCGAGCAAATATAAACATTTCGCCATTTTCGAAGAGGCGATCGCTTGCTGGCTCCGCAGCAGACACAGAAAACTCGTGCTTTTGTTCTCGGATCTGTTTTCTTATGTATGCCATCGAGCATTTTCTGAAACGATTCTTTGGCAAACTCACAGGTATAGCACGAATCAGAATATGCCGTATTGCACTCTCCGCAGGTTTCGAATGGACATACTGGGGCTTTTTCCTGAGCGTCTACAGAAATATGCCGTTCTACATACCGATGAAACATATCATTTACGAAATCGTCGCTGAGATTATGGGTATTAAAGTTTGTGCCAGCGTTCTCCATAGAGTACTGTTCCCTCCTCATATTTGAGTTCTTCGATGGATCTGACTCTAGTTTCCTCGCCATAGCGTTTCTTTAGCATTTCTACGGCCCGATCCCTGTCATATGCGAAAATATAACCGGCGGAAGCGTGATACTCGTGGTCCTTAAGAACTGCGAACATGGCGAAATATAGTTTGAGCCTCTGCGAACCTTCTAATACCCTTACATGCTCCACTGCATAACCGTCTTTACACAGTTCTTCTGCTTCGTCCGGGTAACTCATATACACGCCGCTAACAATATCGTCATCAGAAACAATGCGATGAACAAGCCGTTTTGTTACCTGATCTGCTTCTCGTTTAACCAGTTCAAATTCTACAATCATCTTTACGTCCTTCCATCGATCGTCACTGTAGCAGAAGTCGGCATCTTTGAGAATTCATCGTCCAGGAATTGCTCGAGCTCCATTTTACACTGATCGCAGAACTTTAATCCACGGCGATAAATTATTCCGTTTTCGTCCTTGCAGGGCTTGGAAATCTCATACTTCCCAGCGCCGTAGGAATCCTTCTTTACTTGAGTACCACACCGATCACAAAGCCAAATAGTCATTTTAGTTTCTCCTTTTCAAATAAAAAATTTAGAGGACCTGTAAGTTACAAGTCCTCTTCTTCCTCGATCCATTCTATGACGTCAATATAGAGTACGTCTGCGTGAGTGTAAATCCGTTTGATCTCCAAAGACATAGTGTACGGTTCTGTCTTTTCGTCAAAAGAATCCATTCTTCGTCCCCAATCAAGGGTCCTAAAAGAATAATACTTTTTACTTTTAGCATAATACGCTACTGCCGTCAGATTAACCGTAGTTTTTGGATTTCCCCACAGTTTTTTAAACTCTTTTAAAGTCATAAAAAGTTCACTCCTTTCATTAAAGGAGCTGTAGTTTTTGCGAAAATTTAGAGGACCTGTAAGTTACAAGTCCTCTTCTTTATCAAATGACGCAAAACAATGGGTACCATTAATCGCATATACAAAACCTTTGACGACATCGCTCCTCTTTTTCAAACCATAGCAATAATCACACGCTTTTCTGAGCGAGTGATCTTCACATGGAAATGTTGAGGTATGAACTATACCGTCAATTGTTTTCCATATAACTTCATAATATCTATCCATTTTTATCACCTCCATTATAAGAGGTGCAAAACTTGCGACTTACTCTATTTTAGCCTATGGTAATGCTTCCTTCATCAAGCTCCAAGATCTCAACCGGCAGACCGTAATCATAAGTAATTTTAGTGTCTTTTGGGTAGTTCTCAAGAACTTTGATTAAATCTTCGACGGTTTTTATTTTATAATCTGTTAAAGTCATTACTCCATCCAGCTAAGATCTTCGGCAGGCTTTTCTTCCTTTGGCTCTTCAGCCTTCGGAATATCAACTGGCTTTTCTTCCTTTGGCTCTTCAGCCTTCGGAATATCAACTGGCTTTTCCTTTTTGGGCTTCTCGTGCTGCTTAGCTCCGGAAACAGGCTTTACTTCCGGCTTTTTCTCAACCTTTGGAGCTTCCTGTTTCGGAGGATCAACCTTATCGACATCGACACCATTGAGCCTTCCCATCAGATGGCTAAGACTCATACCAAGGCTTCTCGCGATCTGGCTCTCAGATCTGCCCTGGCGTTTCTCTTCGTATACGTACTGTCTAAATTCTTTGTCTGTCATAGTTGTAATCTCCTTTTAAAATATTATTTTTACGCGTAAGTTCGCACAATTCCGTGCCATAGATTATACTCATGATGACATAATCTCTGAGATCTGAACTTAATTCTCGGTTCAGTTTCTCGGTTTCTTCGGCATAATAGCATCCGACAGGACACGAAATCGGATCATAGTCTGCACAGTAAGTCACGAATCACCGCCTTTCTCTTTGGCAAGGTCTATCAATGAATTTAAAAACTCAGAATCTTTATTCTTTATTGCCCAAACCGGACATTTTTTCGTAAGGCATTGATCATACGGACAATCCAGACATACCGTGTCGCAGGCTTCGTTTAGAGTTAAAGAATATTCGTCTTCGGTTGATACATTTGCAAGATCAGTAATCTGGAAGCTCAGTTCTTTCAGCTGATCCGAGCAATGCTTAAACTGTTCATAGCTCTGAGAATATCTCTCTTCGCAGCCTTTCCAGCATTCGAGGAGTTTTGTGTGAGTCTCGCAGATTAGCTTATATTGCTCATACATTTTATTGTAAGCTTTTGTTATGTTGCCATATGTCTCGGCCGTATTATCTATCAATGAAATAACCGTATCATGAATCGTTGTTTCTCGGTCATAAACATTGTCTAGGCACTTATTGTATTTTTCGATTAGTTGATTATTCAGATCCAGGACTTTCTTCAGAATATCCTCGGAGTCCTGAAGAGACTTTGTAGCCTCCAGTACACTATGCAGAATCCAGAACATGATAAGAGTCAGACTGAGATTCAGAAAAAGCAGTGAAATAATGATAATCATAGTCATGCTCATGTTATTTCTCCTTTACCAACTTTGATTTTCGAATTCGTCTAGGGCCTTTTCCAGTTTTTGAGCTTTTACAGAAAGTGGCCTCACAATGTCCGTAAGATCGCTCCATCGTTTAAAGAGTTTATTGAGTATGGGATCAGATGCAGGTTGACCGGTTGCAAGTCTATCAAGACTCTCTTTATATATTTCTGGATTTTTCGTTCGATAATCGTCCATTTCACGATAGGCATTTTTGCATGCTGAATCGGCGGCCCTTACTTGCATACAAAGCCTACTATACTCATTTTTTAAAGTGTCATGAATCGTAGATAAAGTATTAAAAGTCATTTTCTTGTATCTTCACCCCTAGCTTTTTTGTCGAACCACTTTTCAATGTCAACAACACGAGTACCTTTCGGCCAGCCAAAGAATTCCTCTTTAATCCTTCCGGCAATATCAGTTGGAACGTCCTTAAGAAACTTTCGAACTTCACTGTAGTTTGTCATTGTCGATTTCCTCCACTTTTAAATCAGTGCATTCTTCACTATAATTAATTCTGTTAAAATGCTCAAATCCTGCATTTGCTAACTGATCGTATATATTATTGGCATCGTCTTCATTTTCAGCCTCAATACGAAACTTTTCAGTAACAATCTTAGTTCGAGTGATCAGCCAATTACGCATTGATTTTATTGTCCTCCAACTTTTTATCTTTTGTCAACCATGACATCAATTCATCTTTACAAGCTTTGCAGAGCTCATATTGTTTAGTCTCACTTGGATTTATAACTCTTCGCTTAACATTTCCATCTCCTTGAACACCGGTTTGGAATGGACCAATATCAAGATGCACTAGGCACATGTCCGATGGTAATTCACCATTTTTTACGTCAATTTTTAAATCATGTCCAGATTGAATTATTTTTCCACAGCGATCACATATTCTCTGAAGCATCATCATTCTCCTTATTTGGTTTTTCGTCATAATTATAATGGCATCCTTCGCAATTCGGTCCATGCATATTGCAAAAAGATTCTGTCGGAAAATCTCCATTTATTGGTTCATATAAGCACATTATTCAGTTTCCTCCATCGTAATAAATTCCGAATAGGGCAGAGTCTTGATCCAGTCACAATACTGATGCCAGCAATCTAATTTATGATCCTTCCTCTGCCGATACTGCGCGGCCAGGACTTCATAGTTCAGATCGATGGTTCTCCGCTGGTTATAGCTCGTTGGAAGCAGCTGGATCATCTGATACCAGTATCTTTTGTCTTTTGTTTCTAGGAATTTAAGGCGGTAGATATTTAACGCCATAACTGTTTGCTCTAATGCATCCATGGAGTAATAAGGTTTAAAGAAAAAACCGCAACCGTCTTCGTCATTTACTCTGTCAATATAAAATGCATTATCATTTTTATAGTACTTTTCTTCTTCATCTTTGCTAAGTGTATTCATCGTGTCACGATTCAGCGGATGCTCTTCGAACAAATGTTCACACGAAAAATCATCCAGGGTAAATTCTTTCGCCTGAATCTTATGCATTGTGGAGCAGGAGTTGCTGACCGTGCCGATTTTGTAAGTTTCGAACTCCTTCCACCAATAAAGAGGCGCCGTCACATCCATCTGGACATGAACCATGCGCCTCCATTTTGCTTCCTCAGTTCCGCCCTTGCAGAGGTTCATAAGAAGCTTGTGATCGTTAGGACCGATAATAATATCA
>Ga0326512_10003869_pt1 | contig 10931 bp, 13 predicted proteins | sample 1_2617_0518_D_FD_203652 | JGI IMG/M metagenome (GOLD analysis project Ga0326512, IMG submission 203652) | Bovine rumen microbial communities from UC Davis, California, United States - 1_2617_0518 | ecosystem: Host-associated > Mammals > Digestive system > Stomach > Rumen | place: USA...
TAAGCCTCAGTTCAAATCGCTGGCAGAGGCTATGGAGTGGGAACAGGATCAACTGCTTGCCAAGATGAAAGGAAAGAAATAATGGCTGAGAAGAATGACAATCTTCTATCACTGACAGACACCAATCCTCAGAAGACCGCAGAGGAGATGGCAAAGTCTATCTCGAAGATGTATGGGGATCGAGATGAGAAGGCTGAGAACGCGAAACAACATCTCATAGACCAGCTTGAGATCACTTCAGATAAGTACCGTACCGCCAACGGAGTCATGTCTGCGCTTGGCTGTGTGCGTGATGTGTTTGGTAATCATGAGAGTGAAATCGAGGAAGAGATCGGCTATGCCAAAGCGATCGCTACTGAGATGGCATCCGTCGCTGAAGTCATGTGTGAAAAGGCAAGAGACCTCGATCCTGAAGAAATGCATCTGCTTTGTGATTCCTTCTATGACAAGGAGTTTTCTGAGCATGATGCATCCATTGCAGACATGGTGAAGGAACTCATGATCCTACAGCTCTGCCAGAACGTAGGACCGAACGCGGAGGACATCACCGGGTTTTGCCTGCATGCAGACGAAGAGATTGCTAAGGCTCGTGAGAACTTGGTTGACTTCTGCAATACGAATGGCATCAACTTCAACGAGCTTTGTGGTCCTCACGAGAATTGCTATGACTGTCTTTGTGAGTCATGCGAGAAGGACTGCAAGTCTCACAAGGTCATTAAAGAAGGCCAGTCTGCATATGACGTGTGTGAGGACTTCGTAGAAAGCGAGTAGGATCACATCGTTCGCAATGAATGCGGGAGGGACTTTTGTCCCTTCCGCTTTTTTTAGGAGCCATGATGACAAAGATACCTAGATACTACCAGCCTCGTCCATATCAGAAAGATGCATGGGCACGAAGGTTGTCAGGTGAATACGACTACTATTTTAAACTTTGGGGCAGACAGTTAGGTAAGGATACAGACGACATTGAGTTCTCACTATACAATGCATACATACATCCAGGCACACAGACTGCCTACACGGGAATCAATCACCTATGGGTGAACAGGAACATCTTCAACAAGTACGTCGATGGTAGAAAGTTCTGGAGTGATTACCCAGACGAACTCATAGACGTGCAGGATACGAAGAGGATTGTAGAGATAACCAATGGCTCTGACGCCAAGGCAAACTCGCTCATACAGTTCATCGGTTTCAAAGAGAACGAGACGTTGATCGGTTCTTCGTATGAATACTTTTTCATATCTGAGTTGAGTCTATACAGGCGCAATGCATTCGACTATCTCATGCCAATCTTCGATAGCAAAAAGGCCATGAACTTAGACTTCATGGTCAACTTCAACTTCACACCACGAGGACTGAACAACACGGCGGCAGACATGCTGATCGCAATGACTGGAGAGACAGAACCAGAGGCTTGGCCAGGAAAGCATGGCAGGACGTATGTTGACTATATACCCGCCAACAAAGCCTTGGACGCCAATGGGAACAGGATATTCTCTGACGAGCTGCTTGAGGAAATACGACAGAGATACATCCGTGCCATGGGAAATGACCTCATGTTCCGCCAGGAGTACATGTGCGACTTCCTTGCCGTCAATGCCGGCCTTGTGTTCCCAGGCATAGAGAAGGTGAGAGAGGACGGAAGGTTCTGCCCCACCAACTTCGACACCACGAAGCCCGTGTACATGGCATGGGACATATCCTCGAAGGACAAGATAACCGACTGGACGAGCGCTGTCATCTTCCAGTACTACAATGGTCGTATGTTCATCTTGGACTGGTACGAAGACAACAGGAAGGCTGTGGTCGAATGTGTGCAGGAATTGGCACAGAGGGAGTACTTTCATCTGATACGCGCAGCATGCCTGCCATGGGATTCGGATCGTTCGGGTTCTTCGACCTCACCTTTGGAGGAATGCAGACGGGCTTTTCCCAATATTCAATGGCACAAGCTGGACAGGACATATGTACAGGATGGAATCAATCGGGGCCGAACTCTCTTAGGGAATGTTATTATCGACTCCAGGCGTTGTGATTGGCTGATGGAATGCTTCGAGAACTGGGAGTATAGGCAACTATCGTCTACCGATGACTGGTCAGCGCAACCAAAGCATGACAGGTATTCCCATCTGATGGATGCGTTTCGCTATGCTGCCGACTTTCTGGCGCAGGTTCCGTATATCGAGGAGTCTTCGTCAAGGCTTCGCATGAAGATGCCTAGTCATTATGGTGGCTGGGACATAGACGACGTAGAGAACGAGTGGGAGTCCTATCCTCCAGGCATGCGTCCTAGCAAGTTCTCCAAGCTCAGGAACAAGAGGCCAAGTGACATCTATGGCATATAGGAAAAGTCCCTGTGGAAAGCTGTATTCCACAGGGACTTTTCCCGGAGTCGTGTATGCCTGGAGGCAAGACCTAGTATAGCATCACTTCATCTAAAACAAAAGACCCACGAACAGGTTCATGGGTCTTTTGAGGGCTTGACAAACAAGCTCTTTTGACTGAAGACATTATAACACTATTTGACCTTGCGAAGATTTGGATTGCGACGCTTTGCAGCGGGAGATGCATTGCGTGATGCCTCTGCTACGATCGCACCAGCGGACTCCTTGTCATACTTGCCGCCCTTCATCACGTTCTTGACGGCCTCTTGGAATCCGCCTTTCTTCTTTTTTGTCATTGGTCCTCCTTTATTGCCGGCTTGTTCCTATGTTAGCACATAGGCCAGAGACGCAGACCGGCCTTCCTAGCGAAGTGCTGACTGCATGGACGACCTCTATGCCATGATTCTCCAGGAACCAGGCAAGCAGTTCCTCAGTGAGGACATCGCCTGCCAGAAGGTCGTTTACCCCAGCCTCCTCCATCGCCGCATGGGATGCCTCATGTAGATACACCTTGTCGAACAAGGGAGGCATTATGGCATTGGATATCCTGATTGTCTTGGTCGTAGGATCTGTGGTAGCGAGCTTTGGCATGCCTGTCCTGTCTATGAGAAGAGGGTCATCAGGACTGACCCTGACGACCCTCCATGCATGCCCTCGTATTACGAGAGGTCTCACCTACATCCCCATGACCATGTTGCGAATCTTCGCACGAGTCTCCGGGTCTGCATTGGTAAGCATCTCGCGGATGTCCTGAGTCGGATCAGTGTGGCCCATGGAGCTGCCATAGCCCATACGGCTGCCACTCTGACCACCATAGCCCATGCGCTCGTTGCCCATCTGGGTGTATCCTGCCGACTCGTTGCCAGACTTCATGGCCTCTGCGACAGAGCAATAGTACTCTGCCTCTGCCAAGTCCTTGATGATGTCTGCAAGCTCCCCGACCTGCTTCACGTCCATGCGGGAGCTGCCATACTTGCCGACCTCCTGGTCGGTGTAGGCCAGTACCTTGGCCTTTAGCATCTTGATATCTTCGATCATGTCTCTCTCCTAAGCTATGCGTTCGACGACCAGGTTGCCGTCTGCGACGCTGATGGTTTGCTCGTCAACGATTTCGCCAGCCACGCCTGCATTGACGTTCTTGACTCCGACGGTGAAGCAGCATCCCTTGGGAACAGTGATGTCTGCCGTGCAGGTGATGTTCTGATACTGCTCCACGGCTGCCGGCGTGACGATGGCGCGAGAGTTCGGCAAGGACTCTCCATTGAGGGAAAGCGACATTGCAATGGCTGCGACCGTACCACCGGTAGGTATGGCAATGTTGCCGACGAACGTCACTCGATAGCGTGCGAAGCTGCCACAACCGTTGACGATGCCACGAAGAGTAAGATTACCAGAGCCATTCCGATGCAGCACATATCCGCGAGTGCAAGGAATGGAATCGATAAACAGCAAGTTCTGCCCATATGGCACGTTCTGTGCAGTATCAGGCGATTGGATATACTCTGCCATGGCTATCTCCTACATCCCGCTGCAACCACAGCCAAAGCCCTGTTGGCAGCAATTGGGGTTCTGCACGACGTAGGCAGGACGAGGCACGGGAGCAAGGTACTGCTCAAGTGCGTTGGTCTGCGCGAAGTTGTCTGCAAGGATCTGTGCAGTCTGCGCTGCCTGCGACGCTGCGAGGTTCTGCATCTGGACTTGCTGACGAAGCATGGCGATCTGGTCATTCTTCTCGTCGATCTTGTCCTGGCAAAGCTGATCGATGATGCGCTGAATACCATTGTTCTGATTTGCGACAATGGTATTGGCCACCTCGTTCAGTGCGTTGCGATCTGCGCAATGCTCTGCGAGGAGGGCAGCAGTCTGGTTCGCAGTGGCGAGGCGATTCTCACAGCAACACTCTGCCTGCTGTGCCTGGAGAGCATTGAAGCCTTGCTGGGTTGCGGTCTGCATGGCGAACTGCTGCTGCATGTTGGCCATCTGACGGCCGTTAGCAGCGATCTCTGCCTGTGCGAAGCCATTGACGATGTTCATGTTGACGCCACCGAAGCCGGCACAGAGGGCCTGGAGTACGTCTGCGAAGCCACCAGTGACGGACTGCTGGATGCCAGTGATGCCGCCGTTGATCATCTGGTCACGGAAGCCACCACTGATCTGCTCGGACTGGTTGATCCAAGGATAGAGTGCATCGCCACCGGCAGCACCGGTGCCATTGCCTCCACCGTATCCACTGAAGCCACGACCACCCCAGCCTCCAAAGAGCACGAGGATGATGATGAGCCAGAGCGCACCATCACTACCACCGAGACCGTTGCCATCGTTGCGGTTGACAAGCGCTCCCAAGATTTGACCAACGAGTTCGTCGTTCATCTTCCATTCCTTTCTTCAGTTTTCAAAGTACGATAGTTCCTATTTCTGACCGTGGGCCCTTCGGTCTGATAGGTTAGTTCATAAGCTCCGTGAGGAATTGTGCAGCAGTCTTGCCTTCCGCCATGGACACGAGTTGCTTCACGGAGTATGTCTTTCCATTGGGAAGGTTGACCGTAGCACCATTGTCTTGCATCTTGGCAAGCGCGGCATGCGGGTCATTGCCTACTATCTGCTTAGCTCGCTGCAACAGGTCCATCTGTTGGGATGGTTGCTGCTTGAATCGGTCCATGAATCCCATTGCTTATCTCCTCTCTGAGCTGCCTCACTATGTCCTCCAGCTCCGTGCGGCTGACGTATTGCGAGGAATCAAAGGCTGGCTGAGCAGGCTCGTCCACGTGTGGAGAGTAGTCGAACGTCTCTACGGTCGGAACACCGGCCCCGTCTGTCGTGCCAATGTACATTATGCCGACATGCGTGGTGTCGAACATAGCTGGGCTAGTGCTGTTTGGCCCCATTCTCTGGCAGTATTGATGAGCAGACTCCTTGCTGTTCACCTTGACAGTGCCATCCATGCCTACCGACTGCTGTGGCGAGAAAGAAGGCAGACCGCCAACAGAAGACGGTATCACTGGATAGCTTGGTGTCACGGGTGTCTGAGCTTGATAGCCATAATAATATGGTACTGGCATCATTGCCTCCTTTTTGACGACGCCATCATACAACAAAAGGCCCCACCGTAAAGGTAGGGCCTTAGGAATTTTTTACCAGTCTCGCTGGATCAGATTGATGAACCGCGTGGCATAGGGTGCGGTCTTCGCTCCAAGTGAGAAGACGGGAATGTCCTTGCCGTCGTGTGTCTCTCGATAGACCATCTTGACCGATTCAAGCTCGTCTGGGTCTGCGATGGGATGAACCTTGCTCCCGTCATAGAAGCACATGGGCAGGGACTCGTCGTCGTTGGGCCTGAATACACAGATCATTTCATCCTCCTCTGTAGGAATGATTACAGGGCTACCATCAAGTAGTGCATTGACCTCTGCTGCCAGCCGGTCGAACTGCTGGTCTAGCCAGGGACCTGGGCAGTCAGTTGACTGGAACCATTTGTGCTTGGTGAGCAGCATTCCGTTTGGCTCGACAGCGTTGTAATCATTGTCACCGACATAACAAAGCCTGGTCTTCCCATAGCGTTGGCAGATGTCTGCGCACAGCTTCACCAAGGAATCCCATGTTGCATCTGGAAGCTGGCCATATACGTGACCACTTGCCGTCTCCATGTAGTTTGCGCACTCGATGGTGATTGCACGCTTGTCATTGAGCGTGCTACCAGTAGTCCATGGCTTGTACTCTTCCGGCACGTTGAGCACGATGTCCCCATACTTGCCAATGCAATAGGTAGCGCTAGCCCGTCTTGATGCAGGTACGAAGCTTTCTGCGCATGTCTCTCCAGTGCAATACCAACACATGTAATGTGGTGTGATGGTGTCTATCTCCCAACCATTTCGGCTACCATGGTTGTTCGTTAGAACCATGCTGTTAGTCAGTGGGCTGTAGTTCATCATGACTCCTTATCGACTTCTGGTAGTCCGGTCGCAACGCTTGTGAGCACAGACACGATGCCAGCAAGCGCAGCACCCGATGCGACGCCTACCCAGTTTACGTCGGTCACACCCACCGCGTTCATGCCTATGAGCGCAACTGCCGTCTGGCATACTGTGCGAATCGCTCGATAGCCTGTGGCCTTCCAGAACTGTTTGTCCATGTCTTCCTCCTAATCTTTTGGTGGCTCCATAGGCAGTGCGCGGATGCGCGGTGCTATCTCGTCTATGATGGAATTGCCGCCATCCGATTTGTACGCCTCGTACAGCTTATGGTAGACCTCACGCTCCTCAAGCGTGTAGTAGCCTTTGTCCATGCACTTCTCGTAGTTGTTCAGCAACATCGTGCGTGACATGGCGAGGATGATGACTCTCTCTGCCTCACGTCGCTCCATGGCTTCACGCTCAGCCTTCGCCTGTTCGAGGCGTGCTTGTTCACGTTTGCCGTCGAACCTCTCAAGATGCCGCTTGATATACCATAGCAGGAGCGGGAATGCCAGGAGGTTAACTATGCCCATTGCGAAGAACGCTGGGGTAATCGTTGATTCCATTACATCACCTCCACTTCATCAGATTTGAATATTATTGTACCACGACATCCAAGTACGTCGGCATTTAAGCCCTCCAAATCTGACCGCGTGACGAAAAGCCGCACACCCTGCGCGGTCTTACAAGGTGAGCGGCTAGCTGTCTACTCCTTGCGAAAAAGCCCATCCCGTGTGGGAATGAGCTGGTGAATACTGTAAGCCGTCTTGTTACTTAATCATCAAAAACGACATTTTGTTCAAATTTATCCTGCAAATACGCTGCGATAATGTTCATACCCTTTGAGTTGGGATGAACGTTATCAACAGTACCTATTTGGTCAGGATATTGAGGGTTGTCAGACGTGAAGTATACTCGCCTATTCTGATATACCCATGGCCTCAACACGCTTCCGTTTGTATAAAGACCATCATAAAACGGTATACCATGATTTTTGCAGACTTGAGAAATTCCATCTACATAATCGTCAGACCTTTGCACCCCATTATGGTACGCTTCCCAAGGGTTTTCCATGTAGCATATTATTGGCGTTGCTGGATAGGACGATTGCAGACTTGTAAAAAACGTATTTGCATATCCCAATACGGTGTTGTCTTGTTGCGTATCAGTTGGCGTACCTATTACGCTATTTCCCGACAGGTCATTAAGGCTGGCCGCAACGCCTATAATATTACAATCATTGTTGACGTTAGCGATTCGGTTTACGTATGGGTTATTACGCATAAATCCTGTGCCAGAAATACCAAGATTCTGTATCTTACATCCTGTCCATTGCTCTAGCCACATAGTCCAATTAGTTGCAGCTCTGAAATTGTATTCAGTGATGCTGTCCCCAATTACTGTAACTTTTTTACCTTTCAGTCGTGAAATTTGAAAATCGTCTGATTCTGAAATGTCTGTAAAAACAATACCAGTATAACTCGTTTCCGCATTGTAATAGACAAGCTGGAAGCACACAGCATTTGCTGGAATCGTCAAGGGACATTGCACGTTTGGATGTATCTTTAGATTCTTCAAAACGGGATACTCTGCCGAAATGTAAGTATCAGCATTAAATGTGGTTTTTGAAGTGAAATACAGAACGCTATAGAATCCTGTGGCAGCACGCAATACGTTACTGATATAGTATTTTGTGTCGCTTTCTATTTCGTATATATCCGTCGTGTAAATAGTGCTATTCACGAATTGATTAGATTCAGGATTGTAGATTTTGCCCTGTATCGTGTCACTTTTCTGGATTATTTTCTTTGCTATTGTTTTTCTGAGCAATTCAGAGCAATTCACATAAACGACTGGATTAGTCATATATGAGTTGATGAAGAAATATGCTGTGTTATCGGGTACACGAATAGGCATGTTTTTTATAATAGGAACAGTTGTGTTAAGTGGATACGAGTGGCCGAGTAGCACATTGTTTGAATCATAGAATGACAAAACGTATATTCCGCCTGACGCTGTAGTTGTATCTACAGAAATAATAAACTCACGCTTTCCGTCAGTTATAACTTTCTTTGCATCCCAACTTGCATCCTCAGTAATAGATTGGCCGTTTTCATAATAGAAACAATTTGGAAGTTCTACGCATGATGCAGGTTCAATAGAATCCATAGATGCAATTACGTTAGTCTCAACGCTAATAGAATCTATATCATCTTCCATGCTTCCAATTTCGGAGTCAATTTCGGCAATATGATTTATGTCCTCTGCATAATTGCGGAAGTAAACCATATTAGAACCCTCTGACGGCATGATAGAATATATTGAAACTACCCTCTGCATTACAATTCTGCAATGTATGGGTGCATCTGCAACATACATCTGTGTTTCGTTTGTCTTTTCTACAAAAGTACCTTCTTGGGTGAATATAAAGAGTTGTAGCTTGTACTTCAAGTCCGATAGAGCAACAACGTCTCCAACACTCAAGTCAACGAAACCACTACGAATTTTATAAGTAGTTGATTGCAGGGAACCATCATCGTTTATGCCGCCCTGACCCCATGCAGTTGATACTTCTTTTTCACCTATAGCAATTGCCAAGTCTTTACTATACGATATAGAGTCGCTTACATCCTGTGCAAGTTTATCATACGTTACAGAACCGTTCGCAAGTTTTACTGTGGTTATGCTACCGTCCTGCACAGTGGTAGTTGCTTCGGGATGGTCGTTCAGCCAAGCGTTGATGTATGTTTCGGCTTGTTGGTCAGTCGGAATCAACGGTGCTTGCCATTGGGTAGAACCGTTCCCGTTAGTGCGTAAGACCTGCCCATCATCACCGTATTTGGAATATGGCGTTGTAGGCCATGGTATCTTGGTAGTGATGTCAGATTCATTCTGCCTTACGTTCTCAGAAAGACTTAAGAACTCATCATAGCTAGGAAGATCGTCAAGCGTTGATTGAACAGCGCCCAATGCAGTCTCGATGTTGTCTGCGTCTTCTTGCAGCCGCCTAACTTGTGCATCGATCTCATCGATGTTCTCGATGTCGAGAACACTATGCTGCATGAACGTGACGTTGCCATCAAGAGAAAGATTCGTGATGATACCAATGCCAATCGCATTTGCACCAAGCATTCCTTCTCTACGCAGCTTATAGAATACCATATCGCCAACCCTGGCGTCACGAATGGTCCCGACCTGCTGCGTGGAGAATGCGTGCAGTGGTACAGTATATGAGACGTCTTCGTCTTCGCTGGACTGATATTGCAAGGTCAGACTGCAAAAGAACATTCGTGAGCCAGGGTCCATGTTAGGCGTGGTCAGATAGACTTCGCCAGTTCTTGAGTTCTTGAATTGCACCCTATAGACACCATAAGGATCATCATTGATGACGTCAGCGATGATGCTGTCACCCTTCGGACCCTTGCCTACGTTCGATCTCATGGCATGATCATAATCGCTGAATCTGCCAGGAGTTCCAGGAAAAATCATCTTCGTTCCTCTCTGTTAGGACGGTATGGTTGTAATTATAGTCGATGCAGCATCGTCATGCGAAACGTTGCCGATTACGTATGCCACAGACCCGACTATCCTAAAGCGCGGGAAGTCCGCACCAAGGCTCTCATCTACCAAGATTCCACCTGAGTTGAGATAACCAGAGCAGTTCACAACATGAAGCATGAGGAAACTATGAGTACTCATGATGACAAGTGGCTGCGTAGTCGTGTTGTTGAGATTGCTTATCATAAGCTTTCGCTCGCGTGCATTGGCGACGAAGCAATATGCATAACCGCTAGGCACATCAGAGATTTGAAGATTGTTGATTACCGTGTTCACACCAAGGCCAAGCAATATTGTCTTGACCCTGTTGCTATAGATATGACCGAATGTGGCAAGCGTTGGAATACCACTCAATGAACAGTTTGACATTTCAAGATTTACGACGTCAGCAGAGTTCTCAGCAGAGGCAGGCATGATGTTGTGGCAGTTGGACAAGGCGAGCTGCTTCACTGACGTACCAGGAGTGATGGTGAGATATACAGGCTTGTTTGCCAAAACGCCATCTATTGATATTGCCCTGGCATACCACGCAGTCGCAGTTCCACCACTGCCATTAGTACCTACGATGTTGATAGCTGCACCATTGCCATTGGTCTCCACGGTGTCACCATTGACCACTACCTTGCAGTTGCTTACATTGTATGTCAAGAAGTCATAGTCAGTTCCCCAAGCTTGACACGTGAATCTTGGCTTGAAGTAACCACTGTCATCAGTCTTGTATTCTGTGACTATCGTATTCTCAATGGTGCCACCAGCAGAGATGCTTATCGCAGAAGTTCCCTGGCAATCTCGTATCGTCGTGTAGATGGCAGCGGGATGGTCTACAAAGGAACCAGCCCTCATGGACACATGCGTACAACCTTCGACTAGATTGAAGAGATTGATGGTTGTCGTGCCACCGGTTGTCCACATATGCCAGTTGCTCACACCATGGCAATCTCGTGTAATGGTGTGAGAACAACCACCGATGCAGATGAAATACATATGATTGTCCTGATCATCAACAATCCTGTCCACATAGATGGAACAACGCTGG
>Ga0326512_10003871_pt1 | contig 10930 bp, 10 predicted proteins | sample 1_2617_0518_D_FD_203652 | JGI IMG/M metagenome (GOLD analysis project Ga0326512, IMG submission 203652) | Bovine rumen microbial communities from UC Davis, California, United States - 1_2617_0518 | ecosystem: Host-associated > Mammals > Digestive system > Stomach > Rumen | place: USA...
CGCCTCTTCAGGCTTCATTCCGAGCCCTATCAGACGCTTGTAAACAGTTTCGGCGTTCTCCATGGCAAGGATCCATTCTTTGGAACCAATTAAATCCACATCGGAACCACCTTCTCCCGTCACCGTAAACCATTCCGGCTTGATGAACGCGATATCCCCTGTCTTTGCTTCTTGTATGTAGCGCTGAGATTCTACACAGAAACTCGACAGACGATGTCTTGTCATCTCTGCCAGCACAGCTCGTGACGTAGTGATATCAAAGGTCAGGTCGGCAAATTCCAAAGGTGTCTCGTGTCCTCGTTTGATGAGGTTTTCCACGAACTTGATGTATGAATTGTCCGTAATCCTGTCCTGAGATGCATAACAATTGCGGCCAGCATACTCAATTGCCTTAAGCATTGCGATGCCACCGTCTTCGTCAGACGGTTTGAGGAGCTTCACGGATTGATCAAATAAAATCATCTTCGATCAACTCCTCTTCCGGTATCTCTTGCAGATGTGCACCGAGTTCTGCGCTGACTTCCGAGCTCTCTTCGTCAAGCTCGGGGTCAGGCTCCTCGTCCTCTGCTTCGTATACCTTTAACCGAACGTTAGGCTCCTTCAGTTTGCCGGGAGACTTCGCGTTCGATCGCTCAATAGCTGTCATCAGGCGTCGAACCGTGAGAGGAGACGCAACTATCGTGCCGTTATCCATCACGATAGCCGTCTTCACGGCGGCTCTGCCAGCGCCGTTGATCAGCGTGCCAGCCTTCTTCTCGTCTCGCACGAGATTTCGGGCCTGGTAAGTGTCCGTCGACATCATTGCGACTATTCGTGTCGCACATATGCTGACGTCCTCTGAAATTCGAATAAATCTCAGGGGTAATTGGTACATATGTAATCACCTGGCTTTAGAAGTCAGGATCGAAAATGGTGGAATCTGTGTCCATCAAGTCAGTCGTAGCGCCGAGCGGTGTGTTCCAGGTATCACCGAGCCAATCACCGTTCATGCTGTAATGATTTTCTTCGCCGAAGAGTCCCTTATAGCTTTCGCCAGCTTTATTACCGTACTCATCGTAATGGACGGCGTCTGCGAACAGACCGGTATAAGATTCGCCAACCTTATCACCGGCTGCTCCATAGTGGACTTGCGATCCACCAAATAGACCAGGCCAGCTCTCACCAATTCGATTGCCTGCTTCGTCGTAATGGATGGTTTCGCCAAAGAAACCGGGTACGGAGTTAATCTTCCTGCTCATTTTTCTTGCCTGCTTTCTTTTTTTTTTTTTTTTTATTTTAATGAGCTCATTAAGCGCTATGAACGATATCGTATTTGACAATCCAGAACTCTTCTGTATCCGGTATTGCCACACGTTTCCCATTAGTATACAGGTATTTCGGTTTTTTCTCCCATTTGTTGAGGATGATCGAATCACCGGCCTTGAACGGCTGCTCTTCAAACACGGGACGTCTTATTTTCAGGAGTCCGATCGTGCTTCTTACGACAGAATATAACCGTACCTTTATTCCATACGTATCGTCAACATCTTCTATGAAGTAACAATACGTAGATTGCGTTTGATCCGAAGACAGACAAGTGCCAACGAATTCACTTTCAGCCTGAAGCTTTTCGAAGATCGAAATGTCTTCGTCCGGAAGGCTTTTCTCAAGCGCTTTCAGTACTTCCATGCGCTCTGTGACCGTTTTATCCTTGTGCATCTTCGTGATGACGTTTTTCCCGTTAAAGATCGTGTCATTTTCCTTGTCGCCAGAGAAAACGGCATATAGCTTCATCAGCTTTTTCGCTCCTCCGAACCTTTCAAAGTAACCTAACATGATCAAGACCTTGATTTGACGTGAATTCAGACACGTTTCCATCTGCAAATGTCTTAAAACATCTGCAAACGTATCGAATTGCATGTCTTTCATCTTGTAAAGATCTTCAGCCGCTACCTGTGATACATATTTGATTGAAGAAAGTGATTGCGATATCGTTCCATGCTCTTTATCGATATACCAATCGCGATTATCCTGACCTAATCGTCCGACTGTCAACTGAATATTCTTGTAACGCCGCATTTCAGAGATCGCGGAGGCTACTTTTTCCTTATTTCCTTTTTCAGTAAAGGTTTTCAGGATCACGGCATACAATTCATACGGATAATATGCTTTCAGATAAGCCGCATACAAGCTGTCGCAAGCCATAGACAATGCATGAGCCGCACAAAACATATACGATGCGGCATCGTTGATAATTGTCCACACTTTTTCAGTTGTAGCCTCGGCTTCGTGCTCGTCGACTCCTTGTTCAACGAGCTTTTTCGTGAATCCTGTTTTAAACTTTTCCTTATAAGACAGAACTTTGTCGAGTTTCTTCTTCTTGATTGCCTTTTGACATGTATATGCGTCTGCAGGAGGTATTCCTGCGGCTTGCAAGATGGACAAGATCTGTTCGTCAAACATCAGAAAGCTGTCAGGTATCGCTTTCGTCTGCAACAGTTCATCGAGCGCAGGAATTCCATATGAAAACCGAGATCGGCTTACAAATGTCTCCAGCATGCTCTTAAAACCGGGACGGACAGCGGCCACAAATGCTGCCAACTCGACGATGTTGTGCGGGCAATACCGCATTACACGTTCTGTTGTCTTTTCTTTCTCGCACTGATTCAGGGAGTGTGTGAAACCTTTCGCGTAAAGGCCCCACACGTTCGGATCATCTTTTGTCTTGTCGATCAGCTCAGTCACTGACATGACAGGCTCACCTATCCTGTCGAATGCCTGCTTGATCAGCTTGACAACCGTCACACGTAGGAAGTCAGCTTTCAGATACCCATAGGTATCTGCCGTTTTCCCATCGATATAGGCACAATACACAGGCTCTTTGTTGCCAGATTTTGCCTTGACTCTGATGACACCAATTTCTTCCCTGATATCCTTATCGAGAAGCAAGTGTGCGCACGGATGAGGGACCAATGTTGTGATGATCCCAAGATACTGTTTGCTTTCGTCAATAAGCGGGAGGTATTCTTTATCTACATAATCCGCAAGCATAACGTCGGAGTCAACGTCATAGTCCGGATCATCCTGGTTGTTTTCTATTGCATGCTTGCGATCAAGCTCATACTTCCTGATCTGATTCGAAATCTGATTCGACAATTCAAAATCAAGTGAGCGAGCCCGCGCAAGCATTTTGAACGCAGACAAAGCTTTATTCGTACCGTAAGCTATCATCGGCAGGCAGCCATATTCTCCAAGAATTTCCTTGCCGGCCTTCTCAAATGCCTGAACATTGGCCATGTTGAGATCAAGATCAGGTAGAGATCCGCTGGCCAGCCTTTCTCTGGAGATAAAGCGCTCTTTATACAGTTTAACGGGCGCTTTGAGCCTATTGATACTTGTGAAACCGAGCGCGTAGTTGGTCGCAAACGACACACCGGAACCTCTTCCAGTTGTCGTCAGCACTCCTCCATACGACAGGCCCCTGTCGACAATGTCCTTCATTGCGATAAAGTAATCTGCGGTTCCCGTATCGACTACAGCATCCATTTCTTCGTGCAGTTCAGCCGCTTCTTCTTTAGACGGCATTCCTGCTTTCGCAATGTATCCATCGCATACTTCTTTTTTGTAGAGGTGATTGCGCTCTTCGGTTGTGAGTTCGGGACGGCTGTTCGGGATCTTCTTTTCGGTAGAGAATGATACTCCTTCGAAATCTCTGAAGATTAAAGTGTTCTCCATCGCCTCTTCAATTTGAGCAGGCGTGAAAATCTTTTGACTCAGAAGCATTCGATAGGCTTCCTCTGCCGTAGGAAGATACAAGTCGAACTCGTCTTCGTATCCGTTCTCGATACCAGAAGAGAGCAGGAGCTCCTTGCGCAGAATTGCATCCTCATGCCTGATATAATGCGTATCAGCCGCGTACATCAGAGGGATCCCTGTCTGCTTGTAAAACTCCTTAATCCTGGCATTCGTCTCAAGCTGAACTTTCTGTGGATGATGCTGTATCTCCAGATAGAAGTTCTCCCTGAAGATATCATGAAGCGTATGCGCATACTTCTCTCCGTCCGGATCTTTAAACACACCGCCAACGCAAGCCGTCGTGCAGATAAAATGTCTGTAATCCAGACTTTGCAGGAGATTGAAGTCGACACGCGCTTTACCGTAGAATCCTGTCAAATTTGCTTCAGACAGGATACGATTCAGCTGCCGAAAACCAGTCATGTCCTTCGCCACGAGGATTAGGTGGAAGTTCCTCCTATCTTCCGCGAAGCGATCAGGAACAAAGTATGCTTCTGCGGCTGCTATTGGAATCATCTTTGCGTCGTCTGTCGAATACTTGGCAGCGACTTCAGCTTGTTCCCATACGTTGCCGCGATTGCCGTGCTCCGAAATGCAAAGGACCCGCATACCACGCTCTTTGTATACATTAGCGTAGTCTGAGATCGCCATCGTTGAGTCCGGCTGTGTTAACGGGTTAGAACCTGAAGTATGACAATGATAATTTTCAAAGGCAATGATCAGGCATCACCCCGGTCTTCACCAGGGTCCGTAAGATCCATCCCCATTTCCATCCCCATTTGAGGCTCACTTTGCTCTATGCGAATGCGAGACTTCAGAAAATCGAGGAGTTGATTATCCTCCATGTAGAATGGATCCCATAGCCCGATCTCCCTGCCGCAATTGCAGATGATCTGGCCAAGTCTCCAATCAGGATGCATAGTCCAGTATTCTTCGATTGCGGCAAGTACGGGTTTAATGCGATTCGGATCTCTCATTTTTTACCTCTTATGTCATGCTACCGGAGCATGAGCCCCGGGACGAACAGATCTCCTGACAGAAGAAGTCAGGTTTCTCTTTCATTTCGAGCCAGTCAATCATCTGATAGTCTTCTATCTTATGAATGATATCGGTAGCCCATTGAAGCGTTTTGTCGTACGTCTCCTTGTCGAACGGCTGCTCCATTGTCAAGCCGTCTTCCTTGAAGAGGTTGAACATCAGCCGGTCAGGCCATACGCCGTACTTCTCATAGATGTACTTTGCGTACAGGTATTGCTGACGATACATTTCTTTCTCGTTCTTCTTGAAAGTAGACAAGGATTTCGACTTATGATCCAACACGATCAGATCATCGGTCAACTGATCGCGCATTACCATATCTACAACACCTACAAATGGACGGCCATCGATATCGGTCGTGAAAGAAGTTTCCGTATCGATGATTTCGTAACCAGGAAAACCCTGGAAATGTTTGAAATACGTTAAGCCGAGGTTAAACGCCTTCGATGCGTAACCTTTGGCAGCGAGCATTCTCGGAAAGGAAGATACAACGACTTCCGCATAACGCTTCTCATACTCTTCAGGGAGTTTATCGATTGGGATATTTCCTTTCGCCCACTCATCAATCAATTCATGAATGAGCGTCCCTTGCTCCGCGAAGGCATTCGACTTCTGCGGTACTCTCTCGATTCTCTGAAGATAGAATCCGTACGGACACTCATCGAAGCTTGATAGCTGCGAATAGGAATACACATGATCAGGCTTCAACAGTGACATCTTGATTCTTCCTTTTCTTCTTTTCGTACAGGTCTTCCGCATCAAGTAAATCGGCTAATCTGCAGCTCAGCGTCTCAACATCAATATCATAACGACCTTGTTTTATATGCCAACATCCGTTTAAAACATTCTTTGACGGAGCATAATTCGGAGACGTTTCATTTATCTCGTCGGCATAACGAAGATCTTTTCGTACATACAATGCTAATTGGTCTCCTGTGCATTTTTCATATTCGTCAAAATTATAAGGACCATAATTATCAATTAAAACCATTTTAGGTTTAAACGATATTGCTGTACGGATTATAGTTTCATCGATGGATCTGCTGATAAACATCAAGTCATCTTGTCGATTTATATCACTGTGTTTCTCGATAGTCCATCTATTACAGCCAGACAGAAACCGATTTGCATAATTGTTTCCGACTTCTAAATCTCGATTAGAAAACCAGAAGGACACGACAAGCTTATCATTTGCCACGGCCGCCACCACCAATCGGAACATACCCTAACTGGACAGGATAGATGGCTTCTACACCTTTCGGTGACAGCAGCATACACACCTGATACGGAGGCGAGAACAGACGCTTCTTGACAGTGTAGTCGTCACCGGAGCCGCACACAGATCCGTTGCGGATAAAGCCTGTCTCTTCGAGCCTGTATTCGGGCACATGCAGATGACCAGCAAGCAGGTAATCAATCGGCTCAGAGAGCAGCGTTGTCATTCTCGCAGCCGTTGTCTGGATATTGGTATCCATATCGCCATGGACAGCCACATACAACTTGTCGAAGATACGGAATGTTGCGACAGTATCATCGATCTCGTTATCCTCAAAGATCACGTTGTCAAACTGACGAAGCCGCGTCTTGCAGTACCACGGAATCAAGGCGTCAACCTTCTCATCACGCAGCGCATTCTTGAAATCCGGGTCGAGTCGCGAATGGTTGCCGGACACAGAATTGACATAAACAGTATCAAAGCCCTGCGACAGTGCGAGCAGGAAGTGAGCTACTAATTCAGACACACCGATGATCTGCTGAATCAGATTCTCCCTGTTCTCAAGACGGATTGTCTGATGAATAATACCAGACACGAGATCGCCCATTAAAGACACGTAGCATGTGTGAATATTATCCTCGAAACCTATCGAGCATATCTTATCCGCATATGCCATGACGCGTTCCTGAGCAATCGTAGGATCATACTTCCCAACTCTTCCGTCAAACGTCAGCCCATAGTGGATATCGGACAGCATCGCATACAGAGCCTTGTTAGCAGTACCTTCCGCATCTGGATACGAGACATGGACAGGGAACTCGGCACGATTGATCTGATGAATCTCGTGCGCAAACAGTTCATGCACCGAGTCATATCTCGCAGATCTGCTCACGATACGCTTAACAACATTGCGCTCTTCACGAATATGAAGATGTTTCTTGTCGATTTCACGCAGCGCAAACTGCAAGGCTTCTTCAGGCGTGATGTCTTCCATCGACTTTTCAGGCAGCGGTTCCATCCAATCTTCCCTGTACGGTGGCCGTGAGCGCTTCAGGGATTGGTAACGCTTGCGCCAGCTCGATTCTACCTTAGGCTGATCAGGACAAAGGGTTTCGTTCAGGATATCGGCCAGGTCCTCCCAAGTCGCCTGAATTAATTCAAGGTCCTTGAGAGAACCCAGCCGAAACAAGAAATCATCCGGAGTTTCTCCGGGCTTAAGTAATAACTGATCGTTCAAATGAACTCCTTCCTCTGGGACGGAAGGTTAATCAACAGCTAATCAGGTTAAAATGGGGCACGCTCCGGAGGCTTGGTCATAATCTTGAACTCAGGCAAGGATGTCGCAAGCACTTCGGGAGCTTTAATCCCGTTACGGTCCCAGCTATACTTCATTTTGTCGCCAATCGACGTCTGATAGATGCGACGATTGACAGGATTATAGGAACATTCCACAAGACGAAGATCACCGAAGTTACGATTCTTCATCACCCTCAGGTTAGGCTTCTCAACAGCGATCACCGTGTCAGCCAGGTTAGAAATTGCGGCAGAGCCAGCAACGTCGTCGTTTGTAAGCTTCTGACCAGCCATCGTCTTGCGCGGATGCGCAACAAGGATCACAGTCGCACGATACTTCACAGCAAAAGCCTTGAGAGCAGCCGCGAAGTCAGCCTGCGCTTTGTTCTCTTCCTGCGCAGTGCAGTTCAGCGCAACAAGCATATTGTCCACAAGGAACAGCTTGCAGCCGTAACGACGAGCACAAACGTCGAAGACTTCGAGGATCGTCTTCTGCTGCGGCTTGCCGTTCGTATAGGAATTGTCGAACAGGTACATATGGTGATTGATATACGCACGGATACGCTGCTGGATCTCAGGAGACACAGTTGCATATTTCCTGCCGTTGCGGGCATCCGTCGTCACGCCAACATACTGAGATTCCGTAGCCTGCAGGAGAATCCACTCAAGGAACTTCCAAGCAGAAAGCTCACCAGAATACGCACAGGTGTTATAGCCCTGCTCTACCGCATTGAGCAGCAGAGTACCGCCAATCGTAGACTTACCTTCACCACGCTTACCCGTAAGCACGATTAGTTCGCCTTCGCCAAGGCCGCCAATCGCCTGATCGAGATCAGGGATACGGGTATAGATGCGCGGAACAGTAGTCGGATCAACAAACGCAACGTCAGCCAGGTTCAGCACGCCCTGCACAGGGGCAGCTTTACACTGATCGATAAGCTCAACAATGCCTTCCTTTCCATAAGCATAAAGGATCTCATTCGCATCTTTGCAGATACGATTCTTATCCACACCGTCGACAATCAGCTCAGGATACTCAGGAGGAACCATGCATCGATCTTCACCGAGACGCTTCATCAGGGTGTTGACCATCATGACACCGGGTTCATCGGAGTCGCCAAACAGGATGATCTGCTGGAACTTTTCAAGCCAATCCCAACAATTGTCGACCCACTCGAAGCGATTCGCGCCACCAGGGACGGACACGACATTGTGGAAACCGGCTTCCCAAACAGCCATCGCATCGATCTGGCCTTCGGTGATAATCAGAGGCTTATTGAAAGACACGTTGTCCATGCCAAAGAGGATCTCTTCGGTTCCAGGAACCTGCCATTCCTTAGGCTTCTTGCTGCCCTTTTTGTACTGTACAGGCTCACGATACTTCACGAAGATCAGCTTATCGTCACGATAGAACGGAAACACAATGTTACCATTCGCATCGGCAGCGATCTTGAACGCATCGAGCGTCTCTTCAGAGATGCAACGATTGGCGAAGTATGTATCGATCTGTTCGGTACGAGGAAGCAGTTCGTCAGCAGAAGGACGGACATACATCTTCTTCTTGCCGAAGGACTGAGGAATCGCGACATCTTCGGGAGACTCTTCGCCGAAGTAATCGCAGAGATCACGGAAGGAACCCTTGACATTACAGTGACCGCGCATACAATTGTACGCACCATTGTACAGGCCAACCGCGAAGGTATACTCGTCGCCGTTGTCGCCTCCCTTACAGAAAGGGCAAACCTTGGCAATGAGCTGACCTTCCCGGATGCGGTAGGGCTTCAGATACTTATGAGCAAGCGCCTTGACGGCGTCGGATACTTTCTCGGTCTGAAATTCCATGATAAACCTTCTTTCTGGTGTTTTGCCTTATAGTTTGTTTTTTTCTTTTGCCTTTTTAGTATGTTGGTCTCCCACGTGCCTTTGATTTGCCATCAGCACAACCACCCGACCAACGCAAACGCATACATCCACATCCCGTATGCACCCTAACCCTAATAAGCCCTTCCGGGAGGGACCTGATTACTCAGGATCAGAAGGGCAGGTCATCATCATCCTTGGCGGCAGGAGCAGGCGCAGCCTTCGCTACGGGAGCCGCAGCACCGCTGGCAGGCTCAAGCTTCTGCAGGATATCCGCACCGAAGGAATCAACCCTCAGCCGATACCGCTTCTCTTGATCCTTGTTCGTATATTCATCCTGATGGAAGTGACCATAAGTCTTGACGCGCATGCCCTTCTTCGCACGGCTGGCGATATATTCACCGGGCTTGCCCCACAGGGAGCAATCGAAGAAGTTGGTATCATATGTACCATCTTCCTTCTTCATGCGGGTAGAACAGGCAATCGTAAAGGAACAAACCTTACTGCCGTTGACGTCCTTGATCTCGGGATCGCGGACCAGGTTGCCATCAATGTTGATCTGTGCAGACATATCATTATCTCCTTATTTTGTAGTTTGGAATGATTTGACTTTCGCCTATATTCCATTACGTGTTATTTCGAAACTGATACTATTTATTTAAGTATCATTTTCTTACGCAGGATGGCGAACGTCTTCAGGTTTCAATGCTTTGAGCTTCTCAAGCAGGGATTCAAGCTTCTCCTTGTCGGTACACTTGCGGTAATCGACGATGCCGATAATCGGAACGATCATGTTTGCAGCAAAGATCTTCTTTTCCTGCGCCGTCATCGCGTCAGGCTGACCCGTCTTTGTAATACGGACAATCTCTTTGCCGACCTCAGCAATCAGTTCGGTCGTCTCCTTACGCTTCTGAGCTTCGGCAGCCTCTTCGACTTCCCGCTCATAACGCTGTGCATCTGTCTCATTTGGCAGATCTTCACCGGCATAGATGTACAGGCCAAGACCATGCCGTGCGGCAGCCTTTGTCAGGCAACGCTGGATAGCCTTGTTGACATCCGTAGAAGTAATTGCTTCGAGCTTGATGGATTCGTTGCGGTAATTCATCACAGGCAGATACTCGATCATTTCCTGTGCTGTATCACCATCCACGACGGTAACACCGGTCTTTACCCAGGCCGTCTTACCGTCTGTGAAGTAGTTCCAGCCGTTTTCATTCTCGTAGATCGTGAAATACGAGGCTGGATATGCCTGCTTGAGGTAGGTCCAGGCCCAAGCCCAGCTCAGATAAGTGAGCTTTGCACGGCCTGTGTCCTTTTGCTCGGCATGTTCGTTGACGTTGATCAGACTGAGCGTTTCAAACACGCTCTTCTTTTCTTTTGCTTGTGTCGGCATAGGCTGCTCCTATTCTGTTTGTTGTCGTCAAGTGCGTTTCTTTTGTCTCTTACCGGGAGGAGGTCGTCCTCCGGATTGCGGCAGGATCGCTTTGACACCGGACGTCTCGAGGGGCATAGAACCAGTCTCTCTAGTGAAGATGGTCGACCAAAGTGGCCGCTTCGCCTGCTCCTCGATTAAACGCCGGTATCCCTGGTCTGTTTGCCGTGATTTCACGGGTACACGACGAATGAACACAGCAGGTCCGATGGCTTCTCCGAACCGGTCACATACGAACCAGAACAGTGCGCCTTTCGGATAGTATTTCTTTGTTTCTTCGTGCGTGTAAGCCTGATCACCGTGCATGTGATCACGAG
>Ga0326512_10003872_pt1 | contig 10926 bp, 2 predicted proteins | sample 1_2617_0518_D_FD_203652 | JGI IMG/M metagenome (GOLD analysis project Ga0326512, IMG submission 203652) | Bovine rumen microbial communities from UC Davis, California, United States - 1_2617_0518 | ecosystem: Host-associated > Mammals > Digestive system > Stomach > Rumen | place: USA: California...
ACCTTGAGTTCCGTTCGGCGTCGTTGCTGCCGTACCGTGTCGTATGGAGATCCACAAACAGCACATAGTTTGCGTTATCGTCAACAAGCAGAGTATGCATCGCTTCGCTCTCGCATTCCGATAAAGGCGCAGGACCTTTGTAGTCCAAGGGTCCATCGCCGGAGCCTTGCCACAGCCATCCGTACTCGAAATTTCGTGCGATATTAACGCCGCGCGCATTCGTTCGTCCCACGTTCGCCTCTGCGGTAGAGTATGTCGTCCCAATGCTCAGATCGCATCCATACGGGTTCACGACAGGGACAAATTCAATGTCGTAAAGCTCCGCGAGATGGTTGACGCCGGGATTTGATTTGTCCTTGATGCATTTAAGCAGCGTCAAGAGGAACGGGATCCCAAGTTTTTCCGGACCGTGAATGCAGCACGTGAAGAGAATCGTCTTTTTCGCTCCTTTTTCGTACCCGACGTGCGCTGCCTCGGAGCGCGTATATTTGTACGAATAGATCGGCAGCGAGGTATCAGGCTGCGCTTTTTCGTTGCCCTCCGCGGTCGGATCTCCGGCTGCAGAGGCGTATCCGATCGTCCTTCTGCTGACGATTCCGCCGTCACGATAATAATCAAACAAGGCGTAGATTTGGCTTGCGGACATATCCATCAGGTTTTCGACGGTTACATATTCGTCGGATGCGAAGGAGAATTTTTTCATTTTGCTTTTTATAAGCTCAAATTCTTTTTTGTCATCTTCCTCCGCGATCTTCAGCGCATCGACGTCCTCCCGCAGCTCCTTTACGGCGCTTTTGCTGTCAGCGTCATATGCGGTTTCTGTCACAAGGATCGTGAAAAATCCAGACGAGATCATGTCGTCGTAAGTGAGATCTATCATGCAGGTACACAGCCCGACGACGTCCGTCGTCAGATCGGTAAAATCATAAATCACAGTCCCGTCGCTGCGGATGTCACAGTCCGCCTGCAGCACAAAACCGTCCGGTTTTTTAATGGTAATGACCGCGCGTGCGCCGTTTAAATTAAAAACAAAAGGCTTCCCATGCTCCATAAACGTCGCGTAAATACGCCGCGCGGTATCGTTTTTGCGCGCGACGATCTGCACCTGCGTCGAATCGTTATGGATATCAAGGGATATCCTGTAGATTGAATCTCTCATGTGGTACCAGCCCCTTTCTGCGTGAAGTATAGCACGGCGGGCATCCTGTTTTAGATACCCGCCGCGCATGATTATTTCAGCCAGGCGTCAATGTCCTTGGATTTCTGGGCGCGGTCATAGCCCAGCTTCTCGTAGGCGTTCAGCAGATACCCTTTCAGCGCGGCACGTTCCGTGTTCGTCATTCCCTGATACAACGGTTTGAAGTGCTTCGTGATGTTCGACGCAAGCGTTTTTTTCGTCACGCCGTGGTCGGTGTAACTCCGGATCACGGACGCAAGATCCTTGCCGGTCTGCACGGCCTCGACAAAGTCGGCGTACTTATTGTAGTCGGCGTTCCCTTCCTTTTCCGCCGCCCACTTCTCCACGTAGTCGTAATAGGCTTTTTCGGCTTCCTTCCCGACCACGTCGATCAGCCAGCGCAGCGCCTCGTCATCGTCTATGTCGCCGGTTGTAAAGTTTTCCTTGACAGCTGCCGTTAGCCACTTGTCCGCTTCGCTTTCGTCTCCGAACGCAGCTTTCGCGCGGTCGATATCGTCCTGCTTCCCGGATTCATAAGCTTCGTAAAGCACACGGCCCATCTGCGTCTTCGTCCGCTCCACGCCGGATTCAAACGTGCCGAATTCTCCATTGATCGCGTCAATGGTGTGCCGCACGACGCCCTCGATGATCTTCCCGGCGTTACCGGCGGGGATTCCGAAATACCCGGCGATATCGTAGGCAAGCGTGGAGACCGTCTTGAAATTCGGCTGCTTGATGTTCTGGAACGCTTCTATCGTCCCGTTCACCTTATCCAGCGTCGGATCGCTCAGGATGTCGTACCGGTTGCCGCCGGTGACCTTTTCCGCAAGATCCCACGCATAGTTCCCGATGACCGGAAAGATGGCGGAAAAAACATTCTGCGCCCATTCCTTCATGAATTCCTCGCCCACGCTTTCAAAGGTCACCTTCTTGTCCTCATCGTCGCGGTAGTTGTTCATCCTGTGCAGCAGCATATTGGCAAGCAGCGTCATGGCGGTGAAAACAAAGTGGGAGGAAAGCTGGCTGGCGACCGCCGCCTTGAATTGCTTCCCGGCTGCCTTCGCCTCCGCGCTGTCTTTTCCGTAGGTCTTTTTCGCGTCCTTGAAGCGGTAGGTCGCGTCCCGCAGAATGCCGCTGTTCTGGATCGGCTGCGTCTGGAACATAACGAATTTATAGCGCGCGTTCTTTGTGATCTCGGCGCGGTGCAGCGGGTCGTACATCGGCTGCGTGTCCTCGATCACCTTGTTGTAAAGCTCCGTCACGCGGGCCCAGTATTCATCCGTCCCGGTTTCTGCGCCCTGCCTTTCCGCCTCCGCCTTGCAGGCCACCCAAAGCGCCGCCGTGGTGTTGACGTCGATGGTCTGGATCCAGTTCATCGGGCTTGCCTTACCCAGCCGCCTGTTGATCTGGTTTGCCCAGCCCTTGCTCTGGTTGATGTCGCCAAGCTCCTGCGTGCTGAGACCCTGCCGGCGCGTCCAGCTCATCGGCGTGTGCGCGTCGATCTCGTCAAGCAGCGCCCGTCTGCCCTTTCTCCCAAGGCCGATCCATCCGTTCACGCCTTTTTTAAGGGCGGGGACGGAGAGATAAACGCCTGCTGTGGGGTAGGACGCGGCCTGCTTGATCGCCACAGAGATGTTGCTGGCAAGCGTGGATACCACAAAGCCGGATTTCACGCTGTCAAAGAGCTTGCTGCGTTCGGTTCTTCTCGGCCCCTGCACGTCCGCGACGGCCTGATCCAGCAGCGCAAGCCCCGCTTCGCCCCACGTATTGCGGATCGCCTTTTTCACGCTTCTGCCGCCCTCCACCATGCGCTCCTGCACGTTGAATGCTTTGTTCCAGTTCCGCACGGGGACGGCAAGCCCGGAATACTTCGCCACGTCGTTGATGTGGTTCTCCAGCACGGCGTTCAGGCCGCGCATCACAAGCGGCTGCTTTGCGTTCGGCGTCATGCTCTTGGTCATGCCCATGCCGCCCACGCTCGCGTCAAACTTCACGTTCTCGCTGTCCCGCGCAAGGAAGTCCTTGTCGATCTCGTAGGGGATATACGATTTTTCGGTGGCGATCGGTCTGCCGATCAGCAGCATGGAGGTCTCGTTTACGGCGTCGGAGGACATCTCGTAAAATACCTTTTTCGCCGCCTCCATGAACCGCTTGTCCCAATCGCTTAGATTGGACAGGATCTTCTCCGTGTCTTCAAGCGTGAGCACGGGCATGACCTGCGCGTTATCAAACGCCGCCTGCGTCTTGCCCTTCCGCAGCAGATCCACGTCCGGGATGATGATCTCCCGCTCCAGATGGGCGCGGTTATCATTGTCCTGTTCCCGCTGCCACGTCATCAAAATCTGCATGGCCTGCATCTTGCTGATCTTCAACGGTTTCCCGTTGACGTCCGTCAGGCCGAAGTCAAAGGCTTTTTCCGTCGCGTCGTTGAACGCCTGCCGGTCTTCCTTGCTCTCCCGCAGCGCGTCCACTACCTTGGTCGCCTCCATGCGGAAGCGGTCGCCCTTGATCAGCCCGTCCCGGATGTCGTAAATCAGGCGCGTCAGCTCGGAATCCGGGTCGTACCCGCTCATCTCCTGCACGGCGCGAAGTGGATTCGTCATCCAGTTCCGGAGGATCCCTCGCAGTTTGCCGAGACGCTTCCCGTCGTTCAGCTCGCGCTTTCTCACGGTCTCCATCAGATTGATGATGTTCTGCCCGGTCTCATAGTTCGTGATCGCCCGGTCGGTGCCGATCTGCTTCTTTGCGTTTTGCAGGGTATGCTTGATCTCCGCCATGATGTTGTACACGTCCTCCAGCTGGTTGAGGTCCATATCCCGCACGGGCGTGTCGCCTACGGCGTCCGCAAGCTCCAGCATCCGGTCGGACAGCTCCTGCCGGTATTCCTCCTTCAGCTCCACGTCCATGTCCTTTGCGGTATTCAGCCGGTCGTACTGCGTGCGCAGGGCCTGCAGCGCCTCCCGCCCGGTGCGGATCTTCTCCGCAGCCTTGGTGTCCGGGTCTCTGCCGGTGGGGTCGATCATGTCGCACACGTCGATCATGCCCTGCACCAGCGGCGCGGGGATGTGCGTATTTTCGTTGCCCTTCAGCAGCATATTCTGCCAGTCGGCGCGCAGGCGGCGGATCTTGTTCCGCACGTTGGTGCTGTCCCGCCGCTCCTTGGCGTTTTGCATGACGGCGCGGTGGTGTTCCTTCTGCTTACGCACGGCGTTCTCCACGCGCTCGTTCGCCTTCGCCCGCTCGCGCTCACGGACGGTCTGCCGCGCCTCTCGCACGGCCTCGTCCAGCCGTTCGGCTGCCTGCCGCTGCGCTTCGGTCAGCTTCGCGCGGCCCTTCTCCCGCTCGCGCCGGATCGCCTTGTCCGTCTCGGTCTGCACCACCCGCTCCAAGGGCTTGCTCGCCTCCAGCCGCAGCAGCTGCTTATCGTAAATGTTGATTCGGTTCCGGGTCTTCACGGCCTCCTCGCGCAGGGCTTTCAGCTTCGCGGTGTCCCGCTTGCCATTTGCAACCGACAGCTCCTTGATCTGCGCGTTCAGCGCGTCCAGCTTCTCCTGCTGCGCGTTCATCTCGCCGATCTTCGCCTGATACTCCGCCAGCCGCGCCCGCTCTGCGTCGTTCTGCGCCGTGTCCAGCAGCGCCGTACTCAGCAGCGTCCGCGCGTCCGGCACGTTCTCCTCGCGGTCGGAATGATAAACTGATTCTTCAAGTTTAGAATCACTTTTGGGCCTTGAAGAAAAACCAAAGTGATTTAAGACATGAGCTGGAAGAATTTCAGGATACTTATCCTTGACAGAATCCAATAATTCTGCTATAGTAAAGCTGGTACGGGGTACAGGATTAAAAGCCTGTGGCGTATTTTGCGCCCCTGTGCCTTTTTTATTGTTTCCGTTTATGGAATATAGCACATCCATAGACTCGACTTCGCCGGAAAATCTATTTACAACAGATTCTACAACATCAAAGGTATTGTTATCTTTTTTTACAACACCAACATATATTAGGGAGATATCCGCGTTTACCAATTCAGGTTTTGCTTCATTAATCAACACCGAATTGTGTAAAATTTCAGCTGCAAATTCAGAATATTTTGAATTGATTCCAAATCTTCTTCCTAAACTATGCAGCAATCCTCTTCTCCCAATAATAACATCAGAATCCGTGTCTTTAATATGTACAAAAATGGATCCGTCGTTTCTGACTTTCGCAACTGAAGCAGCATTGGATCTGGCACTCGATATTACATCTTTGTTGGATGTAGCATTAGCTGATGACACATCAACAACCTTTATCGGATCTTTTGAGATTAACTCATCATAAGTAAATTTCCGATTGGGGAACGCGCTATTAAAAAGACCCAGATCCTCCAGCGTTTTTTCGCCTCCGACGCGCTGTTTCGGTGCGATTCCATGCTCCGCAAGGATTTCATTGACATCAGCGTCGGAGAGCAGCCGCGTAACCTTCATCGCGCCGGTGATCAGCCACGGCACGGTTTCCGGGTTCGGATTCGTGCGATATTTATAATATCCGTCAACAGGCAGACGGGGAAGGCCGGCAAGCGAATGCTGGAATTTCCCGTTTTTCGTATATCCGTAAGACATGGCCTCGTCCTGATAGTCCACGTCAGCTGCAATCTCACACTCCGCCCACACGAAGTTTTCCGGGAACAGCTCTTTCACGCCGGTTTCCGGATTCAACCGGTCAAACTGCGTCGCAAGCGGGATCTCGCCCAGATGCCAGCCGGGACGGAAGGCCAGACTGCCGCTGCCGCCCTGCGTTCCTTTGCCGCCCGCTTTCACCTGTTTTCTGCCGGTCTTGCTGTCCGGAGCCTGTACGCCGACGTCCGCGTTCAGCCATACGCCGACGGGCGTGTCTGCTCCGTTGGGGTTTGCCACCATCGGCGGATACAGTTTTCCGTCTTTGACAAAGAATACCTTATAGCCCTTCAGCGTTTTCTTCGGCGGATCTTCTTCACGGATCGAAAATTTTACGTCTTCACCTGTCGCTAAATCCGTGAAGTGCCCGTCCCGGTCGTCGAACTGTACGGGCTCTGCCGTCTCTTCCGAAACGCCCGCTGCCGCAAAGCTCTCCCCGGCTTCCGTCAGGCCCTCCGCAAGCAGACTCGACAGCGTGTCGATTGCGTCCGCCGTCATGCCGCGCACCAGCCGCGCCTCCTGCGAATAGGGCTCCAGCCCCTCGTAGGCGCTGCGCAGGCTCTGCGTGATCCGGCGGATGAAGTTTTTCAGCTGCTCCCAGATGCTCCGGTCGGCGTTCTTCAGGGATTCCATTTTCTCCCATGCGTCCGTGTCCGTAAACATGGTCTGCATGGAATCCGCAACGACCTCTTCGTAGGCTTCGTCGCGGGACAGCGTTCTGCCGCTGCGCGCGGCTTTCTGCTGCTGCTCCCGGATCAGCGCGTCAGCGTCGATTCCTCTTTCGCCGTACTGCTCCATCAGGAAATCGGCAAGCTTCTGGAATTTTTCGGGACTCCACTGCCGCATGAAATGTGTGAATTCGTGCGCGGCGGTCCACATGACCGTCCCTTCGCCCTGCTGCCCGGCGTTGATATCCAGATAGACCGTGCCGGTCTTGGGGTCGTAAAAGCCGTTCGGCGCTTTTGTCCCCGCCCTGTATCCGGCGACGTCCGCCGCAAGGATGCGCTTGCCGTCGCGCAACTCGCTCTCATAAAAAACGATATCGTTGTTTGTGATGCGGCTTGTGATCGTTTGCAGCGCCATCACGCTCCTGCGCTGGCGGCTTGAAAGCTTCGCTGTATCCACGCCGACGGTCTTGATTTTCGCGGTTCTGCCGCCGTCCCGGATCGTTTCGGTCTTCGCTTCGGTCTGCGCCTGCTGCTTTTCCGCCTGCGTTTTTTCGGCGATTTTTACCTGTTTTTCGGCGTTTTCCGCGCGGACGGAATCTCTGCCGAGCCGGTACGCAAAATCCCGCACGTTACGAGGCAGCGCCATGGAAGGCGCGTTCATGTCGATGGGCACGTTCATTCTGCCGCGCTCCACCGCGTCCTGGATCTGCAGCAGCTGTGCAAGGATCGGCGTGCTGCTGTCTTTATCCACCATGCGGATGATGTTGTTGGTGGTCTGCGCGTCAAAGCCCATCTTCGGCGCGGTCTCAAACAAAACAGCCGCCTCGTTGCTGGCGTACCGCGCCGCGCTCTGCGGGGCGGTTTTGTTTTTCCCGTAGCCAAATGTCGCTTTGCCGTTTTCGATGCGCTCCACGCGGGATGGATCGACGCCGGTATTTGCGTCCACCTTCCGCGCCACGGCGTCCAGATCCACGCCGAAATTCCGCTTCGCAAACGCCTTGTACGTCGCATCCGCGGCGGGCTCCGCCAGCGCGGCTGCCTGCGCCCTGCCGAGATTCACGGCGGAGGCTGGGTTCTCGTTCTCCGCGTACTGTTTGTACGCCGTGCGGATCAGATTCTCGCGGCTCGTGTTCTGCAGCGTCTGTCCGGTGCGGAAGGCGTGTTCAAGCCGGTTCGCGGTCGTCTTTGCGTCCGTCCGTTCCCGCCGCGTCTGCGTCAGGTCAGTACCCGCGACGGCCTCCCCGCCGCGCACGGCGGAAAGCGCATTGTATCTGCGGTTCACGCTGCTCTCGCGGTTCACCAGCATCTCGCCGACGGTCTCGCCGACGGCGGCGTCGCTGTCCATCGTTTCCCGCAGCTGACGGGAGATCTTGCCGGTCTCGCTCGCCTTCGCCGCGTCCTCTGCCAGCGCGGCGGCGCGGGCTGGGTCGATCCCGGCGGCGGTCAGCGCGTTTTCGTAGTCCGTCCGCGTCTGCGACGAAAGGTTCGTCTGCGCGTCATGTAAAAGCATCGCGCCCCGCGCGGTGCCGATCTGCCCGTTGTTTGCTTCCGCCTCTGTCGCCAGCATATTCGCCACGCTGCCCTGATCAAAGCTTTTGCCGAGGTTTATCAGCGTCTGCACGTCGCCGTTTTTGGCGAGCTGCCGCACGGTCGCCATATTCTGCGCCTGCGTCGCTACGCCGCCCGCGACGTTCATCAGCCCCGCGCTCAACGCGCCCAGCACGCCGGAATAGATCGCCTGCCCAAGGTCGATATCGTCCGGGATCTCTCCGGTGGCAAACGCCTTGAAAAACGGGTCGAGGATGTCCTGCATGAATTCCTCCAACCCCTCGCTCGCCATCTCGCCGAGGAATTTGCCGCCGTTCTGCACGGAGAATTTCGCCAAGGCGTTGCCGATATTTTTGGTAACGCTTTCAAGCGTTTTACCGGTGATCTTCCCGGCGAGTTTCCCGCCGAGGGCGCTGATGCCGCCCAGCACGTATTCAAGTCCCGCCTCGCTCGCGCCGGTCAGCACGGCGTAGGTGCGCGCGGAATCGGTGTCGTACCCGGCGCGGATCATCTCCTGATAGGCGTTGCCCGCCGCGCTCGCGCCAATGGAAGCAGCGCCGACGGCTGCGCCCGCGCCCGGCACAACAAGGTTCGCCGCTGCGCTCAGCCCGATGCTCGGCAGCATATTCGCCGTTGTGGTAATCGTGTCGTACAGCGCCTGCCCGAAGCTGACGTCGCCGATCTTGAAACCCGCGTCGCCCAGATCCTCCCGCACGTAGGAGGAAGCGATCTGCGTCGCGCCGACAGGTCTGCTCGTCTGATTGCCGCTGACCATATCCACCGCGCCGATTGCGCCGGTCGTAAACTGATCAATACCTGCGCCGACGCCGAAGACCATTTCCAGCGCTCGTTTGCCTTCTACGTCTTCGTACACGTCCTCCGCGACGCGGCTTTCCAGCTTCTGCGCAATGGAGTCATAGTAGCGCTGCGCGGTTCCCGCCGGCACAGCGCCCTCCTGTTCTTTTTGGTAATAGTAATTATAGACGGCAGTCTCCTGCTCGTTCATGTAATCGTAACGGCTCTTGCCGAGCTTTTCGCCGAAATCCGGCAAAAAGTTGGTAGATGCAAACGTTCCGTACTGCTTGTAATAATTCTGCGCGGCGTTTACGGGAGAGGTTTCCGCGCCTTTTTCGGCATAAGCGGAAAAATCCGGAGCGGTGACCGCGTCAGATTCCAGCTTGTCCGCGTCCTGCGCCCACGTAGCGCGGGTATACAGGGTTTCCGCCTTGCTTGCCGCGTCGCTCGTTTGTTTCGCGCGGTTATGCTTTTCCTGCAGGTCGTAGGCGGCGTTCGTCCGGCTGCCGTAAGGATTCAGCGCGCCCTGTCCGGCGCTCATGGATTGCAGCCATGTGCGCAGCCGCTCCGACCAGGCGTCCGCCTTTGCTTTCGTCGCTGCTTCCCGTTTTTCGTTCGCTGCCTTTTTCTGCGCGTCGAGATCGACCGAAAACAGTTCCTTCCGTTCCTGTTCTTCCTGTTCTTCGCGCAACTTTTTATTGTACGCCTTCAGGTATTCGTCTCTGCTTGCGTAAGGAGAAAATGTCTGTGAGATCCGTCCGGCGCCAGCAAGCAGCGTGTCGGACCTCTTTAATCTGTTTCCGACGTTCTGCCCGTTTGCCTGAAGCCTCGCCAGCGTGTTTTGATAGTCATAAATATCTTTCGTCAGCTGAACGCGCTCGCTTCTGTCAAGCCAATCTTTGTTTAGCCGTTCGGAAATGCTTTTTTCGGAATCATGCACCGAGGATCGCAAAGCGTCAATTTCTTCGTTTGACGGTCGCGTATTGGCAACTGCTTTTCTGTGTACCTCCTCGTCATGCTCGTCCATGCCGAAGCGCTTTTTATAATAGGCGTCAAGCTCTGCTTTGGTCATTACGGGTCCCTCCTGCGTTTAATGTCTTGAATACGTTGCGCCTGCGGCCAACAGATGCTTCAGGAACGTTCTCTGTCCGTCAACTCTGTTCTCGCCGGTCAACCCAAGGCTGTCAAGGTAGTTGGAGATATATGCGGACGTGCTTCGGCTGTCAACCTTAATTGAGGCAGGGTTGGAATTGTAATAGGAAACTGCAGCATCCGCAATCTGTTGTTCAACATCGTTTTTGTTGTTCTTCGCCTTTTTGTAGGAAGACCCGCCGCTTCTCCCGCTGCTGCTGCGTCCGCTCCCGCCTCCGCTCGCGGCGGCCTGCGCTTCGGCAAGCGCCAGCTTATATTCCTCCAGCGATCTGTCTCGCGCGTCGGTATACATCCCGTAGTCCCAATTCCGCTCCGCGTCGTATCGCCCGGCAAGGTAGTTCCGGTCGGTCTGATAGTCGCTGACAAGATCTCTGTATCTGCCGTAGTCGGTGTTCTCGCGGTCGGAATACAGGCCGTACAGATCCTTCAGGTCGTTCCCCGCCTGATTGTACCGGTCGTAAGCCATCTGGTAGAGCTGCGGCACCACGTCGTTGAGCCGTCCGAGATACGCCTGATACGCCTGATTCCCGGCGGTGGAGGCGTAGGAATTGCCGTACCCGCCGGTCAGCGCGGCGGCCTGTCCCATGGTGTCCTGCATGGCAAGGCGGCCTGCGTTGACGTACTGATCCTTGTACTGATTATAGAGCGCGTCGCCGTTGAGGTCGTAGGTAAACGGCTTCCGGTTTTCGATCTGCCCGATCACGCCGTTCAGCTTCTCGCCGTATGCGCTCTGATACGCGGACGGCGCCTGCAGAGATTCAAGCGCCTGTCTGCGGCGTTTGACCTCCTCGCCCTCCGCGTAGTCCTTATAAGTCCATGCCATGTCATTTCCCTCCTGTGTTTTTTTCCAGATCCGCGATCCTGTGGTTTGCGACGGCGATCTTTTCTTCGTGGATCGCAGCCTGTTCCTCCAGTTTGTAGGTCCGCTCGATCA
>Ga0326512_10003873_pt1 | contig 10924 bp, 11 predicted proteins | sample 1_2617_0518_D_FD_203652 | JGI IMG/M metagenome (GOLD analysis project Ga0326512, IMG submission 203652) | Bovine rumen microbial communities from UC Davis, California, United States - 1_2617_0518 | ecosystem: Host-associated > Mammals > Digestive system > Stomach > Rumen | place: USA...
TGTAGTGAAGAGAAAGTGCAAAGTGCAGGAGTGCAGAGTGCGGACGATGCACAGAAAGGAGGTAGCAATGAGTGATTTCAGATTCCATCTCCAGAAGTATAAGCCTGGCAGTAAGGGTACATGTCCCAACTGCAAGAAACCACGTTGCTTCGTTCGTTATGTTGATGAACAGGGAATCATCGAGTTTCCGAACACTGTTGGCCGTTGTGACCATGAGAACAGTTGTGGCTACCACTACACTCCCAAGGACTACTTCCATGATAATCCAGACAAGGCACCCAAGGATTGGAAGGAAAGCGACTCCCATATATATAATAAGGTGGAGATAACAAAAGGGAAAAAGGAATCTCAGCCTGTAGAGCCGTCACTCATTTCCTATGAGATTGTGGAGAAAAGCATTTCCTGTTTCAACATCAACCCTCTCTATACCTATCTCTGTGGAGTCATTGGCAGGGAAGAAACCAAGCGCATATTCCAACTTTACATTGTCGGGACGGGGAAGAAGTGGGGAGGATGTACAGTGTTTTGGCAGATAGACATCAACGGGAATGTACGGTCAGGTAAGCTGATGGGCTATAATCCTGAGACGGGCCATCGCATCAAGGAGCCGATGAGTGAGGTCACATGGGCACACTCAGCCCTGAAGTTGCCAGACTTCCATTTGGTTCAGTGCTTGTTTGGCGAACATCTCCTTCGGGAAAGGCCCACAGCCTATGTCGGCATTGTTGAGAGTGAAAAGACGGCTCTTATCATGTCTCACTTTATGCCCGATTTCTTATGGCTGGCAACTGGTGGCATGGATGGTTGCTTCAATGAGAAAACGATGCAAGTACTCCGAGGAAGAAACGTAGTGCTCTTTCCAGACCTTGGTGGAAAAGAGAAGTGGCAGAAGAAAGTACAGGTACTGATACCCATCTGCAAGCGAGTTCTCATGTCTGAAGCGATAGAGGAGCAGGCTACCAACGAACATCGTGGCGCTGGCCTTGATATAGCTGACTTCTTCCTGATGAAAGCAACCCCTCATGAGATTCTGGCTGACATGATAAGACGGAATGTGGCAGTCAAACTACTTGTTGAAAAACTTGGGCTGGAGATATGCAACGAAGAAGAATCACACTATACGGGTCCTCTGCCTGGTCTCCGTTGGTAACGCCGTGCGGTGAAGGACTATTTGAAATAGTCCATAACATAATATGGACTTTTAAACTCGCTGCACTCCTTTATAAGTCCCATTATGCTCTCCGAGGGTTCCGGGCTGCACCTCAAAGCGGTTGCAGCCACAGCCGTGACAAGCCACGACTGCGAGGGAGTGACCATCTCCCTCGACCCTCCGCTCAGGTTTCACCCGAGACCTGATAACCATAATAAAAGTAACATTAATAAGAATTGAAATGAAGAATATAGATAAGCACTATGCTGCCGTCCATGTCGGCAACCCAGCCAAATCCTTCTCTGCGTCCGAAGGTAGTGAAGCCGAACGACGCGGATGGGATGAGGATACATATCGTCTGAAGAATCAGGATATGAACAACCATTATGACATCACTCGCAAGCATCTCAACTTTGAGATCAACGGAGAAGGTGAGATCATTCCCCTTGGTTCCAACCCAACACCTCTTCATGAGAGGTTGAACCGCCGACTTGAACAACTTGGCTTCAAACCATACAAGGACAAGAACAATCCTTCTGCCGTTGCGGACAATAGTCCGAACTGTACAATCGGTATTATCATCAGTGGTGACCACGATGTACTGACTCGCCTTGCCTATGGTGACCAGAACATTGATTTCTCACTCAAAACGAGCAACGCCAACATCCGGCTGAGACAAGGAATCAGAGACTGGGCATTGGATACCTATGCCTGGGCTTGCGAACGTTGGGGAGCGGAGAACATCGTTGGATTCGATGTGCATTGCGATGAAACCACCCCACATATCCATATTCAGACAATCCCTGTCGCAATGACTAAGACCAGAGGCCGTGCATCTGTCACATCTGAAAGAGAAAAGAAGGAATGTGTCTCTTTCGCTGGCGTATGGGGTAAGAATAAGTATGAATTTAATGCCGCCAAGGAGCAAATCCATACAGACTATCACGACAAGGTGGGCTATAAGTATGGCTTGGAACGAGGTGAACATCTTTCCATGTTGTCACCTGAAGAGCGACGCAGCCGTGTTCATAAGAACAAGGCCATGCTGGAGGCTGAGCGTCAGGCAAAAAAGGCTCTTGCACAATCAAAAGCAGAGAAAAAGGCTGTTGAAGAAGAAAAGGCCAGAATGGAAGATGACATGAAAGCAACCCGGCAGCGGAAAGGCCAAGTTGAGAAAGAACTCGAACAGTTCGAGACGTATGCCAATGCAACAAGAATAGAGGAAAAGGACTTGATGGCACCTAAGCTTGATACGAATCCGATTGTCACCAAGGCGGCAATGGATATGCAGGCAGAGCTTGACAAACCTATACCTTCTTTTGGCCGAAAGGAATGGCAGGCAGAACGGAAGGAAGCTGCAAAGCGGATTTTCACGGACATGCAGACAGCACTCTTACAAGCCAAAGCTGCACAGAAAGAAGAGATACTAAGGTTAGGCAAGTCTCTTTATCAGCAGGCAAAGAAGGATATTGCTGCAACCATTGAGCAAAACAAAAGGTTGAAAACGGAGAACGAACAGCTCAGGCAGCGCATTGCTCAACTTGATGAGAATGCTGTGGCTCGTGAGAAAAGCAGGGCTGATGCTGCCGAACGCTGGGCAAATGAGCAGACTGTCCGGGCCAACCACGAGGAGCAGAGAGCCAACGAAACTGAGAGCCGACTGTCAAAGATTGAACAGTTCCTTCGTCAGGCAGGTCTATCTGAGGCTTTCGAGAATTGGAGCCGTCTCAGTGTGTTTGTCGAGGAAGCAGCAAAGGCTCTCGCTGATTGGGCCCATAGCACCTTGAATATCTTTACCCCTAAGGATGAGCAGATTATCGGCCGGGGTATCATTGCCAAATGTAAATTGGACGGACTTGATCCGTCATGTGAGACAGATCGCCAGAAGGCTGCGAGTAGCATTGCAGAAATGGCAGACTCCATCGTTGGCGACATTGGCAAATTTGCATGGGAGGTTGCTGTCTGTCGTATTGGCCAACTTGCATCAGAAATAGGTATCCCTATGCAAAGCCAGTCTCTCGGTGGCAGCAATGGATGTGCTGACGAGTTGACCAATTGGAATGGAACGAAGAAACGAGGAATAGGAAGATAAGAGACTTTGCTCTCAAAAAAATAATGATTCTGGTGAAATTTGCTAAATTCTGCAAATTTTATTCCAGAATCGTTCCTTTATCCAATCTTTTTTGTATTTTTGCAACTGCAATCCGAAAGGAGTGCAAGACATATTGCTCATTTCTCGGTCGAACTACCACCTCGTAAGAGAATAAAGAGCAAACTATATCTCGATGAAGTGTGCGCATTAGCGCAAGCTTCGCATAGAGATATAGGGCTGTGGTAGGCCTGACCGAGATATGTTGGGGTTTGCGCTTTCTTTATGCCATAGGCAGAAGCTACCCCGGAATAGAAGAAATAAATATCGGTCTAACTTAAATACAGGAGTATGTTTCTTGTTTTGTCTATCTTTTTACTTTTTGTCGCTGCTGTCATTGCAGTAGTGAGGCCAACGACTAGGTTGCAAGTTTGGCTTTACAGCATTATATCACCTATCACATTTGCAGCGCTAGTTTGCTTTTCTATAGCAACAATCTTTTCCTATAGTTGGAACTACAAGTTGGGAGCCGCTTTTGCAGGATGTCTTATTCCTATTTTGGTATCAATACCAACTCTGTATTATTTCTTGAAAAAGAAATTTGATGTAGGAGAGAAGTTCAATTATCCTAAAGGATTAAATATCAAAACGAGAACTATGACGAACTGTTCTCGTTCAGTATATTGCCATATGAGGTGTGAAGTTTGCAAGTGACGTAGATTTATCAACGAATTCTTTATGAAAAGGTATTTGTCATCCATGTTCTTTCTTGTTGCCACATTCCTAATCGCTAATGGGCAGACATATAAGGATTATGATCATGAATTATTTCATTTTAAGTATCCTGCTTCCTACAAATCGGAACCAATAAAGAGTTCACCGGGAATGATACTAAAAATGGCCTCTGGCGATAATTTTTTGTCAGTTTCGATAAGAGAAACTGGGTGGAATGAAAACATAAGCATCTGGGACGACAGAATATTTGAAAGACTCACCAATAATCATTCAGGTAGCGACAGAATAGTTAGCATATCAAAAGAAATGATTAATTTGAAGAATGAAAGTCGTCGATGCATTAAAATAATGTCGAACCTGCAAAAACAAAAACAGGGTGTTAATATCGACATAAAGATTCTCTCCTATATGGTGCTTCATAAGGGAAAACTCTTTATCATAGGATTTACTGCTCCAGGTAAATACACGAAAGCAAGTTCTACCTCATACCCTGAAAAAATCATGAAAGGTTTTATGCTCAAGACTGTAGATAGAGAGGTGGATTTTGACAAATACCTTCTAGAGGTTGTAAAGAAACTGAATGCCCAGTGTCCGATGCAAATCGACCCATGCACAACTTATTTACAGGTCTTGTTGTCTGGTAGCACTGTAATGATTAAAACATTAGTAGAAGATGCATGTGACACTCTCGTGGATTTTGACGAATTCAAAAATAAAATGTGTGAGAACTTTAGCGTTGCACTTGATAAGTCCTTTGTACAATATCTTGACAGAAATGGTTACTCTGTAATGTATATGATATACAATGAAAATGACAGATTAAAGAAAAAAGTGAATATAACTGCGCACGATATCCTTTCCTTTTACTAAAAGCAATTGTTGAATATGTCTAGAATCACAAGATTTTGTGTCTTTATATTGGCACTGTTTTTACTTGTCACAAATTTTACTGCCTGTCGTGGAGGCTTTGGAAAACAATCTGAAGAGGCTGAAGCTTTAGATACATTGAAAGCTGGAGTAGAACGTCTAAATGCGCAATGTCCTGCAACAATTAATAGCTGGACAACCGTAGAAAGTTTTTCAATGGATAATAAAGTGATAACTATAAAGTTTGTTGTTGACAATGATGTCATAGATGCGCTAGATGAAGACGGATTAAAGTGTGATGTGTATAAAATATTTAAGAATCAGGTATGGAACATGGAATATTTTGGATATGCCCTTAAATCTGTAGGGGTCTCTATGAAGCTACTTGTGTATAGAACAAATGGGGAATTAGAACATACTATCATGTTAGAATGGAACTATTTCATATATCCCCCTGCAGAAATAAGAATGCAAGAAATAAATGAGAAATTTAAACGTAATTACTAATGTATCATTATTTTACCGCTTATATTATGAAGAAATTATTGTATTATGTCATTATGGTCGCGATTTTTATCGCTTTAGATCTAATTGTCTGCTTTGGTTATGCCTTTGCTAATTTAAAGCCTGGTGGTATTCTTTTTTATGCACTGTTAATCATGGCATTTACTCTAACAGGAATGGCTTCTCCATATGTTAAGAAGTGGCTTGGAATTGTAAATGAGAAAGAAGAGACTAAAGAAAATTGAGCATTAACAAGAATTTATGATGAAGAAATTACTTATACTTTTACTTTCAATTATTCCCATCATCCTTTCTGCTCAGAACAAGTATTCTTATAAGGATGTCATAGATTTTAGAGACGGCATGCTAGACACAGCTAGAAAGATGACAAAATCGGTTCCAATTCAGGTTAACGAATATCAAACATTAATCGCTATTGGGGTAACGGAAAGTCTCGTCACATATAAATATGAAATTGCGGGATGGGATAGCAACAAAATGATGTCAAAAGACGAGTTAGAACAGACGAAAAAACTAACATCGTTAAATTTGGCAAGAAGCCAACAATATCCAGATATGTTTCTTGAATGCCTAAGACGTACAAAATTAGAATTTCAGTTCATGTTCTTCTCTGAAGACAGAAAGTATATCGGTGGCTTTAGATTGTCATATAATGATTTTAAAAGGAAATAAATAATTGGGATAGGGTTGTAAATTCAAATACATTATGATACTTATTAATATTGCTTTTTTTCTAACAATTGCCGCATTTTTTATTTATGTATATAAGCCAAAGTCAAAATCCGATGCTTGGCTTTTTAGTCTTACGATACCAATTGCAGTCTATTTGTTTGTTTCTGCTTTTTATAGATTTTTCGTTTACCCAGACGCAGAAACAAGTTACTTGTTCGCATCTTCTTTAGGAGAATGCTTAGTGTCAATTGTTGCTTCATTTATAACGCTATTAATATATTTGAAAAAGAAATATTTAACAGGCGAACAATTTCAGTTTCCCAAGTGGCTAATTACTACCATAATTATCTTACTCGCATTGGGGGCGTTTTCTGAGTGGGGAAATTACACCTGGAACAAAACCGCAAAAGAGGGTGAATCAAAGGTAATAGAAAGTCAACCAGCAGAAAATATCTCAGAATCTCAATCGGAAGATGTAAAGGAATTAAGTAGTGAGGCAGAAGAAGCAAGGAAAGTACTACCAGAGTTGGTGTCTTTTATCAATCAAGGACTACCTGTTTCCAGGGAAGGTATGACTATGAATAGTATGGAGATAAAAGACAACTCTGTAATCGTTTCTTATGTAATAGATGAAAAGATTATGAGTTTTGATGAGGTGACTACTGACATTGCAAATAATGCAGTAGAATTTTTCAAATTGGCTAATGCAAATAATAAACAAATAATAAGAAATATCATAACAGCAGAATATGATTACATTGCAGTATTCAAAGCTGGCAAATCAGGAAAGACAAAGATCATTAAGTTATTCGAGAGTGAACTTAAAGACATCTCTGTTGATTAATACCATACGAGTCTTTTTTTTGATCGTTTTTAAATTCAATAATCACGTTCTCAGTTCATTGATGATTTTTGTCATTAAGTCTTTTTTGTCAAACCCATATGAATTCATGAAATGTTCAAACGAAAACTCATATTGTCTATTCTTGGCCATAAACCTATTGTACTTTTCAAAATAAAAAGCGAACCCCTTTTGTTTAAATTTTGATGAATGTTTTATCAAGGTCATCGGGGTCATCACTATTAAAGGCCTGTTCGCAGCCAATTGTCGAATAGATTTATTCTTTATTGACTCATGGTAACTCTCCCATATGATACCATTCAAGCCTTCTTGGTTGAAATTTGGATCTGATAAAACTAACACAGGGTAAACTTTCTTCCCACTGCCAATCGGTGCCCAATGGAAAACATCATTTCTAATGGTCTTAATGTGGCCAGTTAGTTGACCTACGCCTTTATGATCATTGCTGCCAGACCCAAGAATTTTTTCTTTCAGCTCTTGAATAATAAGGTTGTAATCCTTTTGCTCTTTAACCCAGCCGTTTAGCCTAATATCCTTGCACTCAAACACAATTGCATGGTGATGAGAAATCAACACAAGATCTGGTGCTCCGAGTTCGTTTTCATTTTTCTTGTAAGCAACATCCATTCGTGCTTCTGTATACATTTCATACCCATCATGAATTGATTCCTGAACATACTGATACAATAATGTGTTTTGGATGAAATCGGTTGTTATTAAGTCTTTAATAGAACCAACCCGATTCTTTTTCTCAGGTATTTCTTTATTTATCATCGGTAAATCAAAATAAAGGCTATTATAAACTTTGCCAAGAAAAAGAGGGGATGAATAAAGAATATAACTGTCGCCATCATCAATGACGGGAGATTCTCTGAAATAGCGATAATCAGAATTACCATCCCGATCTTCTTTAGATGAAGAAGCATATTTCATTTCCTTTGATGTATCTAATATCAAGTGCTCAAAAACTGATTTTTCCATTAAATTATCTACGTCACATTCCAACGTCTTCTTAAGTCTTCCTGCATGTTTTATACTAATCGTTCTAGCTGAGATTAGAGTTAGTACATATTTTTTCCACGAAGTCCCATAATGAGTTTCGAAAGCTTCGAGCAGATTACGATTTTGGGGACAAGAACTTTTTAAATACTTGAAAAAATGATATGAGTAAACATATTGCTGTATTGATAACTCTTTTAAATCCTTCCCTAAGTCTACGTAACACAAATTATTCAGATATACCAGTTCATGTTTCTTAATGTCGTCAATAGCACGAAACTTACATAAAGTCTGTTGATTGATTTCTAATAATGCCCTGAACAAATTCCATTCAAATCTTTCGTATGGTTCCTCATCAGAAGTTTTCTCCGGCATGGAATACGAGTATCTCAATAATTCTAACCCAGAAACAAAGCTACAAAAGAAATAATCAGTATTAGGATAAAACGATGTGGACTTAAAGATACGGAATCGTCTCATAATCTCCTGATATTGCCATTTATTACCTTCTGAGAAAAAATGAATACAATTTTCAAATTCACCTTTTCCATAATACGTATCTAAAGCCAAGGCAACGTTTATTAGAGACTTCCGGCTATAATGAGACAATAACTCTTTCAAATCTATGTCTTGTTCTTCAGGAAATATATCCTTAAAAGTGACATATAATTGTATCTTATATGTAAATGGAGACAATGACTTATTCATAAAATATTCTTGGTCATTAATTCTGTGATTCCTCACTAAGATTTGGAAGTGGCTTCCAGCACAACAATAATACTACAATAGACAAAACCAACAACTCTCATTTCAATGGATAAGATATGTTGCCTCAATGAATTAATACCCGGGAAAATCATTTTTTTGCCACACTCCTTTGTCGTTATGCCAATCATCAGGGAAACCAAGATAGGTATTCTTTCGTTTGTCAGCAAAAGGATACCTAGCAAAGAGCGAAGCTAAATCAGACTCCAACGTATCATTGGAAATAATGGGCTGCAGCAGTTTCTTGATGACACAAACCATAAAATATAGTTTGCCATTGTCACGTCTTCTGTTTCTATCGCCGAAGATAAATATACGAGGTCTCTTTTGGATTGTGAGGTTCCATAGGCGAGAGTGATGGCCACAGATATTACGAAGATAGGCAAGTGAGTTTATCCACGACATAAAGCGGTCTGTACTGTCGCAACCAAAGAAACGAGCTATAACATCTTGTTTGTCCTGATCTTCTAAATTCTGATAGAGTTTGACAAGTCGGCCAAAGGGGCATATCTGCAAAGTAATCCATGCTGGTGGGAACTCATCGGCATACTTCTCACGGAAATGGCGCATGAACTCTTCCATAGAGCCATCAACATCATCCTTCATCTTATTGAGAAACTCTTGATGCTCTACAGAATTAAAAAACAAGGAATCATCGGTAAACCATTGACCGTTTCCATAACCAACAGACATCACATCAATGACTTTAGCACGGAAAGCAACTTCAATACGTTCGATATATCCAAAGAGAATCTGCTTCAGTTCGCGATCGAACTCATAGAGATTCATGACTTGCTCGAATGTTGTTCCTTCCAAATAGCTACTATTGTCTGCTTGATCACGGAAAGTGTAGGCATAACCAGTGAAACGATAGTAGCCTATCGTCTCTAATACATGACGAGCAAAAGCCATATCTGTGATGGCCATCCCCTTCTCTTCCAAGATATCCGACTGATCGGATATGGTTACAGGCGGTTTGTCGTATGTTGGTTTTGCCATTATTGCAAGGTCTGTCTATATAAAACAAATGACCCACCAGTTTCGCAGCATAACATGTAACCGAAGTTGCATCTTATTCTAGGCATGGTGGGTTCGATGGTGCAAAGGTACGAATATTTCTTGAATATCCAAGGATTTTGCTTAGAAATCTTAGGTTATTCGTTAATTTTTAACATTTATCCCCTTCGCTTCCCAGTAGGTGTCAATGAGTAGCAGCATTCTCTCAGCTCCCTTTATCTTCTTTGCTATCGTACTATCTTCCGTATTGGCAAATGCTCCAGAAAACACCCTTTTCACAAAGGTCACACAATCATCCTTCGTATTTCCCAGCAAATAGAAAGCACTACACATCTCAATGATTCGGCTTTGGCTATAGAGGCTGTTGGTATTGATAGTCACCTCTGGCTCAGGAATCACGTTCTCATAGACGAAGGAGATGGCACAAACCTTAATGGCAGCTTGTTCCTCGTCACTATACTGCACCAGCTGATCCAAGAACCAAGGCATCACTTTCCCAATAAGTTCCTCCTTGCGCATCCTCTCTTCCTCAGCAGAATTATCCTCATCAGTTTGATCATCTTCCACAATAGGTTCTTGTTGTTCCTCTCTATTCTCTACAGATGATGGAGCAGGAGGTGTCATTTCACTTTCGGCCACTACAGGCAAGGCAACAGGCTTGACCATATCCATGAATCCTATTCCCGCCATGCCCAAAGACGCAGTTATCCCGACAATGCCAACAAGATACCAGTCAAACCTTTGACCATTGCCAATAGACTCATGCCACAACAAAATATATAAAAGGTACACAACGGAAACTGCTGAAAGTCCGAAGCAAATCCATTTCCGCATCGGTGACTTGAAACCAGACATCAAGATAACGATGGCACCAAACAGCAGTACCACCATTGCAATCATACCTGTGTATGAGAAAGAAAACGATAACGATACCATAACAATCTTTTTACGGACTGCAAAATTACGCAAAAGAAACCATAATCAAAGCCAATTAACAATAAAAGACCCGTTTTTAACATTGGGTCTTAAATCATGCTAACGACGAGGTTCAAGATGCCTGATAAGAACTCACAAGTTAAACTTTCTAAATGCCAAGAATAGCGAAAATGATACTTATGGATACTTATCGCCACGTACTATCTACTATCAGAAAATCTGGTTATATTTGCGACACGTCTCTGTAAATTGTTGATTATCAATACAGGCTGTTTTTGAGGAGGTGAAGTAAGAGCCGACTACCGAC
>Ga0326512_10003874_pt1 | contig 10923 bp, 9 predicted proteins | sample 1_2617_0518_D_FD_203652 | JGI IMG/M metagenome (GOLD analysis project Ga0326512, IMG submission 203652) | Bovine rumen microbial communities from UC Davis, California, United States - 1_2617_0518 | ecosystem: Host-associated > Mammals > Digestive system > Stomach > Rumen | place: USA: California...
ACTTTTTCAGTTCCATACCCATAGGACCTGAGAACACGGTGAAGATGGTCTCCAGGTCCAGTCCGGCCTCGAAGTGGGCCTGCTTGCCACGCGGTGTGTCGCGCAGCGACTTACCCCAGTGGTAGCGCACGAGGTCGGTAACAAACTCCTGGCTCTCGTATGCCGGTGGTGGTGGCAGGTACAGCACTCCGTCGGGCATCAGGTCGTTACTGAGAAACGACGGCCAGCGTTGCTTCTGCTGTTTCACACTGTCTGTCTGAGCCTGAGCAGCCAGACCGGCAAACAAGAACAATAACAAAAACAGTTTTTTCATATCAGTGACTTGTATAAAAATCGGTAATGCGGATAATGGCACGGGTGCAGACGGGACAGAAGTCGGGCGACTCATTGGTCTTCATGCGGCAGTCTTCGGACGGGCGCCAGACACCCTTCGACTGGTAGCCGCCGCCCTCGAACAGTCCCAGGCGTCCCGTGGGGTCAGGCAGCAGGTCGGCCCACTTCTGCCCGAAGTCCACCTTCGTTGTCAGGTTGGGCTCCCACGGTTCGGTGTCGGCCGGATACATCGTCTCAAAGCCGTCGTCATAGAAGTACTCATCGGCAAGTCCGGCATAGCTGTGCCCAAACTCATGGACCAGTACCTGAACAAACGTCGGGTGGTCAGTGGTGGTCACCAGCAACTGGTTGTAGATGCCGCCGCCACCATAGATGGCGCTGTTGACCAGCACGATGATGTGCTCGAAGGGCACGCCCGCCAACACGTCGTACAGACGGTGCATCTGCTCGGTCATCAGGTAGCGCTGGCTATAGAACGTATCGTAATGGGTGCCCACAGCCGTGCTGTTCCACCGTCTCTTACGTGGAACACTGGGGCCACTGTCCTTAGAAAGGGGAGCCACGGCAACGACGTTGAAACGGTTTTTCAACTGCGTAAACGGCTCATGGGCAAACAAGGCGTCGACGGCCCGCTGGCAGTCGGCATAGAACTTGTCTGTCTCTGCCGCCGTATAGCCCTCGGCCACGATGGCCAGGTCGATAGAGCCAGTAAGGTCAGGGGTGCCGTCAGCCGGCCAGAGGTAGCGCCAGGGTACGTCGGCAGGACCGACGCGCCTGATGAGTATGTCCTGAGGGTCGAGCGTGTGTGTCATCTCGCCTATCACCTTGTCGTGAAAGTCGGTCAGCATGACGGTGATGTCAACCTTCCCTTTAGGCATGGGCAGGTTGTAACTGGTCTCGAAAGCCTTTTGCAGGCGGGTGGCCTCTTCCGTGGCCTGCCACTCCTGAAACAGGGTGGAGAACGTGTGGACATACAGCAGCTGTCCCGTCAGGTGGTCCTTCATGCGTATCTGACCGTTGCCGCGCAAAGGCGTCTCCGTGAGGCGGCTCTTGCGTCCGGCCCAGCGCGATGTCATCATGGCCTGCTCCAGGTAGATATGCTGTGAGCGGTTGTCGCCGGCAAAGACATAGTCAAGCCTCAGCGTGCGGTCCTGAAACCACTCGTCGAAGGACTGTGCGGCGGCGCTTGTCAGCCCCGCCATAAGGCTGCATAGCAGCACAAAACAAAGCTTGATATTCATAACAGTTTGCAAATATACATTTTTTTTGGCAAACAATCAGCATAATTGGCAAAAAAAGTGTAACTTTGCACCACGATGACTAAAGGACGCTTCGCACCGTCGCCGACGGGCCGCATGCATCTGGGCAACGTGTTCAGTGCTCTGTTGTCATGGCTCTCAGCCAAGAGTCAGGACGGCCAATGGCTGCTGCGCATCGAGGACATTGACCCGCAGCGCTCGCGCCGCGAGTATGCCCTCTGGCTGATGGACGACCTGCAGTGGCTGGGACTGGCGTGGGACGGCGACCCCGTCTGGCAGAGCCAGCGCTCAGACATCTATGAGCACTACTTCCGGCAGCTGCAGAGCCAGCACCTGACCTACCCCTGCTACTGCACACGCGCCGACCTGCTGGCCACGCAGGCCCCTCATGAGAGCGACGGCCGCGTGGTGTATGCCGGCACCTGCCGCCACCGGCCGCCACAGCCGGGCGCGGCAGCCGCCACACGCCTCATCGTGCCTGACGGCGACGTGACGTTCACCGACGGGCACTACGGCCAACAGACGGTGAACCTGGCCCGCCATGTGGGCGACTTCATCATACGCCGCAAGGACGGGGCCTGGGCCTACCAATTGGCAGTTGTCGTCGACGACGCGCTGACAGGTGTCACTGAGGTGGTACGCGGCCGCGATCTGCTGCTGTCATCGCCTCAGCAACTGTATGTGGCCCAGCTGCTGGGGTTCCCGCCACCCCACTTCACCCATCTGCCCCTGCTCTGCAACGAAGCCGGACAGCGACTGTCGAAACGCGACAGCAGCCTCGACATGGGAAGCCTGCGCAGCCACTGCTCGCCCGCCGACATCATAGGATTTCTGGCCTTCACGGCCGGACTGGTACCAGAGCCTCAACCTCTCAGCGCCAACGAACTCATAGCCCACTTTTCCTGGGATAAAGTGCCCCGGCACGACATCGTCATTGGCCGCTCAATCGAAAGTTTGGAGCAAAAGTACAAAGAATAATCGTAAAATCGTTTCTTTTCCAGAATTATTTGCTAAATTTGCAGTCAGAATGATGAGAAGTTCTCAGAAGTGCTGTCTGTTCCCTATACCCAACTCAATGAGATACTGAACGGCAAGCGCCCTGTAACAACAGACTTTGCACTGATGATGGAAGCGGCTTTGGGTATCAATCCTGAACTACTCATCAACATGCAGACCCGTTACAACATGTCTGTAGCCCGACAGAAGAAACATCTTCTTGCCAGGCTCATAGACATCAAAAAAGCTTGTGCTGCTATACTGTGACTAGGATTTCCCTTTTTCATTTTGTGGTTTCAAAACTTCTTTGTATCTTTGCCCGTGAAAATGAAATAATAGTAGTAAAGATGGCAAAGAAAAAAGACAAGAAAAAGAGTTCACAGCAGCAATTCCTCTCACCCGAGGCTTTTCTCAGACAGCGTATGCGCTCGCTGCCCATCGGCAAATGCTATATCAACGACATGGTGGATGCCAGTGGGCTGTGCCATATTATTGTTACCCGTGAGCATACCGGCGGGCGTGTCAGTGCAGGCATGTTTCTGGTGGATATGTGGTGTACGGGTGTCAGAGAGGCTTTCTACCGCCTGCGGATAGAACCGGAGGAGCTGGACGAACTGATGTTTCGCGACCACGACCTGATAGATTTCCGCGAAATCAGCTACGAGGAGGCCCACAACCGCATCTACGGTGCCATAGCCTTCGCCGAGGAGGCAGGCCTGAAGCCCGACAAAAGTTTCCAGACGGCCCAGTACCTGCTGGAGGAGGACACCGACGACGTGCCCCTGATGGAGTTTGAGTTCGGCAAGGACGGGGAGTACTTTCTGGTCTGCGAGAGCCAGCTGGAAGCCAGCCGCTATCTGCCCACCCTGCGCCGTACGCTGGGCGAGGACGGGTTTAAGTATATCGTGGGATTATATGATGACGATGACGACGATGATGACGATGACGGTGACGACGACGGGAGGGTGCTCATTTCAGACAGTCCTGTGACGGTGGCCGACTTGGTTGGCTGTATGGACATCTCTGAAGTGCAGAACTGTGCCGATGTGCTTGGTATTGACCTCGACGAGGAACAGCCGGAGGACGCTCAGCTGCAGGCATACGCTGAGGCTGTGGTGAAACATCCGGAGCTGGTGCTCGACCATGTTAGTGAGGAGGATTTGGAACGGCTCCACGAGCTGTGCGACATACCTGACTGGGGCGACTATCTGCCCTACTTCGACAGTGGTACGGACTCACTATTGGTTGACTACGGACTGGCCGAACAGGGCTGGAAGGAGGACAGCACGCTGTATGCCGTCCACGTGGCTGCCGACTTCCTGAAGGCCGCAAAGCCCCTGATAGCCGACTACATGAAGAAAGAGAAACCGGGTCTCAAGCTGCGCTATGTGGTGGAGATGGTCACCGACGGTCTGGCCAACCTGTACGGAATGGTGACACGCCGGCAGGTGGCTGACTATATCAAAAAACATATCCTGACAATCCCCAGCGACTATGCCGATGATATTTTCGACGATGCCTGGGCTAACTCCATGCTGATAGACAAGATGGTGCAGCCCGTCTTAGACTACGATCCCGCAAAGGGCAAGCTGCAGAAGGAAAACGTGGTGTTCATGTCACGCTACGGATGGAGTGACGTACGGATGCAGCAGCATATCATCAACAAGATGGGACGTCACGTCAGCGAATACCGCAGTTTCACCCTCGACGAGGTGGCCGATGCTGCCCGTGGCGGTGTGCCCCTGATAACCAACGCCAGGCAAGCCGACTTAGAACGGTTCCTCACTGATGTGCTGGGCCACAATGAGATGCTGGTAATGGTTATATGCCATAACCTCTGGTATTATCAGCAGCACATTGGTGACCCCGTCTACGAAGCAGACAAAACGCCCGATGCATTTTTCAAGGAGATGGTGCTCGGCAAGCATGGCGGACAACTGACCGAGACACAGAAAGACGAGGGCATGCGGCTGCTGTACGACTATCTTGACCACATGCCCCAATGGGTCATGAAGGGCTTTTCCCGAATTTAAGTTATGTCTCTTTCATAGCACGCGCCACACATTGAGCACGATGCCCTTGAAGCCCTGGCTCCAGTCGGGCTGGCAGACATAGAGGGCGTTGTTGAGCCAGGCATAACGGCTGTCGGCCGGTGCCTCAAACTGGGGTGCCGCCTTGAAATAGAACGACGGGCGCCCCTGCTCGTCCTGACCGTTGACAATCAGTCCGCGGTTGCGGACGTGGATATAGATGCCGTCGTCGGTACGTATGCTGTAGATAGCCTCCAGCTCCGTACGGCTGCCGTCGGCCGAAGCTATCTGGTAGTCGGCACCGCCATTGAGGATGGTGCCCTTCAGCCGGGGCCCCTCAAAGGTGCCGCCGGTGATGGGGATGACGATACGCTTGCCATGAGGTGTCTCGCCCACGGTGTAGGTCTCGCCGAGGGTCACCCGCAGCTGCATCACAAACTCCAGCCGCGGCATCTGGCTGGGTTCAGTAACCTGGGCACTGGCTGCGGGCATAATGGCCATCAGCACGAGGATGATTAGACAGAATCGTTTCATTTCAAAATCTGCTCGGCATGTTCCTTCGTCTTGATCTGCTTGCCTGTAAAGACCTGCTCTATCACGCCCTCTTCGTTGATGACAAAGGTGGTGCGGATGGTGCCCACGGTCTTCTTGCCATACATCGACTTCTCGCCCCAGGCTCCCATCAGCTCTAAAAGCTCATGGTTGACATCGGCTATCAGGGGGAAGGGCAGCTGGTACTTCTCCTTGAACTTCTGATGAGAGGCAGCAGAGTCCTTGCTGACGCCGACCACCTCATAGCCGGCAGACTGCAACTGCTGGTGATGGTCGCGCAGGCTGCACGCCTCGGCCGTACAGCCGCTGGTATTATCCTTGGGATAGAAGTAGAGCACCAGCTTCCTACCCTTGTAATCACTCAGACGGATGTCCCGTCCCTGTTCGTCTTTGCCCAATACTTCGGGCGCCTTGTCTCCAATGTTCATCATATACTGTCGTTTAGGGATAATTTACACAATTATGACAGACAGTCGCTGACGCTGCCGGCCTCCAACAACCGTTCTCGGGCCTCGTCATAGTCCAGTCCTAAGGACTCTTGCAGCATGCGCGTGCCTCGGTCTATCAGCTTGTCGTTGGTCAGCTGCATGTTCACCATACGGTTGCCCTGAACGCGCCCCATGCGGATCATCAGCGAGGTACTGATCATGTTGAGCACCATCTTCTGTGCCGTCCCGCTCTTCATGCGGCTGGAACCCGTCACGAACTCGGGACCTACGATGGTCTCGATGGGGAACGCCGCCGTTTGAGCCAACGGCGTATGGAGGTTGCTGGTGATACAGCCCGTCAGCAACCCGTTATGACGAGCCTGACGGACGGCCTCCACCACGTATGGCGTCGTGCCGGAGGCAGCAATGCCCAGCACCACGTCATCCCTTGTGGGGGAATACGCCTGCAGGTCCTTCCAACCCTGCTCAGCAACGTCCTCAGCACGCTCTACGGCATGCCGCAAAGCCCTGTCGCCACCGGCAATGATGCCTATCACCCAAGTAGCAGGCACGCCAAACGTAGGAGGCAGTTCGCTGGCATCGAGCACGCCCAAGCGGCCACTCGTTCCGGCACCAACATAGAACAGACGGCCACCACGCTTCATCCTCGGCTCGACGGCTTCAACCAGTGCGGTGATTTGGGGCAGTGCCTGACGTACAGCCTCGGCCACCAGCATATCCTCCTCATTGATGTGCTGCAATAGTTCCGCTACCGACATCTGCTCCAGATGATCGTATCGCGACGGCTGTTCGGTGATTCTCTCTATCATGGGCTGTAAATGTCATTCTGCATGCAAAATTAGCAAATAATTCTGAAATAGATGGCATCTTCCGTCAGAAATTGCTATCTTTGCAAGTGATATTCACACGAAAGCATCATTGGCAATAAGAAAAATGGAAATGAAGACGTTTAAGATAGGACTGCTGCCGCGCATCTTGGTAGCTATGGTATTAGGTATCGTGGGCGGAATGCTGTCAGCAGCATGGCTGGTAAGACTGTTCATCACGTTCAATGCCTTGTTCAGTCAACTGCTGGGGTTCCTCATCCCCCTGATCATCATAGGCCTGGTGACGTCGGCTATTGCCGACATCGGGCGTCAGGCAGGCCGTCTGCTGCTGCTGACGGTTGTCATTGCCTACGCCGACACCGTGTTCTGCGGACTGCTGTCGTACGGCACGGGGCAGTTGCTGTTCCCGTCGATAGTGAGCCACGCCACGACAGACGTGCCAGTAGAGGCAGCAGCATTGCAGCCTTACTTCACAATCAAGATACCGCCTATGGTTGACATCATGTCGGCGCTGATATTCTCGTTCATTGTTGGCAACTGCATCGCTCATGGCGAGATGCCTACATTGCGTCAGGCAGCCACAGAGTTCAAGGAGGTCGTCTCCCGCACTATCAGCCATCTGCTCATACCCCTGCTGCCCGTCTACATCTTCGGTCTCTTCCTGTCGATGACCTTTTCGGGACAGGTGTGGCACATCATGATGCTCTTTGCCAACATTATCGTCATCATCATCGTACTGCACATCTTCATCCTGCTGTACCAGTTTGTGGTAGCAGGGGCAGTGGTGCGCAAGAATCCCTTCCGGCTGCTGTGGACCATGCTTCCGGCCTATATGATGGCACTCGGCACCAGCTCGTCGGCAGCCACCATCCCCGTGACGCTGCGGCAGAGCATCAGGAACGGCGTTTCAGAAGGCACGGCAGGCTTCTGCATACCACTATGCGCCACCATCCACATGTCGGGATCGGTGATGAAGATTACGTCGTGCGCCCTGGCCATCTGCATGCTTGAGGGTATGCCGTCTGACTTCAGTCTCTTCCTTGAGTTCATCTTCATGCTGTGTGTCGTCATGGTGGCAGCACCGGGTGTGCCCGGCGGCAGTATCATGGCAGCCCTGGCGCCGCTGGCCTCCATCCTGGGCTTCAACCCCGACCAGCAGGCCCTGATGATTACGCTCTACATTGCCATGGACTCGTTTGGCACGGCCTGCAACGTGACCGGCGACGGTGCCATAGCCCTTATTGTCGACAAGATGCGCTGATAACGGCCGACGCAACAACGGCTACAGACGAACTGAGGAGGGGTTAAGAAACGCCTGTTTGCAAATCAGAATAGTTAAGGATGCGCATTTCCGTGGCCTCGCATATCTCACGGACATAGTCGTTGAGCTGATGGAAACGGGAGTAGTCGCTTGCCCCGTCGACCACCCAAGGAGCAAGGATGAGCAGGCGGCCGGCAGCACAGGCATAGAAACGGCGCAGCGAGGGTTTCCAGTATTCACCGATAGGCTCCTTTTGCAGGAGAATCAAAGGGAGGCGGGCGTCGAGGGCGTCGCTGACAACAAGGCTCTCGCCTTTTGAGATACCGGGCGTAACAAGGACCGTGCCTTCCTCGGCGACACGCAACAGGCGGTCGTGCTCCTGACGATAGGCGGCAGTAAGCTCTGTGGGCTGGCCCGTCTTTGGGTCTTTGCGATGGAAGAACACCTGCTCTTTGATGGGATATTTCAGCAGGAACAGGTTGCCAAAGGCGGCATACTCGCGACCGCCGATCCAGAGGTGCAGCTGGCGCTCCATAAGCCGGGGGCACTCCTCGCGGATACGGGCCCGGAGGGGGTTCTCGTGCATGTAGCGCTTAATGTTTTCGAGCATGCCCGGGCGGTTGATGATGCGGTCGTGGTAGCCTTTCTCGAAGAGCACGGGCCGCTGATTGCCCAAGGGAGAAGCCTTGGGCACGGCGGCGAAAGGAGCGGCGGCAGCGGCGGCGGGAGCGGCGGCAGCGGCGACAACGGGAGCAGCGGCGGCGGCAGCGGCGACAACGGGAGCGGCGGCGGCGGCAGCGGCGGCGGCAGCGGCGGCAGGAGCAGCAGGAGCGGCGGCGGTCGTGCTTGGCGTTTCTCCGCCAAGCAGGGCTTCGTCCTGCAACCGCCACCACGCCCGAGAGCAGCCCGTCTTGAAGCCCCGTATGACCGCCCCCAGATGCTTACCCTCAGGCAGCGGCTCGCGTACATAAAGCAGCAGGTGGATATGGTCTGGCATCATGGCTACACGCCATACCTCCACCATCGGATAATAACGCTGAATCTTCGGTACCTCCTGCTCAAGCACGCGCCGCCCCAGCGCCGACAGCGCCATGTGAGGGGCCTCGTCGGTTCCTGGCCGTCCGCTGGCATGCCCCACGACGGCCCCAAAAAGGCGCTGGCGGCCCTCGATGACCATCGTCACCATATACAGCCCCTTCTGGTCGTAGTCGTGCCAATACGACCGCCGGTGCTGGTTGTGGATGGTCTCACGCCGGGGAACCATACAGTGCTCGTTTGTTTGGATGCTTTCTTTGTTCCTCTCGTTCATTCTCCGTCCTCACTCATACGTACAATTGATAGACTGTATGACGGTAGCCGAAGCACCCGTTGAGCCCGTGTGCTGGATATGGATGCCACCGAAGCCATTGGGCTGACCGATGGTTGCCGACAACAGCTGCTGCCGGCCTCCCTGCTCTATCTGAGCCGTGAGCACACTGCCCTTTGCCGAGAGCACCACGCGGCAGCCCATCTTAAAAAGCACACATTTCTGCGGAGCGCTTATAGCACTGACCTCGCCATCCTTGTATGCCACCAACACAACTTCCACGGCCTTGTCATATTCTGGTGTGCGGACGAAACGCAGCCCAAAGCCGGTAAGGGTCTGCGTGTCGAACTTGATGCAGAGGTCCAGATATTGTCCTGTGGCACTGCCGAAGCCCTGTCCTGCCGACTTGCAAGGCGAGAGTTCAACCGTCAGCGTCTGATTTTCATAGGTTTCATCAGCCTTTCCCGTGTACATCATCCTTGCTCCTTTGACGTTCTGAATCATGCCAAAGCAACCCTCTGCACCATCCTTGCCCTCGCCGAAACACCAGGCGGGACGGGAGGTGTCGACCTGCCAGTCGTAAGCAGCAGTATCTTTCGGCTTATAGGCATCCAAAGTCCAGCGCCCCGGTATCAATGCCGTCTGGTTCATCATCGGCAACAGGGGCGTGGTGACGGGCATTGGCACATCAGGAGGCATCGGCACATCGAGAGGTTGGCCGTTCAACGTACAGTTCTCCATCAGGCAACGGTTCTTCGGATTGGGCTTTTTAGTCCATTCTATCGTCAGATTGGGGTCATCGCTCGTCCAACGGCAGTTACGCATCGTCACTGGGTCTGACACCTTCGTAAGATACTGCACGCCCTGCACCTTCGAGTGGATGTCGCAGTCTTCGAACACGGCTCCCTGAGGCGAGGTGGAATAAAATGGCTTGCTGCTGAAGAACGTGAAGCGGCAATGACGATAGGTGCCTGTGCCACACAAGGCATCGTCCGTACACTCGAAATAGCAGTCCTCGAACAGCGCATGGCGAGCCCCCGCAAACGGACAGAGGTTCAGGCGTGAGATAAAACGACAGCGACGGGCCTCATAGCGATCGCCGTTACAGAGGACCAGCTGCGCCTGCACAATGGCATCGGCACGACGCTGACGGCTCTGACGAGGGTCGCGCTTGTAGTCAAGGTCTACATTACAGAAATTGCCGAAGGTCAGGTTCTCGGCCTGGATGTCATCGCCAGTGATATGCAGCATCGTGAAGTTGCCGTCAGCCCCTTGCGTCTGACCCCGGTTACAAGCCAGCACCACATCCTCAGGACTGTCGCCCTCACCAACAAGGCGCGTCCTGCTGATGCGTACCTTCATCCCGAAAGGGGTGTTCTCGCCCGGCTCCGGCCTGCGGATGGCGCTGTCGTCAGGGTCGTCTATCCAATAGACACCGGGAGCAATGTGGATGGTGGTCCATACAGTATCGTCAGCGTATGCCTCAGCCTGACGGAGAGCGTCGTTCACCGTAGAAAACATGCTCTGAGGGTTCACATAAAGATGCCGCTCTGACTGTGCACAGACCACGGCGCTCCACAGACTTGTCACTACGAATAAAAAAACCTTTCTTAGCATAAACATGTCTCTTTACTCACACGGGGACAGTCCCCGTGTGAGCTAACTGTCAATTCTGTGTGCAAATTTACAAATTATTTCCATCAAAACGAATATAATTCATGGAAAAATGCTCACACAGGGACTTTCCCCGTGTGCAGGCTTTCCCCGTGTGCATAGATAAACAGAAAAAGAGGCGCACCCGGATTTTTCCGTGGCACACCTCTCCGCCCATCCATAGCCACACATAGAACAGGGAAGACCACTGCACTTATCCAAAGATTTTGCATACTCTGTAGAAGAAGAAAGTCAGA
>Ga0326512_10003875_pt1 | contig 10923 bp, 8 predicted proteins | sample 1_2617_0518_D_FD_203652 | JGI IMG/M metagenome (GOLD analysis project Ga0326512, IMG submission 203652) | Bovine rumen microbial communities from UC Davis, California, United States - 1_2617_0518 | ecosystem: Host-associated > Mammals > Digestive system > Stomach > Rumen | place: USA: California...
CCTACATGGGTGTCCACGAGGACAAAGAGGTCTACGCACAGTTCTTCCGCGACATTGCGGACCGTGTCACCGACCTTCCGGTCATCGAGTAAGCTTTTTCACAAATCGTCAAAGGGACTGGCGTCAGCCGGTCCCTTTTCGTATAATAGGGGTACATCGCCAAAGGGAGACAGGACACATGCTGAACACGACGCTCATCTACATCGAACGGGACGGGGAGTACCTGATGCTGCACCGGACCAAGAAGGAGAACGACCTGAACCACGACAAGTGGATCGGGGTAGGGGGCAAGTGTGAAGAAGACGAAAGCCCTGAGGAGTGTGCCCGCCGGGAAGCCTTCGAAGAGACCGGCCTTTCCCTGGGCGATCTACGTTACCACGGCATCGTCACCTTCGTCTCCGATGAGTATGAAGGGGAGTACATGCATCTCTTCTCCTGCGAGGACTGGGAGGGCTCCGTGAAGGAATGTCCGGAGGGAGACCTTGTCTGGGTCCCGAAAGAGGAAGTCCCGGAACTGCCGGGCTGGGAAGGGGACCGGATCTTTCTGAGGCTCATGGCCAAACCGCACCCGTTCTTTTCTCTGAAACTCTGCTACGAGGGCGATGTACTGGTGTCCTCCGATCTCCATTTTTACGGCAAATGATTAATTTTGGAAAAAGGTCATTTTTGGGTTGACTTTGGGGTGCTTTCTCAATATAATATCAAAGTAGCTTTTGGGGCCCGGCGCTCCGAAGATCGCTTATGGACCATTAGCTCAGTTGGTTAGAGCAGCCGGCTCATAACCGGTGGGTCCGGGGTTCGAGTCCCTGATGGTCCACCAAGACTTTACATAGGGGTATAGCTCAGTTGGTAGAGCAGCGGTCTCCAAAACCGCGTGCCGAGGGTTCAAGTCCTTCTGCCCCTGCCATTTATGCTGATATAGCTCAGTCGGTAGAGCGCATCCTTGGTAAGGATGAGGTCACCGGTTCAAATCCGGTTATCAGCTCCACAAAACCGTTCAACGAAAGTTGAACGGTTTTTTATTTTTGCTCAACTTGTTCGGATTGCAGGTTGAGCTGTTTTTTCATACAATAATGTTTGGAATTTCAATATGACTGTATAGTTGTCCTATTAAGACGTCTTTAAGTTAACGATTGTAAAATAAACTAAATATTAACAATTAACGATTGTTAATTAGTTCAAGCTGATTTGTGAAGGGAGAGAACATGATGAAAAAAGCAATGGCAGCATTCCTGACGCTGTGCCTGTTTGTCGCACTGCTGGCCGTTCCGTCCTTTGCTGCCGGCAAGGACGCGGAACCAACCCAGGATCCCGATGTCCTCACCGATGTGCTGGGCGCGCTGGACACCGCCTATGTGGGAGCGGACCTCAAGCTGTATGTCCCGGCAGACAAAAAAGCCGGACTGCAGACGAAGACGAAAGTCAAGTTCCATTACAATGACCTCAACGGCGCCGTGTATTTTCCGGGCAATGTGGACCCCACCGGCATGTGCTTCTCCTGGAACGACCCGGACCTGACCCTTTCGAAGGGCGGTAAGACCTACCAAAGCGGCAAAGCGCCCATCGCCCCCGTCGGAAAGAAAGTCACCTACACGACGAACACCGGCGCGGTCCTGACCATCGAGACCTGCCGCGGGTCCAGAGAGGTCGGTGCGCTGTTCCTGACGGTCGACGAGAAGAAGGGCACCATCAAAGCTATGAACGACGACCCCGACCATGAAACGTCCTGCTACGGCAAGGCCATGTTCGACGGGAAAACGAAATATATGAGCATCAAGGGCCGGGGGAACTCCACCTGGGTCTTCCCGAAAAAGCCCTATAACATCACGTTCTATGACGATGCTACCTACAGCGGCAAAGACGGCGTCAAGATGATCAAAGGTGTCAAGTCGAAGAAGTGGTCGCTGGTCGCGAACCACCTAGACGCGTCCCTGCTGCGCAACAAGATCGCCATGGACCTCTCCTGCAGACTCGGCATCGGCATGGAGTCCCGTTTCATGGATGTCTGGATGAACGGCACCTACCTTGGCAACTACCTGGTGACTCCGAAAAACGACTATGATACGCCGGACAACGGCTACCAGCTGGAAAACGACAACTACATCGACACGGACTCCTTTAAACTGCCCGGCATGTTCGAGATCGGCACCATCCCCGGTGTCACGGTCCTCGGCAGCGGTTACAACAACCGGATCTGCATCAAGGACGTGGGCGACGGAGCCAAAGCTGCCGGCCTTACGAACAAGCAGATCGAGAAGCACTTCCTGAAGGCCTGGGCCGCGGTCCTCGACTATGACTCGGAAGAGTATCAGAACTACTTTGACATGGACTCCTGGGCGGCGATGTACCTCATGTATGAGATGGCCAAGTCCTATGACTGCTACGCGGGCAGCCTGCTCATGCACCGGGACGGCCTTTCGAAGAACGACAAGCTCATCGCCGGTCCCGCCTGGGACTACGACATCGCGTTCGGACGCACGCTCCACAAGTTCTTCGTGGGCATCAGCGAGCCGATGCAGATCAACGCGGAGGGCTGGTATATCGACCACATCGGCGCGGACCTTTCGGACCAGCCGATCAGTCTCCTGCAGGAACTTCACAAACACCAGAGTTTCCGCGACCATGTCGCGAAGTTCTTTCAGGCCCACGAAGCGGACTTCAAAGACGCGGCCGCGAACGTCAGCCGCCAGCAGGCCCTTCTCCGGGACTCCGCGCTCATGAACAACGAGCGCTGGCTGACCAACAACCTGTGCGCCGACTACGTTGTGGCCCCCAACACGATGCGCGCCATCGGCACCGGGAAGTACAAATTGAATTATCGCATCACGACCACGTGGGACGACTATGTCGCCAACCTGAAAGAGTGGTGCACGAAGCGCACGCTCTGGCTGTCCGACCACACCTGATTTTGTGTAAACAGTATTGAACGGGAGGCATTCGAAATGAAACGTACGTTAAAAACACTCACGTCCATCGCCCTTGTCGTACTGATGGTACTCAGTACACTGAGCATCTCTGCATTCGCAGCCACTTCGAACGAGCACAAAAACCTGAAATACAAAAAATACACTTACCTCGGGGACAGCATCCCCTTTGGATACGGCCTCGTCTCCCAGGAGGCGAGCTCCGACCCCTTCAGCGTCGGCGTCCGTGTCCAGGGTTCCTACACCGACCTTGTGGGCGATGTACTGGAAGCGTCGAACCACACGAAAGTACAGCCCGCCGCCAGCTCCGGAAGCCGGGTCTGTGACTACCGGATCCTCTTCGAACGGGGACTCGGTTACAAGAACCCCTATGACCGCGTCAACGACTGGTACGGCATGAGAAAACCCGAACGGACGATCCGCCTGCGTGCGATGGGTCCTGACATCGTCAAATGGCTGTCCGATTCCGACCTCGTCACGTTCCAGTGCGGGCTCAATGACATTACGGCCTGTCTCATCAACGCGGCCTACGCGACCGGCATCATCGACCTCGATGCACTCCAGTCGATCGACGGTCTGCAGGATGTCCTGAATTATCTGGTCTTCGCCTTCGGGAACCTGAAGAACGACCCCATCATCGTCGACAACTTCCTGACGGTGTTCGCGCAGGAAGTCGCGGAGCTCCGCCGGAACATCCGGATCGTGATGAAGGAACTCGTGCAGATCGCCCCGGAGAACGCGGACATCCTCGTGGTCGGATACCACAAAGCCGTCCAGGGCATCCGGGTCATCCCGGGCACCGACCGCTCGTTCCTCTTCGACGTGGTCGATGAGGTCCTGATGTCCTTCAACAGCTATTACAGGACCGTTTCGAAGAAGTACGGCAACGTCTACTATGTCGACGCACCGGACGCGGAGGTCGTCTACCCGAAGGGCACGACCGTGTTCGAATGGCTCAGCGATACGAGCTTCATCCTGATGGGTGTCCACCCCAGTGCGAAGGGCCATAAGTACATCGCGAAACAGGTCATCAACAAACTCGACGAGATCAACTCCTGAACAAACTCAGGAAAGGTTGGAGAGTACGATGAAAGCAACTCAGTTATCGTTTCGGCGGGTCGAGAAAAAGTACCTGCTGACCAGAGAGCAGTATGAACGCCTGCGGGTCGCGCTGCGGAACTGGCTCGAGCCGGACGACTACCCGAAGAGCACCATCTGCAATGTCTATTACGACACGCCCGACTACCTCCTCATCAGCCGCTCGCTGGAAAAGCCGGTCTACAAGGAAAAGTTCCGGCTGCGCAGTTACGGCGTACCGGAGGAGGACGGGAAGGTCTTTCTGGAGATCAAAAAGAAATATGACGGCGTCGTCTACAAACGGCGGGTGAGGGCCCCGGAGGCCGAGGCGGTCGACTACCTGAACGGCGGTCCCGCGCCGGAGGTGAAGAACCGGCAGATCATGAACGAGATCGACTGGTTCATCCACAGCTACAAAGGGCTCCGTCCCGGCATGTTCCTCGCCTATGACCGTCTGGCGTTCCGGGCAAAGAACGACCCGGACCTGCGGATCACCTTCGACTGGAACATCCGCTACCGGACGGACCGCATGGACCTCATTTACGGCGACGACGGCCGCTACCTCTTCGATGAGGACTGCTGCATCATGGAAATCAAGATCCCCGGTGCGGCTCCGCTGTGGCTCACGGACATCCTGAGCCGGCAGCACATTTACTCATCGCCTATCTCGAAGTACGGACGCTGCTACGAGCAGATGATGAGAGAACGACACGAAACACAGGAGGCAGTTACCAATGCTGGATAGCATCACCTATTCCGACAAGCTGTTCAATATGCCGATCACGACCTTCCTGGCCTGCATCGGCGCTGCTCTGGCGCTGGGCATCGGGACGGCACTGATCTTCCAGTTCAAAACGAAACACACGGCATCCATGGCCATCACGCTCGCCATCATGCCGCCGGCCATCGCGCTGGTCATCATGCTGGTCAACGGCAACATCGGCGCCGGTGTGGCGGTCGCGGGAGCGTTCGCACTCGTCCGGTTCCGCAGTATGCCCGGCACGGCCCGGGAGATCGCCGGCATCTTCGTCGCCATGGCGGTCGGCCTTGCCTGCGGCATGGACCAGCTGCTGCTTGCCGTCATCTTCTTTGCCATCATGGCCGTTTCGGTCATCGTCCTGACCCTGATCGGCTTTGGCGATAAATCGGCGAAAATGCGTCAGCTGCGGATCACGATCCCGGAAGACCTCGACTACTATGAACTCTTCGATGACCTCATGGAGAAGTACACGAAGGAGTGGGAACTGTCCCGGGTGAAGACCACAAACATGGGCACGCTCTATGAACTCTGGTACGACGTCATCCTGAAGGATGAGAAGCAGACGAAGGAGTTCATGGATGCGCTGCGCTGCCGCAACGGGAACCTCCGCGTCATGTTCGGCCGGATCGCCGACAAGCCGACGCTGTAAAACAAAAAGAAAAAGTCTTCTGCGAACGCAGAAGACTTTTTTGTTTGTTTCGGTTCGTCTCGAGGGCTCCGCCCCTGAATTCGCCAACCGAACCCCCTCTGCGAGGGACCCCGAATCCAGTGACGGACCCTCGAGCCGGACGTTAAGCAACGATCAGTACTTTGCCCGTTCGTTGACGGCTTTGACGAAGTCCCGGTCCATCTTGTCGACGCGGCGGTCGTAGGTGATGAGACCGTTGATCTCGCCCTCGACGTCGGAGAGCTGGGTGAAGACGCAGGCGGAGAGACCGCGGGGGATGTTCGCGATGATCCGCTTCTCGTAGGTCTTCTTATAGGCCCGCTGCAGGCGCCACTTCGTGAAGTACATGCGGTACCCGAAGGGGATGGCGTCGCTCAGCATGTGGCCCTGGATGGGACGGGAGAAGCCGCCGAACTCGGAGAGCAGGTAGCAGCGCTCGTCCTTCGGGACCCAGATGGGCGTGAAGTAGATGTGCTTCGAGACGAAGTCGCCGCTCTTCTGGTCGTGCCAGCCGCTGGTGCGGTCGATGGTCCGGGTCGGGTCTTTCTGCGCGATGAGTTCCGAGATGCGGTCGGAGTCGAACTGGCCCCAGCCCTCGTTGAAGGGGACCCACATGGCGAGGGAGACGACGTTCTTCAAAAGGTCGATGGTCTCGAAGGTCTCTTTCTCGAACTCGGCCCTTCCGGCGGCGTCCGACCGACTGAAGAGCTTGTAGGCCATCTTCGTGTTGTCTTTGAACATGACATTCAGGAAGGGGAGGACCGCGATCATCAGCGGGTTGTACTTGCCGCCGCCGTTGACCATGTCCTGCCAGACGAGGATGCCCATTTTGTCGCAGTAATAGTACCAGCGCAGAGGCTCGATCTTGATGTGCTTGCGCACCATCGTGAAGCCCATGTCCTTGAGCAGCTTGATGTCGTCCGCCATCGCTTTGTCCGTGGGCGGCGTGAGCAGGCCGTCGGGGTAGTAGCCCTGGTCGAGAACGCCGTTGTGGAAGTAGGGCTTGTTATTGAGCCAGAGCCGTGAGATGCCGTCCTTGTCCTTGCCGACGGAGAACTTCCGCATGCCGAAGTACGAGGTGACGGTATCGGCGATGAGCCCGTTCGAGTTCACGGCGGTAATGCGCAGGTCATAGAGGTTCGGCTCCTCCGGAGACCAGAGCTTCGCGCCTTTCATCGGGATGGACAGGGGAGTGCCGGTCTTGCCCTTTGCCGACTCGATGACTCTGCCATTTTCCAGCACTTCGACGGAAACGGTGGGGGAGTCGGACGTGACAGTGATGTCCACCTTTTGAAGGTCGATATCCGGGACGATGTGCAGGTCCTTCACGTACCCCTTCGTCATGCTCTCGAGCCACACGGTGCCCCAGATGCCGGACTGCCCCGGGTACCAGATGTTTCCGGGCTTCGAGACCTGTTTCCCCCGGGCGATGTACGACGTGTCCGTCGGATCGATCACTTTGAGAGTCAGGACGTTCTTCCCCTCGTGGAGCACCTCCGACACATCGAAGGTGAAGGGGAGGAAGCCACCCTTGTGGGAACCGAGGGCGACGTCGTTGAGACACACTTCACAGTAGTAGTCGACAGCCGTGAAGTGCAGGAGGGTGACATCTTTGAAAAACGAGTTCTCGACACAGAACTCTTTCTTATAGTACAGAACGTCGTTCGGCGTGACGGTCTTCTCCACGCCGGACAGCTGGGTCTCCGGAGAGAAGGGGACGAGGATGGCGCCCTGGTAATCCGTGAACTTTGAGAACTCCGGCAGGATGGCATACTGCCACGTGCCGTTGAGACACCGGTAGCTGTCGCGCTTCATCTGCGGTCGCGGGTACTCCGCCAGCGGCATCGCATCGACGTCTTTGGCATACTTGGAGGTAAGTTTCATTTCTGTTCTCCTTTCAAAAGGATCTGGACGAACCTGAGCGGAGGCTTTCCTACCTTGTATAAACATGAGGCGAGGGGAGTTTTTTCGGAACGTTTTTGTGCAGGGGGGAGCGACGCAATGTTTTAAAAGCGCGCGGTGGTATGGCTTGGCAAGCAAAAACGGACGGAAAAACGGAACCGATATCGAAAGCCTCCGCGAAGTCTTATCAATATCATTTTACTCGTTAAAGAGTAAATCGCCAAACTTTTTAAAGAAGTACTCAAAATTAGGGGTTGTATTTTGTGCGGAAAGCTCTATAATAGTTTTAGCACTCCGAAGAAAAGAGTGCTAAACCAGTTCAAAATATGTTTTATATATGGAGGAATCAGTTATGACGATCAAGCCTGTAGCAGACAGAGTGCTCATCAAGACAGTCGAAGCGGAAGAGACCACCCAGAGTGGTATCCTGCTGGCGGCTGCCGCCCAGGAGAAGCCGCAGATCGCGGAGGTCATCGCAGTTGGTCCCGGCGGTATGGTAGAAGGTGTCGAAGTCCCGATGTTCCTGAAGGTCGGCGACAAAGTCATCGTCGGCAAATACACCGGTACCCAGGTCAAGGTCGGCTCCGAGGAGTACACGATCGTCCGTCAGTCCGACGTCCTTGCGGTCGTCGTAGACTGAGCACGTTTTCTGAAAATCAATCATAAAGAGGTAATACACAATGGCAAAACAGATCATTTACGGTGAAGAGGCCCGCAAGGCTCTCCAGACCGGTATCGACAAGCTTTCCAACACTGTCAAGATCACGCTTGGCCCGAAGGGCAGAAACGTCGTTCTTGACCGCAAATACGGCGCTCCGCTGATCACCAACGACGGTGTCACCATCGCCAAGGAAGTCGAGCTCGAAGACGCGTTCGAGAACATGGGCGCACAGCTCGTCAAGGAAGTCGCCACCAGGACCAACGATATCGCCGGTGACGGTACCACCACCGCAACGCTGCTCGCACAGGCCCTCGTCCGCGAAGGCATGAAGAACGTTGCCGCCGGTGCCAACCCGATGGTCGTCAAGAAGGGCATCCAGGCCGCGGTCGACGCCGCTATCGAAGCCGTCAAAGCCAACGCCAAGCCCGTTTCCAGCTCCGCTGACATCGCGAGAGTCGCTACCGTCTCTTCCGCCGATGAATATGTCGGTCAGCTGATCGCCGACGCCATGGACAAAGTTTCCGCAGACGGCGTCATCACTGTTGAGGAGTCCAAGACCGCTGAGACCACCTGCGACGTCGTCGAAGGTATGCAGTTCGACCGCGGTTACCTGTCTCCGTACATGGCCACCGATACCGAGAAGATGATCGCCGAGATCGAAGACGCGCTCATCCTCATCACCGATAAGAAGATCACCAACATCCAGGAGATCCTGCCGCTGCTCGAGACCATCGTCAAGACCGGTCAGAAGCTCGTCATCATCGCCGAGGACATCGAGGGCGAAGCACTCGCCACCCTGCTCCTCAACAAGATCCGCGGTACCTTCACCTGCGTTGCCGTCAAGGCTCCGGGCTTCGGCGACAGACGGAAAGAGATGCTTCAGGATATCGCCATCCTCACCGGCGGTACCGTCATCACCTCCGACCTCGGTCTGGAACTGAACACCACCACCGTCGACCAGCTCGGTCGCGCGGCTCAGGTCAAGATCTCCAAGGATGAGACCATCATCGTCAAGGGCGCCGGCGCCAAAGACCAGATCGCTGCCCGTGTCGAGCAGATCAAGGCTCAGATCGAGACCACGACCTCTGATTACGATAAAGAGAAACTCCAGGAACGTCTCGCCAAACTCGCCGGCGGCGTCGCCGTCATCCATGTCGGTGCTGCGACCGAGACCGAGATGAAGGAGAAGAAACTCCGCATCGAAGACGCTCTTGCCGCCACCAAGGCAGCCGTTGAGGAAGGCACCGTCGCAGGCGGTGGTACCGCTCTCATCAACGCCATCCCGGCCGTCGCCGCTCTCCTTGAGAAGGAAGAAGACGCCGACATGGCCACCGGTATCAAGATCGTCATGAAGGCCATCGAAGAGCCGGTCCGTCAGATCGCGAAGAACGCCGGTCTCGAAGGCTCCGTCATCATCGACGCCATCAAGAAGTCCGACAAGGTCGGCTACGGCTTCGACTTCGCTTCCGAGCAGTATGTCGACATGTTCGAAGCCGGCATCCTGGACCCGGCCAAGGTCACCCGTTCCGCTCTGCAGAACGCGTCCTCTGTCGCCGCCATGGTCCTGACCACCGAGTCCCTTGTCGCGGACAAGCCGGACCCCGCTGCTGACGCCGCACAGGCCGCTGCCATGGCCGCTGCCGCTCAGGGTGGCATGTACTAAATCGCCAAAGAACCAGAGCAGTCTTCTTCGGAAGACTGCTTTTCTTTTGGGGCGATTTATGTAATAATAATTTGAACATTTCAAACGGCAAACACAGTCTTGTTATTTGCTCTTTATTGCTTTATAGTATTAAAGTGATAATAACGTGAAAAGGAGTTGTTTCCCATGATTTGGAACCCTTCCAAAGAGTGCATGGATCGCGATACACTGCACGAACTGCAGAGCGCCCGTCTGCGCAAGATCGTCGAGCATGTCTACTACGGAAACGAATATTACCGCAACAAAATGCAGGAAGTCGGTCTCGAACCCACCGACATCAACGGGATCGAGGACCTGTCCAAACTTCCGTTCACTACATATGAGGACCTGAGAGCGACCTATCCCTTCGGCATGCGCTCCGTCCCGCTGTCCCAGTGTGTCCGCCTTCAGTCTTCCTCCGGTACGACCGGCAAGCCGAAGATCGCGCTCTACACCCGCAAGGACATCGACATCTGGTCCGAAGGCGTCGCCCGTTCCATGGCCATGGCCGGTGTCACCAACGAGGACATCGTACTGGTCTCTTACGGCTACGGCCTGTTCACCGGCGGCCTCGGTGCTCACTACGGCGCGGAGAAACTCGGCGCTCTGGTCATCCCGATGGGTACCGGTAACACCAAAAAGCTCATCGACATGCTCATCGACTGTAAAGCCACGGTCATCTGCTGCACGCCGTCCTACCTGCTGCACATCGCCGAAGAGCTCGAAGCCCAGGGCAGAGTCGGGGAGATCTCCCTCAAATGTTCCATCAACGGCGCCGAGCCCTGGTCCGATGAGATGAGACAGCAGATCGAGAAGCGTCTGAACATCAAGGCGTACGACATTTACGGCCTGACCGAGATCTCCGGCCCCGGCGTCGCCACGGACTGCGATTTCCACAAAGGTCTCCACATCTGGGAAGACCACTTCCTGCCGGAAGTCATCAATCCGGAGACCGGCGAACAGCTTCCGGAAGGTTCCGAAGGCGAGCTCGTCATCACCTGCCTCACCAAGGAAGGTCAGCCCCTCATCCGTTACAGAACGAGAGATATTACCCGTCTCGAATATGAAAAGTGTGAGTGCGGACGCACCATGGCCCGTATCCAGCGCTTCAAGGGCCGTTCCGATGACATGCTCATCATCAAGGGCGTCAACGTCTTCCCGTCCCAGGTCGAAGCGGCACTGCTCAACGTCGACGGTGTCACTCCGAACTACTTCATGACCGTCGACCGTGTCGACAACTCCGACACCCTC
>Ga0326512_10003876_pt1 | contig 10922 bp, 8 predicted proteins | sample 1_2617_0518_D_FD_203652 | JGI IMG/M metagenome (GOLD analysis project Ga0326512, IMG submission 203652) | Bovine rumen microbial communities from UC Davis, California, United States - 1_2617_0518 | ecosystem: Host-associated > Mammals > Digestive system > Stomach > Rumen | place: USA: California...
ACCAGGGAAAACAACCTGTGGATCGAGCATCTCGTCATCGCTTGACTGACCAAGTTCTTCGCGTTCTTCTTTTGTCAATTTCTTATGTCGAGAAGACATACAGAAGGCGTAAGCTTCATCATACCCTGGCCTTGCAATAATGTGGTCAAAGTACCACTGAAGTTCATTCATATCTGAAATAAGTTTATAATGTTCTGTCATAATTTGCTCCTTTACAGAAATAATATAAAAGATTACTTGCAAAAGTTCAAAAATGTATATAAAAATATTGTCTTTTTCTTATTGTATTATTGTCCCATATAGCTAAAAAAGTCTCAACATACTAATTTTATAAGAGGAAGTTATGACAGGTATTTGTTATTTTACAGAAAAGCCAACTGAGTATCTTGCTGAAATGCAGGTTGACGCAGTTGTAAGATATACTGAAGATGATGCAGTTACATTGAAAATGGAAGGAAACTTTTCTCCTGAGAAAGCTGACAAACTTATCGAAAAAGCAATTTCTGACAACTGTGATAATTTGGTTTTCATTACAGAAAACAAGAATGTTAATATCTTAAATAGATTGATCCCACAGGAGTATGGAAGATATTTTGAAAATATTACAGTTCTTGAAGAGAATTATGACCGACTTACAGAAAACGATGGAGTTGCTGCCGCTGCTCCTCAGGGTCAAAATGTTGCAACGGCAACAGGAGCGACTGCTCAAACAAAATCAACGACTGCGACAACAGCAGAAAAACCTGCTGCAGAGCCTGAAGGCGATAGAGTAGTTTTCATTTGTAACGCTGCTGCTCCAAATGCAAAATGTCTTAGTGACTTTATGAATGAAAGAAACACTATGATTAAGTCAAATCCTGCATATCAGAATGCTGAAACTTGGTTCTGTAATGTTGATAACGCTGGACTTACTGCAGCAAATATTCATCACCTTTATAAAAACCACCCGTCAGAAGCAATTCGTAAAGCCATAGAACTTGCACATATATCTGCAGAAGGATTTGATGCAAATCCTCAAGATCTTTTGACAATGGCTTTATCTTCAAAGACAGTTCAAGCAAATCATAAGTACACATTCATCTTACCAAAAAGTATGGCAATTCAAAGTCCTAATGCAGATGTTGTTAAGGTTGTACTAATGAAAGGCAATTATGAAAATCCAAACAACAAAGCAATTCTTCCACTTGTTAGTGAAGTTGCAAAAATGATTCAGAATCCTAAGGCTGAAATTAAGAAAAGAAATGATGTGCCTCAGGATGAAGAAGAGTTTAATAAACAATTCAAAAAAGATGAAGCAAAAGTTAAGTTCATTATTGAATATGCAAAAGCATTTGAGTGGTGGACAAAAAACAAAGATAAACGCCTTAAAACAAAAGAAGCAGAAAGCCAGTTTGCAAAAGCTGTAAAAGAGTTTGTTATGGCTGACTTTAACAATGCTTGGAATGCACTTAAAAGCGACTCTGATAAAGGCATTAAGTTTATGGCCAACTCAATCGACAAAATGGTCAAAGGTATTAAAGCAGATTTGAAAGGAAATAAAGATAACGACGATAAAAATAAAGAATCAAAGAAAGAAGAAACAAACTCAAGAAATGTTTTCTCTTGGGAAAAGTATCCTCAACTTTGTAAACTTTTATTTGAGAACTAAGTCAGAAAACTTAGCAACAGTAAGTTGATTATTTCTTACAACTTTTAATAAGAAAAATTTTTCGGTGAGCTTGTCAGTAATTTCAAGCTCATCTGTGTTTTTAAGGCCACAAGGACAAATCAATGGGAGACCAGTGTTTTTAATTCGCTGATAAAATACTGATGTATCGGCGCTTGCGTTTTTCAAAAAACAATGATCTCCCACTTTCATTATAAGTCCAATGCTCCCGATGTAACAGCTTTCAAAGAAGCCATAACGCGGATTTTCAATTCCTTTGCTTTTTCAAAGATTTCGTCCGCTTTGTCTGTTTTTTCAATAAGAACAGTTGTTCTGTTAGGATCTGCACCTGCATCAGGATTTTCAAGATAGTTTTCATAAAATACTTTTACATCGTCTGCGCAAGTTGCAACTGTTTCAACATTACAGAAAGTATGTTTCTGCATTTCAAGGAAAGCAAACATATTTTCAGGCAATGCAGGAGTTACCTTACAGAAGAGAACATTGAAGTTTTCATAAAACTGTTTAAGTCCTGTATAATATTTTGGTGTACCTGAGAATACAAACATAGGTGGGCGTTTGCGGAACTCAACTTCTTCGATGTCGTTCTGCATATCGTGTGAAATGTGTGAAATCATTCTGAACAAAATATCTGAACAATCAACATTTTTCTCTGATGCCATTTCATCACCAGTAAATACGCCATACTTTTTCGCAAGAAGGAAGTCAACCCATTCATCTTCCCAATGGTTGTTTTCAAGTTCAGTTTTAATGTCATTCAAAATTGCTTCTGAACATTTTACCAAACCTTCCTGAGTTGGTTTTCCATCGGCATCAAGTTCATAATCTTTACCATCATCAATGATGTCAAAATGGATAATAGGCATACCCTGCATCTGTGAACTTGGGAAAACACCAACTTCCAATTTATTCAACTTAAGCATTATTTGTACCTCCGCAAAAGTTATCAATAAGTTCTTTTTGATATTCCAAAGATGACAAATATTCAGCAGAACCTACTTTTGTCATCGGGAAAGCTAAATCAATGATGTGAATTGTTTCACCATCTTTTTCATAAGAAAGGCCTGCAGTTGTACCTTTCGTATCAAAATAAGCACCGTGAATCCCTTTTGTTTCACAGTACTGTATAAGTTCAGTTATGATTGCTGTTTCAACAGATTCTGCATTCTGCGTTGTAAATAATTCCATAAACTTGCTTGGGTTTAATCTTGAAGCCTTTGCAAGAATAAAAAGATTTGAAATAAGAATAAGTGAAAGCAACACAACTATAGCAATTTGCATTTCAACCTCCGTTTATAAATTAGATGGTTTGGCCTTTTTGTAAGCTGAACAGCTTTTTCCAAACATTTGCAGAAATGTACTGTTGATTAAACAAAGAGTTCAATGTTTCACCTTTGCTTTTCAAGTTTAATTCCTGTAAGTTATCCAATGAATTATCATAACGCATTGAATAAGTTCTTGTAATGTCCTTTTGGCCTGGGCGGAAAATACGACCTCTTGACTGTGTGTAAACAACAAAGTTGTAAGTCTTTTCAACATAAATCTCATACTTACATTCAATCAATGTTACAGAAGTGTTCATTACATTGATAGAAGCAATAATCAATTTCTGTTTAGGATCCTTAAGGAACTTATTTATAATATTAACACGCTCGTCCATCGGTACATCAGCAGAAATTACAGTAGGATTGTACTTCTTATATCTTTCAACCAATGCATCTTTTGTTTGAGGGTGGAAATACCAAATGATTCCTTTTTCTCCTTCTTCACCTGAGCGTTCTTCAACAATATCATCAACCAATTCTGCTTTTGTTGAATGCTTGTTCCAATCAAACTTTAAGATATCTTGTTTTAAGTCTTCAGGAAACTTATCAAACTTTGAACTGTTCTTTAAGCAAGTTGGGTTATCAACCGCGCCTTGTAAATATTGAAACAAGTTCATCATTCGTTCACTGAAAGATTTACCGCCATCGCCTGCTAAGTCTGCCTGTTCTTGAGCAGTAAAATTACTGAAGCGTTCATAAATCTTTCTTTGCAATGGTGACATATCACAGTAAATTGTTGGTACCTCATAGTTAAGTGGCAAGTCAAGACAATCTGTCATCTTGCGTTTTGAACAATACTTCTGCAACATTTCAATGTTCAACTGTTCAAGTTTTTCGAGATTCCATTTATCAGGATTTATTGCATAAGCGGAATACTTGTTGCCAAGTTCATTGTAAGCTGCACACCAAGAAGGATAGTCCATTCCGTCAACCAAAGCTTTGTCAAGAATCCAACAAGGTTCATACAACTTTTCATACTTATCAGCAAGTGTACCTGTGAACAAGAATCTTTGGTCAAAGTAAGGTACAATCCAATTCATTACTTGTGTTCGTCTTGAAGAAGGAACTGCAAGCGAGTGGTTTTCATCAAGGAACAATCCGCCTGGCTTATCTCCCAGCCATTCTTTAATTGGCATACAATTTGTTCGATATGCTTTTCCTGTGGAAGGATGTTTCTTTGTTTTAGTTGCATACTTCTTATCATAATAATAATTGCTTATTGATTTCAAAGCATCATATGATAAGATGATAATTGTCTGCGGATATTTTTCAGTGTTGAAAATGTCACGGTCTTCAAAAGGAATTGCGCCTGCAGATGTAAATGTAATAATATCTTCATCACGCATATTCTTACCGTGTTTCAATAATTCTGATTTAAGATTGCGTGTACCAATAGGTGTTGAGAAAATTAAACATTTGCCAATATCACCATAATACCGTTTATGTTCAATTAAAGCGGTTAAGATATAAGACTTACCCAAGCCCATCTCGTGATGGAACAAAAATCTGTTCTGACAAAGTCCTCGTGTAATGTCTGCAATTTGATAATCTTCATAAGGATGTTTTCCTACAAGTGGAGGAAGATTCATCAATTCTTGTTTGAATGCACGACGATAAACTTTTAATTCAACGAGGCTATTTTTCCATCTAATGACTTCTGTTTTTGTCAACATATCAATGTCAACAGAATCAAAAGCCATTGCGGCTGCCTTAAAGTCATCATACTTTGTTACACTTAATGTCCAGCATTTTAAGTCGGGATTCCAACGACAACCTTGCAACTTTACAAAATCAACAAGGTCACGGAAATTGTCTCCTCCGATTGTAATATGCAAATCATCTTCTGCTGAGTCGAAAGAAATACTAATCATATAAAAATATATTAACCTTTAAGCAATGATTTCAACGCTGATGATCCATCTTTAATTTTTTCATTTGTCCAATCAACGCACCAATTTGCCAGTTCATCAAGTTGTGAGTTAACCCAATCTGCAGGATCATCTGCATAATAATCAAGTTTATAAAATCTTTTATAAATAAAGTTGTATGTAAAGTCTTGAGTATCTGCGCTTTCTCGTTTGAATTGTATTCCGTTTGAAGTACCAAGCAATTTAACATCTTCAAAAATAAAGCGTTCATCTTTTTTAGGTGTTGCCAAAGAATTGAATCTTTCGCCTTGAGGTACGCGTCTTACAATAATATCAACACGAGAATGTTTGCTTAAATCTTCAAATGAACTGAATGGAGCAGCAGTTCCTCTTACTGCCATATTTCTTGCAATCGCGCCTGTTACATAAGCTGAAGCTTCTGTCCAATTCTGTTCAACTGCTACAGGACGGTTTCTTAAATAAGCAGAAATAACTGTTACATTCTTTTTTGCTTTTGCATTTCTAAGTGCTTTTGAAGCTTCTTTTGTAACATCAGAAATCTTTTTTGCACGAGCCTCCTGCTCTTTTTCAAGCTTTTTAATTTCCGCTTTAATTTCTGCCATTCGATTCTTCTTTTCTTTTTGAGCTGCCCAATAGTTATCTGCTCCGCCATCATTTTCTTTTGCTTTAACTTCTTTAAGTTTCTTTTTTAAGTCAGCAACTTGAGCATTGCCTGCTTCTTCAATCATTTCAAGCTCAGCAGCATACATAGGTACGCCTGACTTTACAGATCTTTCATAAGCCTGACGCATAAACTCATTTCTTTGTGTTTCATCTTTAATGTTGTTTGAATATTCATTAATGATTTGGTCACGAGCTGCCTGAAGGTCTTCATCTTCCTTTTTCTTTATTGCGGCAATAGCTTTTTCCATAGCTTCTTTTGCTTTTTTGGCATCTTCACCCGCTTCTTTAATATAATTTGCTGTTCTTGAACAACTCAACTTATCTTTCAAATCAAATACTGCGCTACCCACATTAAGATAATCTGCCATAGGTGTACCTGACATAATGTTCATAAAGTCAATGTAAAGTAAACGAGTATCTCCTCTTATTGAGAATGATGATTGGCCTGGGGTGTTGATTGCATCAGTAGGTCTTTCAATTTTTCCGCCCCAAGCTGAAACTTCAGTTGTCTGTCTTTCATATGCTGGGATTTCAATAGAAGATATTCTTGCAGATAATAAGCGAGAACTGAATAAACTATCAACGCCTGGGAGTCCTGGAGTAAGATGTTTACCGTCAACATCTGTGTCATTATCAACAATGCGGAAATAAACATCATACATATTTGACATTGCATCAGGCATTGCTCTTAAGTCCCATTTCCCTGTGTGGTCAAGATCCGCTTCAAGTTTTTCTACTTTTCCATAACTTGGGTTTTTGTCAAGAATGTCAGTTGCATCTACATTTTCATTTGTTGCTTGATAATCAACTTCAGTTGAATAAAGTTCATCAATAGCATCATCGATTGCAGGAAGAACTTTAACATAAGGATTGGTGCCATCACCTAAATCTGAAATAGGAATGTTGATGTCAAATGGTTTGGTTGCGCTGTTTGAAGAATTGCTACCATCTTCATTTATTCCTGAATAGCCGTCACCTGTGCCGTTGCCACTTCCGCCGTCATTACTGCCTGGGCTTGTGCTGCTGCCGTTTGCATTCATATCAGACAAAACTTCTTTAAGTGTTCCATAAATAAGTTGCTTTGCCAAAGCATTCATTTTATTAGGATCTAATGTTTTGCCATAAAGACCAAGGCCTTCAGTGTCTGCAGCTGTATTTGCATCTTCTGCGTCAATGTTGAATATTTTACCATAAGCGTCGCCTAAAGCAGCAACCATTTCTGCGTATTCAGCGTCGCTTTCATTAAGTGTATATACAAGGGCAGGATCCTCAGAATAAATATCTGTATGAATGTCAGTGTCAAAACTTTCTTTACTTACATCTCTTGTGAAAGATGATGTACTGCTTTCAAGTGCAATCGAAGTATTGCCTGAGGAATTAGACTGTAATTTACCGCCATTAAAAGATTGGCTTCCACTTGCAGGTTCTTTATTTGGCAATGCGCTTGATTGCTCTTTTTCTTCGCTACTGCCGTGAAGACTTCCATTACCTTCAAGATCTTCAATTTTTATTCTAAAATTGTCTGCCATATCAAATTAGTCTAAAAAGGGCAGGTTTGTAAAACCCACCCTCTTAAGGAGAATTGTATTCTTAAATTATTATTTTGAATTATTCTTCAGTAGCTTCATCAGCTTTTACAAAAGTTGTTTTCTGCTTGAGTTCTGCTTCTTCAGCTTCAATTTCAGCCTTTGAAAGTTCTTCAGCTTTTTCTTTTGTTAAGTCCTGTTCAGCAATCTGATCTTCATCTCCAGTAAACTCTTTGCCTTCGATTTCGTGGGAAATGATATCCTGAATTGTCTGCTTAATTTGTTCCCATTCAGCAGGCTTTACTTCGCCGCTGTTGATAGCAGCAACAAAAGCATCCTTACCGTGGAAGTTCCAACCAAAGACTGTCTTTGAATTGTAATAACCTTTTGAACGACAGTCAACAAGTTTAAGCAAACGAGGATCTTCAGCAAACTCATACAAGAAGTCAACGAACTCTCCAGTTGAGTCAAAGCCGCCTTTGTAGTAAAGGTCCATTTCACATTCACGGAAAGGAATACCTGTCTTATTCTTGTAGTTGCGTACCTGCATATGAATGCCGACAATCTTGCTGCCTTCTGTAAGGTTTTCAATCTTACGAACACGGTTAAGAGTTGAAGCAACATACTTCAAAGCATAACCACCTGTAGTTGCAATAGCGTGGGACATCTGAGCCATCTGTGCGCGTTCCTGAGAAATTACAAACATTGTTGTGTTGTAATTTGCACAAAGAATGTTGAAGCGGTTACAGAATTCCTTCAAAGCTTTTGCACCAGAACCGAAGTTTGCTTTGTTGAACTCATCCTGCATTACAGTACGAGTAGGTGCCATAGATTCTGAGTCGAAGATAACAACCGCAACACGGTTTGTTTTAATCATCTCTTCAAGAGCAAGTGCACCATCTTCCAAACAGTCAGGCTGCAAAAGTACAAACTTACCGTCTGAACAGTACTTACCTGCATCATCATAAACAGATGTTACATTCAAACCATTTTCGTGAGCGTGATCTGGGTCGAAAGAACGCTCAAAGTCCATATAAACAACAATGTCGTGGTCAGCCAAGTCAGGATGCTGTTCTGCAAGATGCTTCTGAAACTGACCTGCGATGTATGTACAAATTGTAGACTTACCGCCACTTTCAGGTCCCATATAGCGGTGGAAACAACCAATCTTGATTCCTCCGCCATACTCATAATTCAAACGCGGTGAGTCTGTAATTAACTTCTTACAAAGAAGGTTCTGATTAACGGGCTTAATCGCGTTTCCAATTTTCTTTTGAATTGTGCCCAATGCTGCGGCAAATGCGTCAGTTGCCATTTTTCCTCCAAATTAGTTTTGTATGATTCTTCTTGTAGGCTGAGGACCATACTTATCAAAGTAAGGCTTAAATGTTTCAACAATGAAATCACCATTGAAATATTTATCCTCAAGAAGATCATAATATTGTTTCAAATATTTCTTATACTCATCAGGATGCTCATTAAGATATTTGATTTTATCCCACATTTCTTTTGGTGAAGAAACCTTGAAATAATCAGGCATATCTTTATAGTATCCGTCAGTGTCATATGAATACTTATCCCAGAATGGAATGATGCCATAATAAATCATCTTCCAAACTTTCTGTGTTACGAAATTAGTGAGGCGGCGTTCGAAGCAAGGAACATAAGTAAACTTTGATTCCCACATCTGATCTTCGATTTCAACGATACCTTTACACTCAAAGTTCTTTTCGTAACCTTTAATTGTTTCCTCAGGCCACTTACCATAAATAACCTGATCTTTTGCGATGTCAAGTACCCAACGCTTCAAATAATCAAAGCGGTCAGGAGAACCATTCAATGTCATAATAAAGTCATTCTTTTTCTGATAAACTTTATCACCAACAATGATATGGTCAGGATCACTGAAGTCAATCTTCTTTTTATCTGCAAGGAACATTTTTTCAATTCCTGCATAACGATATTTCAAGTCGTGCTGTAAGAAGATTTTTGAATCTTCAAAGTAACCTTTACATCTTTCAACGCGGCAGGTTTTGTTTATCTGTGAAAGGATTTCAAGTTCGTTGTTGTAAATATCACGAGTGTTGATAGGAACATAACGAGGATCCTCATTTACAGATACCCAAGGAAATCCAAAGTAATTCAAACAATGAACAATCGGAGCAGAGTAGTTTGTTGCCATCTGCATAGGCGTTGCAAGACGACTGAAGTCTGTCTTACATACGATACCTTTATTATTCATTGTAGTTGATTGGTCAGGTCCCTGAAGAAAGATACCGAAATCAATTTTAATTCCATCTCTTTCCATAATCTTTACCAAAGCATCGTGCTTTTCAATCTTTTCTGCTTTTGCCATATCAGCAGCAGGATGATAAAGGTCAATGATGTTTGCAGGAACAATGACATTTGGATTTTCAACAATCTTTCTTGGGTTCATAAACCCACCAAAACCAACCTGCTTTGGCGGTTGTTCCTTTTCACGACACTTATTGATGTCGTTACCACCAATAAAATAAAACTTATGTTCAGGAAAGCGCTTTGCCAAAGTTGTATAAAAAATGTATGGTGAGTCATCACCTGCATAAATCGACCATCTTGACTTATCAAAGAAACAAGAACGACCGAACTTACCTATTGCAATATTCATTTATTTCACCTCTTGATATTTTTTGTACCAACGGTTAAGAAGGTACTTGCCTGTGTAGAATGCAAACTTTGAATAAGGTTGTGTATGTAATGCAGCAAATGACAAAATAACCACACACATAATCAACTCTGCCTTTTCTATATTAACATTCTCTTCACGAAGAATATGTATCAAAACATTTTCAAACTCAGTGTAAACCATTGAACGATGTACATCAAGTTCGTAAGCATTTTCACCGACACAGTCAATCGAGAAGTGCCCATCTTTAATCATATGATCATTGATGTAGAATGAATGCCACAACTTTCCAATGTCATAGTAAATATCACCGACATCTTTCATACTTCCAAAGTTCTGACGGAAGTCAATCAATGCAAATGAATAGTTGTCAACATTGATAATGTTTTCCATTTGGAAATCACCGTGGAAGTTTTTAGACCAAATTGCATCTTTTGACAATTCATCCCAGTCAAGGCTTTTAAGAATGTCACGAGCAGGTTTACATCTCATACCGTTGATTAAACAATCTTCGTCTTTGTCTTCAAACTTTACAAGATACTGCTGAATGCGGTCCATTGTCTTTTTGTAATAAAAGTTCTTGTAGCCTTCAGCAGATGTTTCATCTGAAACTTTTACAGGAACAATACCTTTAAGGTATGAACGAACAAGATGTTTGAAAAGCGGCAATGACTTTTCTTCTGACATCACTCTTCCGTCAACATACTTATATGTATAAGTGTTATCAGAATGAGCAATCAATTTTGGCAAAACGAATGTATCATTTGTTCTGTTTTCAACATTCTCCCATCTTGCAACTCTGTCCTTAATAAAGTTTGAGTCAATGTGAAACTTTACAACTTTATCATCAAAAAACCAAATAGCTTCATCAGGCTTTTCAAGAATTGCTCTTCCATCTTTTGAAAACTTTTTCTTTGCAGCTTCCAAATCCTTAATGTTACCTGTATCACACCAAGAAGGACAAAGATAGAAGTCACTGTTCTTAAGATTGTTCAAACCTACAGCTTCACCTGCATTTGTAAACAATTCAGGATTCTTGTCATAAGCAGCAAAGAAGTCTTCCCAATCTTTTACATAAGCAATACCGATGTATGGGTATGCGTGCGGTGTTGGGTCACCTTTTGGCAATACTTCGACAACTTTTCCATCAACGACTTTCAAGTTGCGGTAAGCTTCAGGATTGCTTAC
>Ga0326512_10003877_pt1 | contig 10920 bp, 6 predicted proteins | sample 1_2617_0518_D_FD_203652 | JGI IMG/M metagenome (GOLD analysis project Ga0326512, IMG submission 203652) | Bovine rumen microbial communities from UC Davis, California, United States - 1_2617_0518 | ecosystem: Host-associated > Mammals > Digestive system > Stomach > Rumen | place: USA: California...
AAGTTCAGAGTGGATTGACCAGGAAACAGGGCTGCTGGCATCATTCTTAGAAGAGAATCATGGAAAAGCACAGATTGTACTCCCAGTGAAAGGCTCATATTCTGCCTTAAACTGCTACTATCTGTCACTGGTGGCTCCAGAATTTGCCCTGAAGCAATATGAGCAGCTAAAAAAGATTTTCAAGCAAGACTTTTTGATTACTGGTTTGAAGGAGTATCATGATAAGACTTGCCTCTTTGGAATGGATATTGATGCAGGACCAATAATATTCAATCTTAGCCCATCGGGGACAGGCTTCGTAATCGGAGCTGCTACTTGTCTTCAAGATATGGTTTTTAGGACGCAATTACTAAAGACTGCAGAAATTGGAGGTTCTACTGTTTCATGGTTTGGAACAAGTCACTATCTGTTGGCCAATGTCGCTTTGGTTGGTGAGGCTATATTGCTTGCAATGCGAACTTCTGCACCAGAAACTCGAATGTGTAATACTAAAAGTAAGTGATAATGGATAAAAGAATTGTATTGATTGCATTAGTTGGACTGATTGTTTTGAATATCTCTTGTACTAATAAGACTATAAGCCACCAGAGGCAACAAAATGAAAGCCTTACAGTATTAAGCGATATGTGCTCTTTATCTCACAAATAATATTAAAAATTTCATATCATATATCGTTCTTTGAAGATTTTTTCATAACTTTAGCCTCAAAATTAAAACTATTGAATATGCAAGCAAAAGATTTGAACCGTTTAAAACTCGTTTTGGTTGAAAAAAAGAGAACTGGTATTTGGTTGGCAGAACAATTGGGAGTGTCAAATACGACCGTCTCTAAGTGGTGTAGCAACACATCTCAGCCAACACTTCCTACATTGGATAAAATAGCAGTTATTTTAGGATGTGACAAGAGGGAATTAATAACAGAATGATAATAATAGATATAATCTTTCAATAATTAAAAACCTATAGAATCTATTAAATATGCCTACTATTTCATGCACGAAAGCGCGTTATGAAGAGCTAAAGAAGAATCCGATCCTTTTTCTTCGAAAGGAAGATAACTCATACATGAATTATAGGGGAGAATGGATTGAAGATATCAGTTGGGTTCCTTCTGATAATGATTTTAGTGCGACTATAAAATACAAAGAGTTAGGTGATGGCATACAGTCTCATTTATTAGTCATTGCAGGAGAGGAGGTAAGTAATGAGCCCCCTATTAATGACGATAATAAAGGACTTCCGAAAGAAATAACCAATAACAAGATAGTAAAATTTGAGTTTCATCAGGCAGCCATAGATAATCTCCAAGATTGGCTCACAATAATAAACAGCTATATCATCAGATCACGGACGGCAAATGATAAATACTCTTATATTCATTTACTGTGGTTTCTTAACAAAGAAAAATGGACAATTGAACAATTGACTGCAGCCATCAGATGTTATGATATTCAGTCACAACCGTTTATAACGGCACTTCTTTGTAGGATAGGAATGTGCCTCTCTGAATATAAACAGAAACTTCTTCAAAGAACTCTCTCTCAGTTTAATACAAACTACACTCCGTATATTCCTACAATGATTCCAGAAGCACTTTCATGTGTCAATCCGAAATTGAATAATAATGGTTTGTACAAGAATCTATTTGAGATAGCAGATTATATTTTAGTTCCAGAGTTTGAGCATCCAATAACTGTTACTATTCCAGAGAACACTAGCAATCCTTTAATATGTTTGTATCTATGGTTGCATAGTACGCAAGCAACCATAGATTATGAAACATTAATATCGTTATTTGCTATCGTTTCTCTCCAAACTCAATTTGATATAGTCAAAAGATATTTTCACGATGTAAGATTAGGCAAGACTGTATTAAACACGGCTTTGATTGAACAGTTTAAAGACAATAAGTACGCAGACTTTATTAGATACAGATACTGTATAGAAACACCAGGTGAACAAATAAATCTTGGAGTCTCTTTTTTGTCTGATTGCATTTTAACAATAAACAAAACACAAGGTCAGTCATTTCAGTCGTTTGATGGAATCCTGGATTTCGCAATGACACACTGTGATGTTGCAAAACCAAGTATACGATTAGGAATGGAATATTTCATTCCGCGCTGTAATGGAGGGGCTGTTTATAACTCGGCATTTCTTGGCTTTATTGATTATGGTATTACTTGTAAACTGGACGAGAGTAAGTTTACAGAAGATAACTTGAAGAATACTATTGTATCTATGTTAGACCAAAGGCCCAAACATAGGTATTATGCTTGTGGACATGACAATGTAGCATTAACAGAGGAACAAATACCTCATTGTCTGAAGACAAAAGGAAACACAACAGTATTGCATTGTTATACTACAGTTCCCTTCCCTGACAAGTGGGTAGTTAAAAACTCTGATTATATGTGGCTGAATACTTTCTTAAAAGAACCGTTACCTGCCAAGGGACAAAATGAGGCCGAAAGAAATATTATAGTTGGAATAGAGCAAACCTCTACAGAGAAACTGTCCAGTTACATTAGAGAACTAGCATCCAAAGTAGAACAAGTTGGAGATGGTCAGTTTCTTTTAATGTCATATAGGATTCGTTCTTATTCTCTGTTGTTGCAATTTTCCCAAATTGTCAATATGAGGATTTATCCTCAAAAGACTGCTGCGATCGGGCTTAAATTTGACATATTTGGATTCGTCAGTTCAATAACAGAAGAATTTGGGTCCCCATTTGCTCAGAATAACGATCATGCAAAAACGATGTTTTATGAGCGAGAATCAGCAACTGTCTATCAGAGAGTTGTGGAAGCACTAAAACATGATATGGGAGCAAACTGTTTTAAAGGAGATTATTTTGAAACGACATACGACAGGAACGCCTTGTTGAAACTGAATAAACTCTATTATAATCGCGGGTCATATAGTGAAAACACAACGGAAAATGAAAGATGCTTCCTGACGACACAAAGTAAAAAAGGCAAATATCTTCCCTTCTGTGCCCCCAAATTATCAGATGTTCATAACAGAATAACAGATTTACCGTTTTTTTGGTGTAGAGGATTAGAGTGTTTCCGTAATTGTCTGAGTAAACAAGTCCTTTCTGAGTGTTCTGATTGGCACAATTATACTTTATATCATATTATTGAGATAATAGGATTCCCTAAACTTCATCTTACAGAAGGAGGATATGAGCCGGATCCTATAGTGACAGAGTTTATTGCCGTAGCCAACCGTGTATTGAAAAAGTTTAAGCGACTAAAATGCAGGGATTGTGGTCATTTGATGTTTACTGACTGGACTAGCGGCTACAATAGGTATAATTACTATTCTTGCATTAATCCTACTTGCCCAGAGTATGGGAGTCCTGTGTATCTCAGTAATTGCTTCAAATGTAAAACAGGTCTCATAGATTCTCGTGATAGTGCAAAATGCCCTAATGGATGGTATATTTGTCCAAATTGTCATTCATGTTGTGATGATGCCCAATATGAAAGGCAAGCTCAACGTTATATTGTAACCAAGAAGCCTGTTCCTCAAAGGATATTAGATATGATAGGGAAGGGACATAATGATAAAGGTATTTACTTTTGTCATCTTTGCGGAAGTGAATTAGAGCTTGTTCCAGAAAGGGGCAACGGAATTATGGGGTGTCCCAAATGTAAGAAGATATTTGACGAAGATGTTCCTCCTGAATACCAGTAGAACAATAACAAATGAGATGGAGTTAAAATATGGACGAAAAGGAAAGAAGGTTAGTGAGCGTCTTTGAAGATGACGAGATTCCCTATGAGGTGCGGATGAAGCATCTAATAGAGGGCTATCGACGTGACCTTAAACGCTTGGATCAATTAGCCCGATATGCTAAAGGACTCGAAGAAGAGAATCTGCTTCTCCAGAAAAAGATAGAGAATACTGAGAAGTGGATAAAAAGCCATCCTGACAAGGAAGAACTTATCAGGAAGATGGACTTGGAGATAAGACAACTGAAGGGTACGCTGACGAAAACTTTCCCTAGGCGAGTCATCGATACTAAGATTATCAAGAGAAAAGTAAGAGACTTGGAAGAATATGTTCTATATCTTCAATCCCAGCTAACCGCCAACAATATTGCCTATGATGATAGAAAACCAAATCCATCACCGAAAGTAGAGGAACTTAACATCGAAGATATTGACATTCTTGCTGTTCGAGGCCCCAATGAGAACTATGATGTGGAAGAGCATTATTGCTATAAATATCCACGTCCCTCCGTTACCGCCGACTGTATAGTATTCACCAAAGAGAGTACTCCCAAGGTGCTTCTGATTGAACGTGGTGACGAGCCTTTCAAGGGCTACTGGGCTTTCCCTGGCGGTTTCCTGAATATGGATGAAACTACCGAACAGTGCGCTATTCGTGAACTGAAAGAAGAAACAGGTCTAGAGGTGGACAAGGTAAAAGAGATGGGAACCTACTCTAAGGTTGACAGGGATCCAAGAGGACGTACTATAACAGTGGCTTATATGGCTATGGTGGAAAAGCCGATGGAACTAATGGGGCATGATGATGCGGCAAAAGCTCAGTGGTTCTCCATTGATAACTTGCCAGAAATGGCTTTTGATCACGATGAAATAATGAAGGATGCTATGTCAGCTTTATATAAACTATAGGTATTATTGAACATCTTGGAAAAACCGTGTGGAAATATTAAAAAATGAAATAGAACAATATGGAACAACTTATTTTATCAGCATCAGGTAAAAGCATGGGAGCCTTCGAGATTATTCTCATGTGGGTTGCTGCTATTGCTGTTATTATAGGAATTCTGAAATATACTCTATATGCAATTATCCTTTACCGGGATTGGTCAAAGAAGTCCAAAGAAAGAGCTAATTTTGAAAGACGAGCCAATTCTCTTTCATCAGAAGCTAAGGAGGCATTGATGCAGGCAGAATCACTTTTCCAACCTAATCAAATTGTCAAGAAAGAACAAATTACAAGTTTCTTGGACGAACACAAACATATTATCAATAATGTTGATAATCTTTATAGAAGCAACTACAAGTCAGATAGTGTATTGTCAAGAACTGGGCTTGCTGAATTCCACATGCAGGTGAATCTCTACGCTCTGACGAATCGGATGGAGAAAAACAATCAAATTTGCCATGCCATTCAAGAATTATCTCATCTTACTTTAGAAGCATACGGCGACTATTGCGACCTGACCAATCCGACCTACTATTTTACATACTCTCAGATGCAGAGTTATATCACTTCCCTGAAACGAATAGAAGAACTAAGGGTGTTACTTTATCCCAAGTACAAAGAATACATCACAGACGAGTACACGCCGAAGGTTTTCGAAATAGCAGATCATCTGGAGGATAAAAGAAACCGCCATAATAAAAAATTCATAGACAACGAACTATATGGCAACAAAACCTACTTCGACACGGTATTAGGTGATTATCCATTGGATCCACAACAAAGGGATTCAATTATCAAGCTGGAGGACAACTGTCTGGTCATTGCAAGTGCAGGCTCTGGTAAGACCTCTACTATCTTGGGAAAGGCAAAATATCTAGTTGAAAAACGGTTAATTGCCCCATCCAGAATTTTGCTCCTAACCTATACAAAAAAAGCTGCCAACGAACTGTCTGAGCGCATGAAAATAGATGGGCTTCACAGTAGTACGTTCCATGCCTTAGCCTATCAGATTATTGCCCAAGTAACAGGGCAGGCTCCATCTATTTGTAAAGAGGACGTTTCTCTTAATGTGTTCAGGAAACTCATTCTCGAAAATAGCGACTTCCTTCATGCCATCAATACCTATATCATCGATCAGCAGTCGTTGATGGGTTTGGAACATGACTATAATGATGCATTCTCATATTTTGAGGACAGAAAGAAATATGGCATCCAGGCACTTTTTCCAGATGTTGATGGAAAAATCATTTTCACGCGCAGCGAAGAAGAAAAACGCCTTGTGTCCACGCTTACAAGGTTAGGAGTACCATTCAGATACGAAAACTATTATCAGTATGACACGAGGACACCAGAGAGACAACAATACAAGCCAGACTTTACCATCTATTATCAGGATGCTCAGGGCCAATGGAAATGGATATACCTTGAACACTTTGCCATTGACTCTGTTGGAAATGTTCCTCGTTGGTTTGGAGAGGGTACGAGAGGAGGCTGGAGAACAGCTAACCAGAAATACAATGATGGCATAGCGTGGAAACGTCAGACCCATAGAGAACACGGCACGACCCTGATAGAAACGACAAGTGCGGATTTCAGGGATGGTACAGTAGAAACTAAACTTAGAATACAACTAGAAAGATGCGGAGTACCTATACGTGAGCGTACAGATAAAGAATTATATGAACTTCTTGTGAAGCGGAGTAAGAAGTTGGAGAAGTCTGTTTACACTCTTATCCTATCATTTGTGACATTGATGAAAGCAAATGAAAAGACTATCGATGGACTACTACAGGAACTACCACAGGATACAGATCCCCACAACAATCCTCTCGACTATCGTAATCGTGCAATTTTGGAGAATATCGTCAAGCCGTTCTACGAGAAATATGAGCAAACATTGAGGCAGAACTACGAGATAGACTTTACGGATGCTATCATACAGGCAACGGCACTGTGTAGACAGGGACTTTGGAAACAGTATGAGTATATCTTGGTCGATGAGTTCCAGGACATTTCGGTTGATCGATATAAGTTGCTACAGGCACTCAGAAGCGAGAACCCAAAGACAAAATTGTTCTGTGTTGGCGACGATTGGCAGTCAATATTCCGTTTTGCTGGCTCTGACATGTCCTTAGTATATGAATTTGAGAAATATTTTGGCTTCACAGAACAATGTAAGATTGAAACTACTTATCGATTCCATCAGCCACTTATTGATAAATCCTCCGAGTTCATTATGAAGAACAAAGACCAAAAGGAGAAGACGATAAAGACTCCTGACGGAGATACTAAAAAGACATATCTCAATTTCGTAAAGTGTGATGGGGATGATGATGATGGTGTAAAGAAGGAGGTGGAGAAGATAATTGCTACTATTCCTACAACCCAAAGCGTTTTACTTCTTGGTAGATACAACTATGACGCTGTCTCTGTAGGCTTCAAAGGCGACATTCAATATAGCGATAACCGGATGATGGTCAAGATTGGTGGACGTGAGATACCATTCCTTTCTGTTCACTCTGCAAAAGGACTGGAGGCAGACAATGTGATTTTGGTTAATTGTAATCAAGGCGCATACGGTTTCCCATCACTTATCGAGGATGATCCAATACTTGACTTCGTGCTCAGCAAGAACGAAGCTTATCCGTATGCAGAGGAACGGCGTTTGTTCTATGTGGCAATGACCAGAGCAAGAATGAAAATGTACGTTTTATACGACCAGAGCAAGCCTTCACCGTTCATAGGAGAGTTTCTATTGAGAATTGAGCGTGGTTCTTATCTCTGCCCTAGATGCTTAGAGGGTAAGATGACGAAGATAAAAGAGGGTACAACTGCTGCTGGTGATGCGTATGCTTCATACGTCTGCTCCAACAAAGAAGCAGGATGTGACTTTTTCGAGACGAAATACGGGGATTTAACACCTCCAGGCATATTGGTTACAGATGAAATGACAGCCCAAGATATTGAGAGGTTGCGGGAAAACAGGAGAAATGCAAGAATCTCAATTCTTCCACATGCACCTCAAACACAGTTTAGGTATGGGACGCAAGCTCCAGTAGCGAGGCATACACCTGTTCGTGGATTTGCTGCACCATTTCCTCCAGAGCAGGATGAAACGCAACAAGGGGCGGCAGATGATTTACCGTTTTAATTGGAATCATTTATGAAACACAGGAAAAGGAAAAAGTTGATTGCCATGCATCAGGAGTTTGTGAATAAATATCTTTGTTCACGATATAATCCTGGAATATATAGAAGAATATATTTCTGCGAGGATGAAGACATAGCAATTGTTGCCAGAGTACAAGATTATGATGAAGAGACAGGACAATCAAGTAATTGGGGGTGTGTTAACATGGCTCACCAGTTGCTTGTTCCCTTTGAATATGACTTAATCGAAGATTTTGGCAGATTCCTAATTGCATATGGTTCTGAAGGAAGTTGTATTTACAACAAGAAAGGGCAAAAATTATATGAAATAGATGGAGTTTACAAAACTAAGCACCAAGCCTATACCGTTCTATCGGACACCGAAAGTGGTTGGTATAGGTTAGTTGTTCGCAAAATGGCAATCTCTAAATCTGTTTATTCTGATTATTATATACTTGATAATGGTTTGGTATTTCTACAAACTCCCGATCTTGATGTAGGTTTAATTTTATTCTCCAAGCTAAAACTGCCCTTTGAGTACATGGCAATAGCTATACCTCAAAACGGTTACACCTTGGCGATAAAGGAATCTGCAGAAAAAAGAGATGATTGCAATCTATTTGATTGTTTGCTGATAAAGGTTAGAAACCAGATAAAGAAGGAAGACTCAATACATCCTACAGGCATTTCATTGTTTACAGGAAAATCCTGGGATGAGGTAACTGATTATTTTGCCGATAAAGAACAATTTGAAAAAGAGTGTAATTCGATAGTATGTTATAATGAGAAAGTTAAGATAGATGCAAGTAAATTAGCTTTTTTCCCTTATGACCCAGACATGCCACATGTGGAAGCAAAGGAAGAAGATTCAGAAGAAGAAAAAGAAAATTATAACCCCTGGAGCCGCGAAAACTATTCCTACGAAGAAGCTATGTACGATGCTTTAGGTGGCGAAATGGAAGCAATTTGGAACATAGATTAACTATCTGGATTTTTAAAATGATACGATTATGAGAATATATGATAAAATAAAAATAGACATATACAAATTAATTGTTGGTGGGATGATCCGGCAATTGGCTTTTCTGTTCATATTCTTTGTTTTAGTCTTTACCTCACTGACTTTCATATTGAATATGGATAGTTCTCGGTTATTCCATAATATGACTTCGTTTGACTATCCTCCCAAAGATAATCATCTATTGCTTCAATTATTATACCTAATAGGTGTGATTTTCTTTAGTGGTTTTTTAGTTATGGTATTGACAAATAGTGTGAGAAACAAAATTGAATTGTTTAAATCTGGGGATATCCGATTGAGACTTAAAAATAAAATCTCAATTATAGGGTATAACGACATTGCTTTGGGAATCATAAAACGGATGATTGGAAAAGCAAATATTGAAGTAATTGTTGAAAATAGTGTCCCCAATATTAGAGAAGAGTTAGACGGATTATTTGGATTAGACAATGGAATTTATGTTTTTCATGCAAGCAGAACTTCACAAAAAGATCTAGCAAGTCTTCATCTTAACGAGGCTCTCGCTATTTACATCGTTGGAGAGAGTGAAGACAATTCAGATTTCAAAAACTTAGAATGCTTTTCAGAACTGAGCAAGCTAAAAGATTATGGAAGGTCTAAAGTATTCTTATTACTGCAAGAACAATCGTCTTTTACGCTATTCTCGAACAGAAGTTATAATGGTGATGACGCGCTTATTGACAGATACCATGTCTTGAATATTATGAATTCTGATGAAAGTTGGGCACGAAAGATATTGATTGACCCTGATAATGTTTGGCCTGATAGGAATCTTTATATGAGAGGGAATAAAACCCCAAACGTGAATTCTAATTATCGTGTTCATATTTTAATATTTGGAATGACTACACCAGGAGAGATAATTTCAAAAACAGTAGCACTATCTTGTCATTTTCCCAATTATATAACGAATAGTATAAAGACGAAAATAACTGTAATTGACGAAAATTTTAATAAAAAAAGAGGCATATTTGGAGGTAGGTATTCTGATTATCTCAAAATGTGTCAGTATTCAATAAGAAGTATTCGCGATGGCAAATCCATATCAATAAGCACTCACAAACCTGATTCAGACCAAGATTTAATGGATATTGAATGGGAGTTCATTGAAAGTGTACCTGATGACATATTATTGCAAGAAGAATTAAGTCAAGTATGCTTAAATGAAAACGAAATCCTTACAGCAATAGTCTGTAATGAAAATGATTCTAAAAACATTAATATTGCATTAGGTTTGCCTAGAGTGTTTTTTGATAACAACATCCCTATTTGGCTTTACCTCAAATCTGATTTTTCACTAAGTAGGTATCTTACGGGGTCTCGTTATGACAGTATTGTGCCATGGGGAATGTTAGATAGTTACCCAGAGCAAAATGGGTGGATTGAGTCAACAGCAAAATTGTTCAATTATTTTTATTCCACTATGGACTATAATACATATAAAAACGATCATTATAGTAAAGCCTCAGAAGAAGAAATCAATATGGACTGGAATCATTTATCTATAGAAATGCGTATTAATACAATTAATGATACCCTTGGACTTCCTTCTATACTAAGGTGTATGAAAGGACAAGATATTAATAATTGGAAATTGACACACATCTATGAAAGGGTAGAGCATGTTCGCTGGATGACTTCTGCATTACTTAGAGGTTTTAGGCCTTTACCACCCGACTTTAAAAAAGAATATGATACAAACAACAGGAATTTACAATATAGACGAGAGCTGCGTAAGCAATTTTATCATCCAGAAATCGACAATTATGAAAGAGTTAGAGAAGATTTTCACGAGATAAACATTTCAACAATAAAGTTTTACAAGGATTTAGCAGATAAATGGGAGCAATGTAATGGGCAACATCAAGATAATACGTGGTGTATTTGACACCGAACTAGAGCTGGAACATGCTGGTGTTGCGGCTGGATTTCCTTCTCCTGCTGACGATTATAGGCATGAGACACTTGATTTTAACCGGGACTACATCAGACATCCCGAAGCCTCTTTCTATGGTGACGTGGAGGGTGACAGTATGAAAGAT
>Ga0326512_10003879_pt1 | contig 10915 bp, 5 predicted proteins | sample 1_2617_0518_D_FD_203652 | JGI IMG/M metagenome (GOLD analysis project Ga0326512, IMG submission 203652) | Bovine rumen microbial communities from UC Davis, California, United States - 1_2617_0518 | ecosystem: Host-associated > Mammals > Digestive system > Stomach > Rumen | place: USA: California...
AGTTGCAGAAAGATATACACTATGTTGCCAAGAACCAGTAAAGTGTGGACTAATGTTAACAGTTTTACTTACTGGTTTTTTAGCTTGACTTTCAATTGTTTTAATTTTTGGTGTGGCTTGATCATTAACTCTAATCGGCATATCTGCGCCTTTGGCTGCGGCATTTTTGATTTGATCTGTTCCGCCTCCACTGGTAGTAGTTGTTTTTACACTTACTCCCTTATTAGCAACACTTTGTAAACCTTGAATTGCATTTAATGTAGATTGAACTGCACTATCTGCAGTAGACACCTTCATTTCTGCACCTTGGTTCGCAGTAGAACTAATAGTTTCTAATTTTTGTTGAGTTTCATCTACTCCCTGTTCTTGAGTTGTTACTTTTTGTATCACTTCTTGAGTAGAAGTAACAAGAGAAGATGCTCCTTGACCAATCGTTGAAGCTATAGCAGAACCTACTGATTGAGTTGGTGTAGTGATTTCTGGTGTTTTGGCAAAAACTTGATTAACCCCATTCCACATTTTTTGCCAAATACTTGAAGCTTTTTCAGAAGCAGTAGAAACGGCTTCTTCTCCATCGCTAGTCCAATCGCCACTTAATACAGATTTGATTAAGTCGCCTATAAAATTATGTGCACCAGCAATATTTTTTCCACCATTATATTGGTCTATATTTTCTGGAGTAACCGTTTCAACACCTTCAGGTAAATTACGTTTACTCTCTTCTTGAATTTGCTTTTGTTTATTATATTCTTCTGTTTGTTTAACCAAACCAGCAGCACGTACTGCATCTGCTGCAGCTTGTTCTTCTTGAGCCTTTCGCTGTGCTTCTTTTTGTTTATTAATTTCTTCTGTTTGTTTAACCAAACCAGCAGCACGTACTGCATCTGCTGCAGCTTGTTCTTCTTGTTGAGCCTTCTTTTGTTTATTAATTTCTTCCGTTTGTTTAGCTAAACTTTCAGCACGTACTGCATCTGCATCTGCCTGCAGTTTTCTATCTTGAGCTTGTTTATCTAAGGTTCGATTTACATCAGATGGCATTCCTGGAGCTTTTTGTTTGGTGCTTTCCTGTTCGTTTTGCAGATTCTCATGAACCCCAGTTCCTTTCTTTTTATCTTCTTCAGTCCATTTGGCTAATGTTTCATACCCTTTAGCCATTTTTTGTAAGAATTTTGCATCTTCTTCTCGACCTTCAGCTTCTGCTTTTTTTGCTCCCTCTTCAGCTTGCTTAGATAAAGTGGTATAAGTATCAATTTGTTTATCTAATAGTTTTAAAGTTGAATTATATTCGGACTCTGATAATGCTTTTCCTTCTGTATTTTTACCTAAGGCAAAAAATTCTGAAACACTATCTGCTTCTCCTTTATTATGCCCATTTTCTCCATTGACTATTTTTTTTGCTTCTTCATATGCATCTTTAGTAGACTGATCAACGTAACCTTCTTGTATACGATTGCTTGAAATAATAGATGCAATAGTTTGTACATTACCTTCAATACTATTAAGTGATGGTAATTCCGGATGTTCTTGAGAACTTAAATAATCATCATAAACAGTATCTAGTTCTTTAGCATTATATCCTTCACCCTCTAATTGTTGAGCATATTCTTCAATTTCTGAACGATTAAATTGCCCTGTGTCTCCTAATTTTTGAACTAAAGATGGTAAATCAGTTATTCCCATACTTTTAAAATCATCTTTAGTCATATCTTTAGCATTAGGAATGACTTTAATACCTTTTGCTAATAATTTTTCAGTTTCTTTAGCTTGCTCAGATGGATTTACAATACCAGCCTCAGACATAGCATTTTGTAAATAATCTTTTTTTACATATAGATCTCTTTCACCTCCTGTAGTACCGGTACCAGCAATTACTCCGCTGTCAGTACTTAAGGCTTTACGTACATCATCTATATTTGTAAAATCTATATCGGCAAATTGCCTACCCTTATTTAGCATAGATACAACATATTCTTCTGATCTATGCATTTGCTCAGCAATTTCTTTATAGGCATCTGGATTTATATCTCTATCTATATCATATGAGCCGTCTTTATTCCAAGTAAAGCCTTCAATTTTGCTATCATCTACCTTTTTAAAATTATCCCAAAAAGCAGCAAATCCTTTTTCTCCATCTTGTAGTTCAGATTTCAAAGATAATAATTCTTTTTTAACTAATTCTACATTTTCACCGTTCTTTTCAACAAATTCATCTCCAAGTAAAGCTCTGGCGCCTTTCCACATTGTGGCATCACCAAATTTTTCCATATGGAGCATAACTCCATCAGTTTCTTTAGTGACTTCTTCAAAAATAGACTTCATACTTTGCGCGCCAGTTGAAAAATCTGTTTTTGTTGATTCTTGGAATGAATCATAAGCTCCCTCGGCCGCAGAAATAGTATTAGTCATACCATTTAAAGCCTCGGCCAAAGAAGTAGACCCTTCTTCAGTGAAATTTTTAATTTTTTCAATCTGATTTGTAAGATATTCAGTTACCGCTTGACCATATGCACTAGTATTACCTTCATATTCTTTTAATAATGAATTTAGTGTACTGAGTGCACCTTCGGTATTCTTGGCATATTCTGAAACATCAAGCGATGAAGCAAATTTATCTTGGGCATTTTCTACTTGCTCCATTGCTGTTGTATATCTACTACCTTCACGGGTTAAATTATCAAACTCTTGAACAAGAAGATTTGCTTGGGATTGCATCTCAGAAGCGCTCAAATCTTGAGAGGCTATATCTTTTAAACCTAAAGCAATTGCGCTTTTAAATTCAGAACCTATTTCTTTATAAAATGGAGAATTGGATATACTTGCTAATAAATTATCATATACTGGTTGAACAGCCTTATCAAAAGCCTTTTGATCTGCATCAAGCTTATCAAATCCTTTAATTAATGCATCACTAAAATCAATTCCTGCATTTGCTAAATCATTTTGTATTTGATCACGATGTTTTGTAAAGTTTTTAACTGCCTCTTCTTCTCCATTTAATAAAGCATCTAAACTTTCTACTCCATATTTATATAAAGAAGACTCATCAAAATCTTTAATTAGACTTAATTGATCAGCAATTGCAAAAACATCACCCCTAAAACCGGTTGCACCTTTTCTAGTTGTATTAAAGGTATCATCTAAATTTCGTGCATTAATTAATTTTTGTAAAGAACCTTTACTAGTATATTCTTTTTGTGCTTTTTTTTGTCGTTGTCGCTCAAGTTTTAGAGTCTCTTCTAATGCCTTATTATTATCTATAATAGCCTGTCCTTGAGCGTTATATCCTTTAACAATATCCGGATTAATAGTTGCAATATCTTTAACTATTTCTAAATAACGCTGATATTGTGAATCATCTAAACTTACATTATTACCATTACTATCTACACCTTGAGATAATGTAGCAAATTCTGTTTGATAAGATTTTAACTTAGAAATATTATTAGATGTTTCTTTATTTATATCATTAAAGGTTGTGGTAACTTTTTCACCTTCTTCTTTTACCTTTTTTATGTGTGCACGAACTAATAAAAATGCAGCCGCTGCAGCAGCAAGTGGAGCAGTGACTGCTGCAATAGCACCACCACTAATCGCAATACTAGTACCTGCTATTTGTATACCTTCGCTAAATACTGTAATTAAACCTGTAGCTCCAGAAACCATTGCTCCCATTGATGATATAGCACCACCAAAAGCAGCAATTCCAGCTCCCACTGTACCTATAGGTCCATCAAGTTGAGATAAAGCATTACCAAAAGTAGTAATTCCATAACCAGCTTGAGTAAACTTATCACCAATAGAACCAATGTCATTAGCAAGACGACCCAGATCAGAAACTTTTCCTTTAGCTCGTCCATGACCCATATCATCTAAATCGCCTCTAAATCCACTATATAAAGAAGCATATTCGGTTGCTAATTGTTTATCATTTTTAAATAAATCTTTTAATTCTTTAGAACCTACTTTATAATCTTGAGGATTAAACCCCAATGAAGATATAGCCGCTTCATGAGCTATTGCAGTATTCTCTTTCATCATTGGTATAGATTTTTGAACAAATGATTGAGAATAAGCCATAGCAGTTTCTGTTCCAAGATAATGTCCCCATTTCTGAGGTTGTCCTATTAATTCTATCCCTTTATCTACAGGTATGCGTCCCTGTTCCATACCTTTATAAATAGAACTAATATATGTTTGACCTTCTTGAATTGCCGCTTTAGATAAATCTTTTTGAGAACCAAACCAAGCTAAACTGGCTTGTTTCATAGCAAGCTTAGTACCAGGGTTATTATTAAACATAGAAAGCTGATGTTTAGTATCCAATTTACCAAATAAATCAGATGCATCACTCATTTTAAAGCCTTCTTTTCCACTTAATTTATCAAACTGTTTTTTAATATCTAAATATTCTTGTTTAGAAGTATTTTTTACCCCAGAACCAGACTGTCCTTTATTATTAACACCACTATTCTTAATTTGTGCAATTTGACCAGAAATTTTATTTAAAACACCAACTATAGGAGTTGTAATAGCCTGTGCCTGAGCATTAGTCTTACCTTGTCCAAATAGACCCGTTTTTAAACCTTCTTTAATTGTAGATTGCGGATCAACCAATCCTCCTAAACCACCTATTAAACTATTGGCTGCACGACCTGCTATTTTCAAACCAGTAAAAGCAGTAAACACAGATAAGAAAGATTTTAATGGACCCAAACCTAAACTAAAAGCATCAATTAAATTATTGGTAATAGTCAACAAACCTGTCATACCATCAACAGCTAATTTAATCATGCTATTATTGGCAATTCCCATTGTAAATCGCTGCCAAGCATTATGTAATTGATTTAACTTAGATTCTAATGAATCCATCGTTTTACCGAACTGTTCATCTGAAGCACCAGCACTATTATTAGCGGCTTCAAATAATTGCATAGTACGGTCATAATTATCCATCATAGCGATGAAACGAGATTGTTGTCTGGAACCCGCAGCAACGGTAGCTATATATCTTTGTTGAGTCTGACTTAAACTATCCCATCTAGATGAAATATCTAAAAATACTTGGTCAAGTTCTCTAAATTGTCCATTAGTATCTTTTAATGAAACACCAATAGATTGTAAAGCTGCATCTACTTTATTGTAATCAACCTCTTCTCCATCTACCTCAGAAATTTCAAGAGGATTCTCTTTCATTTCTTGGAAACGTGCGACAATAGTTTTCATCGCAGTACCAATATTTTCAGCAGGCTCTCTTGTGGTTTCAATCGCTTGCGCCAAGAATGCTGTTGTACCCTCAAAACTCATACCAGCAGAATGAGCAATTGAAGCGGTACGTTGCATAGCTGTACCAAGCTCTTCTGTATCTGATGCAGTAATTGCGGCTAGTTCTGAATAAACATCATTAATACGTTTAGCCGATGTTTCATTTAACTCCATGTTAAATCCACGGAGTGCCGCCGTCATCATATCGGTAGTTTCTGCATAATCCAAACCAGCAATACGAGCCATCTTCATGGTTTCTGCACCAATTTCAAATGCTTGCTGTTGATCAAGACCCTGTTGGAAATACAGAGTCATTGTTTCATAAGCACCTTGTGTAGTTGCCCCTAACTGATTAGCTAATTGAGTATATTGAGGTAACATTCCCCATAAATCACTAACTTTATAATCAGTTACAACCGCGGTTTCTGTCATTGCAGCGTCAAGCTCTTTTACAGATTGAACGGCATCATCTATTCCTCTCTTTAAAAGATTAATCATATTTCTTAAACTAAAGAAATATTGTGTTGATTGCTGCAGTTGACCGACTTGCTCACTCATGGACATAATGCTCTGTCCAGCTTTTGAAATATCTGCACCAGTTTGTTCACTTTTAGCAGATAACTGACTAAAATCATTAATTATACCATTAATTATATCTTCACCATTTTTAAAAGAATCAAACGCTTTACCAGCTTGTATTTGTTCCAATTCTTTTAAATTATTACGAAGTTTATCAACTTCTCGAATAGTATCAGGATTTAGACGTAATTTGGTAAAAAAATTAGTAAAGAAAGTATCTAAATTATTTAAATCGCTCTTTTTTGCACCTAATGCCTCAGCAATATTTATTTTAGTGTCTTTTGTTTTAATTGAATTAATTTTATTTTCTAAAGTATCAATAGCTTTTATATATCCTTGTATATCTTGCTGATTAAACTTTAATTGAACATCTGCCACCAAGCCTTTTAAAGAGGTGGCCCTACCCATATTATTGATAATTCCTTGAGCTTTGTCACTACTAAGTCCTTTACCTTTAAATAAAGAAGACATTTTACCTGAAAGTTGTTTTTCTAAACTATTAATATCTTTCTTTATTTTGTTTAATTCAGATAAATCGGCTTTGGGTTGAATCTTCATAGAACTAATTTGATTTATATCTATTTTAATATCACCCATTACCTCATGAATTTTTGATTTAATACTTTCTAAATTTTTAACATCTGTAGGTGTTTTAGTTTCTTTACCTAATAACTTTTGATATTCTTTTATTAAAGGAGTTAACTTGTTAAAACCTTTTTCTAAATTATTTGTAATATCTTTTGGTAATTCAAGCTTTTTTAAATCTCGTTGAATTTGTCCAACTCCAGTGGCGACATCACTGACATCCATTCGCGCTCGGAATAGAATATCCATTACTTCACCAGCCATTCCTTTCTACCTCCTTTTCTCCAAATAAAAAACAGCGTTAACCAAAGTTAACGCCATTTCCTACATCCATTCAGAGTCCTTATCCAAATCGTCCTCTAAATAATAAATCTCCAACGCTTTTGACTGCTTTCTATCTCCAATCGGCATAGCTGTTCCACTAAACTTTCCAACTATCGGCTGTGCATTACTTCCAAGCGTTAAATTAAAGTCTGACGTTATTTTCAACTTCGGTATATATATGATTGCGGTATGAGTTTCACCCGTAACGTCATCTTTAATTCGACTTCTTCCCTCAAGACTTACATATCCATCAAAGATGTCTTCGCCAATTAAGCTAACGTCCGCGCCATTATCATATCCATATTCATAATCAACAATAACATCTTTATAAACTAGAGGAGTTCTGATTTGTGTCTCACTAATCATTTCTAAACCAGTTAATTTTTCACCAGTTTCTTTATTATAAACAAAAATCCATGAACTAATTGGCTCATGAGTTAATGTAATTATTCCATCTTCATTAGTTTCTAACTCATCTCTTTGAGCAATTCTTACTACCTGCTTATCTCCAATAGAAAGTAATTTCGAATTATGCATCAAACCTAATTGAGTTTTTGAAAAAACACCTTGTGTAAAAACTAAATCTACTCCTTCAGTCCGATTCCAAATTACCAGCTTTCTATTTTGATAACCACCTTGGGCCGCAACCTCACGATGAATATCTTTAAAGTTAGCAATTTGAATTTTATCAAAAGCCGCGATTACTTCACCTTCAGCAATTGATTTTCCATTTATCTCTATTATAGAAGTGGATTTTAGCTGCACAAAGTATAGCTCTTGCATTCCAAATTCATTTTCCATATCCTTTATCTCCACACTGGGCGCCGGCCCGAAAATTGAAAGAAAAAACGAGGAGACGTTGCCGCCTCCCCGCCATTAATCAACTATTAATTAGTTACCAGCCTCACTGCTTGGCTTAGAACCAGTTGCCTTTGAAGCGTTGCTTGCATAACCCTGATTCTCTACTTCAGCCTTATCATAAGATGTCAGTACTGAAGCAACTCCCTTATTGAGGTCAGCGCTTGTACCACTGTTCTCGTTCAGAGTGTACTTAACCAGCTTGAACATTGTACCATCATCTGTTCTCAGAACGTTAATATTCATTGAGAAAGTAGCTGGGTCACCATCAGCTTCCATTGTCAGCGAAAGATCCTCTGCTGAAACCTTGCCCTTTGGAATGATGAACTGAAGGAACTCATCCTTACCAGACTGATAGTTTCTAGCGAAAGTATCACCAGTAATATAATATGTTCCACCGAATGTAGAAGCGTCAATCTTAATCTCAAGACCACTAGCCAGCTTAGCATTTGCATCTCCTCTAGCTGCCTTATCATTTGTGCAGTCAAGAATATCAAATGTCATGAAGTCGAAGTCTGTATTAGCAATTGAGCTAGTGTAAGCTACAGGCTCAACCTCAGCACCATTGTACTTAAAGTAAGTTCCCTTTGAAGGCTCAAGATACATAGTGTAGTTAGAAAGAGTAATCTTCCAGAAAGTATCTTCCTTAACTAAATTCTTTGCATTAACAGTCTTCAGAACCTCTTGATTACCTTCGTTATCAGTTACCTGACCACCGAACATAATAGCAAGAGACTTAACACTGAACAGAGCATCCTCAAATGTAGCTGTAACTTCCTTGTTAGTATCCCAAGAAATCAGCTTAACGTTACCCTTACCACCAGTAGCATCAACTACCTCAGCACTCTGCTCAATTGTGGAAACCTTGAGAGTATCAAGATAAAGTACAGGAGCAGAAGGAGCACCCTTAGAGTCTAACTCATAGAATACTACGTCAGCAACTTCTTTAATACCATATTTATCAAGAATACTTGCCATATTATATAGCCTCCTATAAATTCTTAGTCAATATTTTTAATCCAATATTTTGGTTTAACTTTTTTACTATCCGCGCCAGCAAGCAGGGCGCGAATATCAATGTCATATTCTTCCCTTTGCTGCTCCATGGAAATTAGCCAATGAACGCACGCATAGCTCATCTCTCCTATATTAAGTGGAGACAATCCTATACCCATACAACAAATTGCTGCAAGAAGAGTTCCAAATTGCGGTCCTTTTTGACGTTTAGCTTTTAATCTCTCACGATAACGAGCCTTCGCTTTAATACGTTTAACCCTTGGATCTTCATCTGGATCTGGTGGCTCGGCCGCCTTCTCACCCATTACCATCCTTATTGCATTTTGAAAATCAAAAAAATTTTCTTCCGTTAGTAATCTTGGATTTTCTAAATCTACGTCGGGATCTAATTCGTCCTCACTCTTTCCAATTAATAACATTTCAATTTCTGGAACTATTGTGACAGGTTCATGTACAAATTTCATAAAACCGTCTTCAATTTTCTCCCTCATTATTTCATCTTGATAATAATTCATTAGCAAGTATTGAAAAGGTGTTGGAACGTTAGTAGCGCCGGCGCTATCAACGTAGGCATCTTCTAATTCTTCTTGCGTCATAGTAAACAATGACTGATAAATAAGGAAATCTTTATTACCACATACATCATTTACCGTTGGCGGATAAATTTGACATATGTCTTTGAAGTCTATAGGGTAACCTAGAAAAACTCTTTCATCAATCATAGCTGGTAATGACAAAAGTCATTAAATAAGCAGTCATTTCTTCTGAAAGAAAGTCCAAATCAAAATCTCCGCCTTGCATTTTACCCAAACCTTCAATCTTCTTACCTCTAAGTGAATTCTGTATTTCTCCCATTATTGCAAATGGGCGCAAATTGTTATTTTTGATAATCCATTGAGTCATAGGAACAAAAACTTCAATTTTTACAAATACATTTTTAAATTCACCATTTGCTGCTAATCCAGTACCACGTTGTACTGTAACTGTAATAATTGAATGAGCAGTTTCTTTTGGACCAATTCTAGGAATAACTTTAATTAATTTTTCAAAAACCTCATTTTGTATTTGATCTTTTGTTAAATCTTCATTACTTAATGGGTCTTTATCAGTATAATATAATAGCTTTAATAGGTTTTGATTAGCAAACAATCTTTTAACTATTTGTTGTGTATTTAAACCTATATCACCACAATTTCTTATACTCATGCTTCACCCCCTCTATTAATCCAAAAGAAATCACTATCTGAATCTTCGGCAGTCTGAATAGGAGACTCAGTCAAGTCTCTAATATATTGAGGGTCTACAGAAACAAACTCAACTCCAGGAGTAGATTGAATATCATAACCAGTAACTACATAAGCTTCTTTTAATTCATCTTCTCCCACTTCAAGATAATCATCTTTACGAATATTTATATTGCGCGGAGTGATAAAAAAGCTTAATTTTAAGTTCTCTGTATATAACGCTTTGTTTCTACTTCTAGATTTTAACTCATCTTTTAACATATTATCTTCTTGTCCATAAAAATATGCCCAAGCATTGCATATCTCACCTTCCCTGTTTTTCCAAGTAAGATAATGAGTCATTCTTAAAACTATATAACGATTATATCCACTCGCCACATAGTCTTCTAACCAATATATCATCCAAGGAACCCTTTCTCCGTCTTTATCTGGCAACATTAAAACTGTTCCATTCGGCATATTTAAATTTACATCTGTTAAAAGATAATGTAAATCCTTTGTTTCATTCTGTTTATATGGAGGAAGTTCACCCTCATATTCCTTCCCCTCATATTCAAAATCTATATAATAAACTGACTTCTTTAACTGAAGTTTAAAGTTTTCTTCGCGCTGGCGCTGCATACGTGATTGAAAGTCAATACCATAACGATTTAATCTTTTTAAATATACTTCTTCATAATAACTCATCTATTCTTCCTCCCCTCGCGAGAGTAAAGACATACAATCAAAAATTGTTTTTCTAAAGTACTCATAATTCAGATATCTTAAAGAAGAAATCTTATGATATAAACTATAATAGTCAATAGTTCTTTCATCTACATCAAAGCCTTCTAATTCAATTAAAATCGAATCAAGAAAACCTCTCCAATCACGGCCGCGCTCATATTCACAAAGTAAACCATATAACTTACTTTTCAGTTTATTATTATATGCTTCTAATACTTCAGGAATATAATCCATTCTATTCACCTGCCAATTTTCTATAATCAAATGGCTGTCTGTTTCTAGAACGATAATATACACGCTCAAGTTTAAGTGCCTTATAC
>Ga0326512_10003880_pt1 | contig 10914 bp, 18 predicted proteins | sample 1_2617_0518_D_FD_203652 | JGI IMG/M metagenome (GOLD analysis project Ga0326512, IMG submission 203652) | Bovine rumen microbial communities from UC Davis, California, United States - 1_2617_0518 | ecosystem: Host-associated > Mammals > Digestive system > Stomach > Rumen | place: USA...
TTGTTGTATATTATATTATATTGTATTATTTATATATTATATATTTATTTTATATATAATAATCTAAAATGAAAATTAAAAACGAAAATTAAAATCTAAAATTAAAAATGAAAATTAAAATTAAAAATGAAAATTAAAATCTAAAATTAGAATTAGGATTGGGAATTAGAATGAAACGAGTTGACAATAATTATAAAACAAGATACAATATATAATATAAATAATATTATTAATATTCATATTTTGTAAATATAATCAATATAGTTATTGGTCTTATTAGTCTAAAAAATGAAAGAAAATTAAACTATTGATTTTGTTAGTCTAAAAAATGGAAGAAAATTAAACTAAAAAACAAAAAAAAACAAATTCTGTTGTAATCGAAATTAAAAAATAAAAAAACTGTTGACAATATGAAGGCTTCGTGATACAATGTATTTAGAGTTAAGAAAAACAAGCAAATAGAAAAGAGGTAAAATTATGAAGTTAATGAAGGTTTACAGACAGTGTGTTAATTCTCCTAAGCCCATTACGGAATTGTGCAGAAGAGATAATCTTAATGGTTTTATGATGTCTGTTGTTATGAGTTTTGTAGATGATAGTGTGGAGATGAGTGATTTTTTAGAAACAAATGATATTGACGATAATGCTGAATTTTTGCAAGCATATGAGAAGAAGTCAGATGAAATTTATGATGATTTTCTGAAATATCACACAATGGATTGCGGAGATTATTATATCACTGTATATGAAGATGATGAAGATGTCAATCGCCCTAATTAATTTCAATTTTAAGTAAAGAAAGTAGAGGAAGAAAATGCTTAAAGTAACAGACACTTATTGTGACTATAAACATGAACCATTTCAAGATTTAGATTTAGAAGGTGCAATGGCTTTCGGACAAGTTCCCGATATGGGAGCGGAAAAGAAAATGGTATTAAAGGCTCTTACAGACCTTAAAAATAATGGAGAATGTATGTGGCACGATAATCTTACAGATGAAGATAATGTGACACCATATTTCAAACATAGAGGTTTTATTTATGAATTTGTCTCTTGACATTTGACTCTAATTGTGATATTATAATTTTTGTAAAATAAATAAATTAGAAAAAGGAGAATATATATGAACTTTAATTATTTTATTTTATTAGCATATGCTAGATGTAGAATGGATATTTTTTCTAATCAGATGAATGACCATTGGGATTCTTCTGATTATGAATATGACAGGAAGAGAAATGAAGATAAATGGAATCTTGAAGCAATTATTATAAATAATAATATAGAACTTCCTTGGGGAGAAAATGCAACGATTGATGATATTGCGGATTGGTTCCATTCTAATTCCCAATTCTAATTCTAATTTTAGATTTTAATTTTTATTTTTAATTCTAATTTTCAATCCTAATTTTAATTTTAATTTTCATTTTTAATTTTAGATTTTAATTTTCGTTTTTAATTTTCATTTTAGATTATTATATATAAAATAAATATATAATATATAAATAATACAATATAATATAATATACAACAAAATATATTATTTATTGTATTAAAATAAATACTTGACAACATAATATATATATAGTATATAATATATTATATATATATAATATTATATAATATATTATAATTATAATAATTATTGTTATAATATAAATTATAAATATTATTATATATATTATCTATTGCTTAAAGATTGTCGGCAGTCGATTATTATGAAACAGAAATGGATAATCTTTAAGTGTTTTAAAATGGTGTCGTGAGGCATCATTTTTTTGTTGTAAACTATTAATAATTTAATTTATGCTTATATTGTTCTATTTTGCCCCATACAGGGTTTATAATATGTTATGCGATAACTTGTTAGGGTAAATATAAAAATGACTTTAAGGGGTAAAATAGAGCGATATAACAGTATATAGTCTAAAGTAATAACATAATATAATAGATATAAATTAAATTTATAACATTAAAATGTTATAGCAAAGTTATAACTTTATTTTATAACTAAACTTTATATTATTAAATATTATAAAATAAAGTTATAACTTTATCACATAAAATTCTCACATAAAAAATATATTAACCTTCGAGAAAATATTTATTCATTGAGGCTCCACATAAAAAATAAAAAATGTTGAGGAAGCCCCATAAAAAATAAAAAATCCATTGAGCAAAGTCGGGGGATTTTATGTTTGGGGATAATGTTCCACGTGAAACATTATTAAATATTTTATAAAATATAATAAAGTTATAACTTGAAACTGAATAAAAAAATTGTGAAAAAATATGGATTAAAATTTATAAAATAAGTGTTGACAACTGATTATGATTATGAGATAATCACATTATCAAAAGAAAAGGAGAGCAACACATGAACAAACCAAAATACAATTTATACTTAAACGGAGAAAACCATGTACATATTTCTGAAGGTAATAAGAAACTAGGAAATGGAGTATTCAATGTTTCTTTATTACCTAGTGATAAGCCACTAACTAAAAATGATGGCACACAATTAGTCAACATTTGTGGCACTTGTGGTGGTGTTTGTAGTGAGTGCAAGGGAAATTGCTATGCTGTAAAGTCTGCAATGAGATATCACAACACTTGCATTCCAGCATGGGGAGAAAATACTTTACTTGCTATTCATAAGTTAGAACAATACGAATCTGAATTACAGACATTTTTTGATGAAAATATAGTTGGTGCTTTCAGATGGCACGTTAGCGGAGAGATTCCGACTAAAGATTATCTCGATATGATGATTCGACTTGCTAACAATAATTCAATGATTCAATTCTATGTATATACAAAACGTTATGCATGGATTGAAGAAAAGGCTAGCGAAATTCCTAATAATCTCCATATTACTGTTAGCATTTGGCATAACAACTATGAAAATCCTTGTAAATTCCATGAATTTATTTATGATGATGGAACCGACAAGAGCCTTGAAAATGTTTACCACTGCCCAGCGGTTGACAAAAACGGACACGAAACGGGAGTTACTTGTGCAAAATGCAAACGCTGTATTATGGCAAAAAAAGGTGAAAAAACAGCGGTATACGCACACTAAACAAAAGGGAAAGAGGGAGAAATCCCTCTTTTCTGTTTTTGATTTTGATTTTAAGTTTTAACTTTAGATTTAGATTTAGATTTTCAAGTTATAACTTTATGGATTCTAATTTTCATTTTTGATTTTGATTTTGATTTTAGTTATTGACAAAGTATCTATAATATGATATATTATGTATATCAAAGGAAAGGAGAAACGAATGAACAAAACAACAATGATTTCAGATTTACCCATTAAAATGCAGAAGGTTATTGAAGATAAACTAAGGACAGTGATTTTTTCTAAATGCCAAGGATTGACAAATGAAGAAAGAGATGTTATCATTGATGATGAAATGAGTGGCAGACTTTGCGACATTGAAGAACTAATTGACGTTAATAATCTGATTGCAAAATGGGAGAACGAACAATGTTAAAAGATGATTTATTATTGCGAGAAAAATGTGCAGATGTGTTAATTTGCTTGCAGAACATTGCAAGTAAGAATTATCGCAGTGCAGTCAATGTACCATTTTATATGGACAAAGCAAAAGAAGTTGAACAGTTAGATTTATTACAAGAATTTGATGAGTTTATGGATATTTGTGGACACTCTAGGAAGTATAAGAATATTATTCATTTATTAAATGAAGTATACGAATCGGTTGAATTAGAAAAGCAGAGTAGAAACGAGGATTAATTGGCTGTAATTGGAATTTGTACAATATTTTTTGCTTGTGTGTTTATATTTGGATAATTAAATATAATATATAATAATATAGCATTATTATTTTATAGGTTCGTGAGGAAGAATATAAATCCTCACGAACTTTTTTATTACCTTTGAGCCACCACAAATATTCTTGGTGGTTTTGAGGTATGTGCATATGTGTGTGGGGAGTTTATAAGATTGTGAAAAGTTTAACAAAGTAAGTTGAAATTGTCAAGTTATAACTTGATGACATAAAAGGAGTGAGATGAAAAAAATGTAAAAAAATAAAAAAAAGATGTTGACATCCTAGGCATATGCGAGTAGTATAGTAGGTGAAGAGCAATACTAACAACTTACTGATTGAAAGCGAGGAAAATAAATGAAACAATACGCAATAGGAGATTATAGTTACAAAATAGTTAGTGAAGTTATAGAAGCAATAAATAATAACTGTGATGTAGATGGCGAACCAAGAATACCGCTGAAATTTTTCCATCAATATAATATATCAGATAATGGTTGGTACATAGAGTGTCTTAATGAAGAAGACGAACCAAGATTAGAGAAACACTTAAACTTCATATATGGCTTGTAAAAATATTATCGACAAATACCGAGCAGAAATAAAAAGGCTGGGGATGGTCAGAGCATCCCTAGTTTTTTACTTTGTATTGTTGTCAAGTTGTAACTTGATATTTATTTAGATAAAGTTATAACTTGATGGCAAACAAAAAAACAAAAAAAATAAATTTACTATTGACAAATGTATTTATATAGTGTATATTAAAATCACAAGGAGGAACAAAAATATGAAACAGGAATTCACAAGTAAAAACACAAGCATCAACAGTGCTAAGTTACCTAGTATTTATCATAATAGATATTTTACTAGGTATGTACAGTCAATCATTGACAACAAAGGGAAGTGCTGTATTGTAGATTATGGCTGTGGGAAATATACAGACCATATTGCAATGGATGTGTATACGAAATATCATTGTCTTGCGACAATTAAGTTTTATGATAAATATAATCAACCAGCAAGCGTAAATAAAAATACATCTCTTTATATGACGGTGGCAGACGTGACAGTTGTTTCTAATGTATTGAATGTAATTAAAGAAGAAGAAGTAATTCGTGATATTCTTAAGGACTTGTCTATAAATACCACACGTTCTCATGGATTCGTTTATTTCTCTATTTACGAAGGGAATAAGAGTGGCATAGGGAAAAAGACAAAGGAAGATTGTTGGCAAAGAAATGAACCAACAGAGAATTATATTCCCTTGCTTAAAGAATATTTTAATTATGTGGTACAGCATGGAAACATTCTGATTTGTTCATTAATAGATTAATAACTTAGATTAACAACTTTAGAGTTAATAATTCTAAAGTTGTTTTTTTATTTTTGGATGTAAAGTTTTAACTTGTAAAATTATTTTTAAATTTGTTGTTGACATTCATATGTTGTTGTGATAGTATAATAGACGTAAAGGAAATACAACACTTTTAGAAAAGAGGTAAACAATGAGTATCAGAGAACAGATTTTAAGCAAGAAGGGAACTTTCGCACACATTGAAACTGCAAGACCTTGCAAAGTCAAGAAGGGTAGCCCCGAAATCATTAAGCATACTGTAATTGCTAATGCTAGAGTTGGAGCGAGTTATGATGCTTTGAAGAGTGTGCAGACTTCCAAGGGAGTAAGTACAACAGAAGAGGCTAGAGCCTTGAATACAGGGCTTAAGGGCTTTACATGGGTAAATTATCCTCACATCCTCAAGTCAGATAAAACAGGCAAGTTGTATGCTAGAATCGAAACTAATAACAATACTAAATTCCATACAACCTATACAATTGATGGTAAGGAAGTTTCACGTGAAACAATCGAGCCGATGTTGTTAGCAAGTGAAAAGAGTAGAGGCAATAAGCCCGTAGTAATGAATATCGGACTTGATACAATTACAAAGTTTAGTTAATATAATAGGGAGTTGTCAGAGGACTCCCTTTTTATTTTATTTATTTATGTTAAGTTATAACTTGAAATTGTTCTAACATAAATACAAAATTACACTTGACAAGTAGTGGTATAGGGTGTAATATATAATCGTAACAAGGAAACAGCACAACAAATAGAAAAGAGGCGATAACAATAAATCGTTTGGAAGCGATAGCAGAGGTAGAGAATTGGAGAAATTCTTTCCCTGTTCTCGCAGAAGAAGACGTTGAACATCTGTATGAAGTATATTGCGAAAAGTTAGAAGCAATAGACAATCAGTGTGAAGGCTACACTGACTTCGAGGACGTTCCTAATCTTCACTTCTGAATAGAATTCGGAGCTTGCAGGGTGCTTGGCAACAGAAACCCTGTTATTTTTTTTACAATGTAAAATTCAAGTTATAACTTGAATACAATTAAATATTTATTTTATAGTTAAAAAAATTATTGACTTCTTTTGTTATATAGTGTATTATAATTATAGAAACAAACAAAACTCATAGAAGAGAGGTAAAAGATGTTGAATATTAAAAGGGCATTTAAAACAATGAACAAAGAAGGTTCTGGGACGTCTTGGTATTACAGACTGCCAAATTCTAATGTATTAGTTTCAAATGGTCACATTATTGTAACTGTAAGCAATGCTTTTTTTGAAGAGAATAAGGATGTTCTAAAAAACTTACATGAGAATTCTAGTTTGTTAGACATTGCAAGAAAGAATATAGAACAGCAAACAACTAACGTAAAAGAAACTTCTTTGATGTATAAATACGATGATAGATTATTTAGAATTCTAAAACCCGAACAAGGAAAACTTGTTGCGATAAATGAAAAATATCTGCAAGTATTCGATGATTGCGAAAAAAGCCATTTCTTTGTAACAACAAAGCCAGAAGAATCCACAAGTGCTATTAGAACACCATTATTTAATTGTGTTGCAATAGAAGGCACAAAAGAAATTTATGATTTTAATTGTATTCTGCCTGTATATATGGATTGCGAGTCACTTTTAAATAAAGTCTTAAATTAAAATTAAACAATATGTCTGAAAATAGAGGTTGTCAGAGAACCTCTATTTATTTTGTGGTCTTGTAAAGTTATAACTTGCAATATATTAAAGTTACTTTAAGTTAAAATTGTTTTAATATAAATACAAAAATAATGTTGACATTAGGTAAAAATAGGAGTAGTATACTAGATGTAGGAAAGATATGGCACATATTAAGGAGGCAAGCCATGAACATTAACATCACACTTAAACCATCAATTATCAGAGATTCTTGTATCGAACACAACTTGTACACTTGTGGAGATAATGAAGAGTACGAAGCAATGTTCCAGCAGGCAAGAGAGGAAAACAACTTAGAAAAGACTGCAAAGGACATTGTAGAGCATTCAGAGATTGAAAGCGATAACCCTCTAGAGTATGTGGAGAAGTGCTTAATTATTTCTCATGTCAAGGCTTGGCAGTTCGAAATCTAAATCAAGCAGGGGTAGTAGTCAGAGTGCTACCCTTTTTATTTATAATATTGTCAAGTTATAACTTGATTTGAATATTCAAATTGTCAGACAATTAACTGAAAATTTATAAAAAGTCAGACTTGACTATTGGAGCAAACAAGAGTAATATAATAGATGTAAAGAAGATATGGCACTACAGAAAAGGAGATAAAAGCCATGGTTATTAGAACAAAAGAAGAAGAGCCGATTGTTGAAAACATTAGAGAAATTATTGAAGATTTTGAAGAAGAGAGGTTGGTTGAATTATGGAATGAATTTTGTAATGAAAATTACTATGAAGAAGTAATTTACTATCTTTCAGAAGATGAAATCAATAATTTATTTAAAAATAACACACCTGCTGAATTAATCAGAATGGGAAAGGATGTAGATTTAGATAGTAAATATTTCTATTTCCATCTTGGCGAACTGAATACAACAGACAATGTTTTTGATGTAGTAGACATTGATGAACTTGTAGACTATATTATCGACAATGACGATGACTGCAATTATACAATCATCAGAGATTTACTAGATGAACTTGAAGAAGTAGAAGAATAAAATACTTATTAAATTAAAAAACAAGAGGGACTGTCAGAGAGTCCTTCTTTTTTTTGTTTTTTGAAATTATAAAGTTCTAACTTGATATTTATAGTTTCAAGTTATAACTTTAAGGATATAAAAATTCTATCAAAAAATAAAATAAAATCATTGACATTCTTTGAATTATGTTGTATATTATCCATAGATAGAAAGAGAGGTAACAAAATGTTAAATGAACTGATGAATATTATCAAAGAATTCGCAACGCATAAAAACAGAGTGTGGTTTTATAACTCAATTACCATGCAACGTGTAGAGGTCAAAAGAGACGCATACAGGCGTTATTATATGTCGCCCATACATTTTAGGGGTGAAGAAACAACACTGTCTAGAATGGCTTATAACGACTTTATGAGTAATATTGAATACTTGATGAGACATAATTTTTATATTTGTTATTAATAAAGTGTTGACAATTTTATCACATTATGATATATTTGAACTATGGAAGAGAGGTTAAGTCAATGAGCACAACTATTTTTGTAATACAACTCCCTAAAGAGGTTCAAGAAGAAATAAGAAAAATGGTATGGAACGCACTTTGGGATGATGGGTATCGTGGAGACGAACTTGAAAACCTTGTGGATAATGCAGTGTGTGATAGATTGTGCAATCTTTCAGAGATTGTAAACATTGAAGAACTAAATAATAAATACAATTTATCACTTGAATTATAGTTTATTATTTGTACAAAAGTGCCTTTGTTTTATGTTCTTATGTACGAAAAAGTAACTATAAAAAATTAGATTCAAGTTATAACTTTATTTGCATCACAAAAGTGAAAAATATTTTTTCAATTTTGTTATTGACATTGTAATACTTCTGTGCTAATATAATTACAGAAAGAGAGGTAACACATTATGAAGTACGCAATTTATTTCACATGGAACGATGGAACAGAAGATACTTTTAACGTAGACACAGCAAAGTATAGAGACTTGAATATCAAGAATATGATAGAGTTAGACAAGTTCAAGTGCATAGCATATAGACCAATCTACAAGAGCGGAGAATATGGACAGAGAACAGTAGTATATAGTAATTAGTAACAGAAGAAAGGATAGAAATATCCTTTCTTTTTATTATTGTTTTGATTCAAGTTATAACTTTATATGATGATTACTCTATCTAGCATAGTACATTATACTACAATGCCTCTATACGTCCGTAATAGCCTCATACAGACGTTTTAATGATGTTAAGGTAAAGTTGTTAAGGGTAAGACATTAACGCCCTTAAAATCGAAAATACGAGCATATAAAAAAAATAAAAATTTTTATAAAAAAGTGTTGACATGGTTATTCTTTTCGAGTATTATAATAACTGTAGTTAAGGCTAAGGCACAAACGAAAGGAGACGTTTTGGTTTACAACTTTCATGGAATTAACTTCCATGTAAGTGACGAGTCAAAAGAGGCACAAGTTCTTGACGTGTTACAGAGTGCAGAGAACCGCATTCAAGCCATTAAGAACGGAGTGGCATACAACGAACTTCCGCAGTTCAAGTGGTCACAGTGCGATGATTTAATGAGGGAATTTGACTATGGTGTCAACCCTGCATTATACAGAGTGCTATGGAACGCTTGGCGAGAGGAAGACGCTTGGAATAATCAAGCCTACAGGGATTATGCTGAGGCTGATTTCCTAGAGTATGCAAGCCACAAGAATGAACCCGATTTTGATTGGGATTACTATTCTGATTGGCACAAAGACCTCTATGGCTTTCGTCCGCACCACTGAATAAGATTCGGAGTCCGCAAGTGCTTGGCAACAGAAACTTGCTTTATTTTTTTAATATTGCATTAAAGTTATAACTTGATGTAGAAAAAATTTTTGTAAAAAAGTGTTGACAAACTATAAACCATTTGATACAATAAAGACAGTTAAGAAAAAGAAAGAGGTACAAACATGAAAACAATTAGAGAAATGACCAAAAAAGAGCGTAAACAGTATTTTAATCAGCAGAGGACACATTTTGATATGAATACAGGGACACGCATCCACAAGACTAAAAAAGAAAAGTCTGATGAAGATTGGAAAAAAGATATTAGAAAATATCTTGACAACTAATAAATAACATGATATAATGTATTTATCAGTTAGAAATAAGTCACTGTGGTGAAATTGGCAAACACGTTGCACTTAAAATGCAATGATGGCTACATCTTGTGGGTTCGAGTCCCACCAGTGACATTTAAGCGGAGTGTGTGGGTAGCACCCACATGAAAAGGCAAGAGCCATAGAGGTTATAGTCAGTATAAACGCTTTCTCTACATTTATTCTTAAAGATAACCGATGTGCACAATCTTTAAGATAAATGTTTCACGTGAAACATATTTTTGTTTTTAGTACATATGTGATGTAAAGGGAAGCATGACAATTAACAGTTGTTGTAAGGGTTCGAATCCCTTCATATGTATTGAATTATCCCTTGAATTTCATTAAGGGATGACTAAAATTGTACCTCCTTTTCTATTGGGGATAGGCTGAAAGGCTTATCCCCTTGTGCCTTTTATATAGATTAAAGTTATAACTTGAATTAACTTAAAGAAAAAATATTAAAATATTAAAAAAATAGTTGACATTTTCTTCTATATGGTATATAGTTATATTATCAACAAAAAACAATTAGCAAAAGAAAAGGAGATTTTAAAATGTACTTAAAGAAAAGATATATCGCAATCATGGTTGTAGCACTTATTATCGCATTCTTATTTGCTGGGAATTTTGTTAATTATAAGACTGTAAGGGCAGAAGTAATACAGCGTGACGGAAGCGGTTCTATTCTTGTAGATACAAATGGTAACATATATTCTGTATATGATGAGTTGTATCTTGGCGGTGTATACGATTTGAAGTTTCATATGCTAGAAGATGGGCAGAGATATGGAGACGTTGAAAAAATAACACTTGTATTCAAGCCTTGCAGAGATTAAAAACAGAGAACAGAGGGGAGCAATCCCCTTTGTTTTTTTATTTTATAGATATAAAGTTATAACTTTTAACTTCAAAAATAAATTTCAAAAATTTTTTCATTTTCT
>Ga0326512_10003881_pt1 | contig 10913 bp, 25 predicted proteins | sample 1_2617_0518_D_FD_203652 | JGI IMG/M metagenome (GOLD analysis project Ga0326512, IMG submission 203652) | Bovine rumen microbial communities from UC Davis, California, United States - 1_2617_0518 | ecosystem: Host-associated > Mammals > Digestive system > Stomach > Rumen | place: USA...
TCCTGCGGCGCCGTCGCTCTCCAAATTGACCAGGGGGGCTATGTCAACCGTGCCGTCCGGGGAAATACTCCAACGCCGCTGCGTTTTCTTAGGGTGCTGCTCATCGTGGCACCGCTTGCAAAGCAACTCCAGGTTGTCCCAGTTCAGCGCCACAGCCGGGTCGGTCACGTTGTCCGCGGTCAGCTTGTTTTTGTGGTGGACTTGCAGCGGGATTTTCTTTGTCCCGGCGTTGACAATGCCTTTCGCCAGGCATCGCTCGCACAGGCCGCCGCGGGATTTGATAAAATCTTCTCGGCAGCGCCGCCACTCCCAGCTCGCATAGAACGCGCTGAATCCGTCCGTCCGCATTTTTCCTCCCGCATTTCACAGCAGACTGCCCCGCCTCACAGCTCGATGACGCTAACCGTACACCGGCAGATGTCTGCTCCCGCGCACTCGGCGGAGTCAACCGGTGCGCGCCCACATTAAAGATCGCGGTCCGTTCCCCTCGGCCCGCGTCTTCCTCGCTATGTTCCCCCAGGCAACGAAAAACCGCGCCCGGGTTTGGGTGCGGTCTCGCCACTTTTTCGACCGTATCATACAACGGCCTTGAAACGTTCGTCAAGTATCATACCAGGTTTTCAGTTAGAGACTGACTTCCTCGGGCAGGCTGAAGGGTGAATTGTCCGTCCGCTTGCGGAAGTTCTCCTCGGTCATGCCGATATATATCAGCGTCGTGCTGCTGCTTGAATGGTCGAACCACGCTTGAAGGAAGGCCAGGTCGCCGTGGCGCTTGTAGTGGTGATAGCCGAAAGTTTTTCTCAGCGTGTGACAGCCGAGATTTGGCACGCCGCAGATCCTCCCGATTTCAAGCATGTCGTGATAGGCCTGCTGCCGTGAGATGGGCCGCGGGTTGCCGCCCCGGGTGCTCTTCCGGCTGGCAAAGATGAAGTCCCGGTCATCCAGGTCAGCGCAGCGGGCCGCCATGATCCGCCGGAGCGCCGGCTCGATGGTGGCGGTGATCGTGACGCCCCGCCCGCCGGCCTTGTGCTGCTGTTTTGCTGGGCGGTATGTGTAGGTCTGCTTTCCGCGGATGTCACCAACGCGCAGTTGCAGGAGGTCGCCGATCCTCAGGCCCATGCGGATTCCGATCTCGAACAGGAGGAACAGCCGGCGCCCGTGCGGATCTGTCAGCCTGGAAAGCGTCTCCTGGATGTCATCAACGGTTTTCATGTCCCGGATGGGTTGCATCTTCGCGCCCATTGTCTCGCCTCTTTGTATCGTTTGCGTGTATTCTGTAAAGTTCTCCCCGCCTGCGCGGCGGGGTCAGTATATAATGAAGAAATCCGGCTCGGTTTGGTTGCAGATTTTTGAATCTGTCATGTGGTTATAAACGATATTGAAAGGGTAAAAAGAATCACTTGCCGTCATCCTCGGTGTGCAGATCCTCTTCCAACAGCAGGAGCGCGTCCCGCATGAGCTGCGCGTCGCACAGGCTGGTGGTTTCGTCGGCGTCACGGTATGGGCAATCCGCCGGGCAGGATCGGCAGACCCCGCCGTCCCCGATACAGCACCGCAGGCCCCGGATAACCCTGGCCCGGTCAGGCATCCCCGGTCACCTCCTGCGGCGGTTCGGGCATCGGCATCCAATAAAGCACAGTCCATATGCCATCAAGAGCCCAGCGCGGTCTGTCGGCTTCAAATGCAAGATAGTTCATGATCGCAACTTTCTTCCTGCCTCTTGGGCTTACGCCATACACAAGCACATCGCCCTCGTCTTCAGGCAGTCTGTCCTTGACGCTGATCCATCCGCCGATGGTCGGGGCGTCTTCAACGTCCTTCCAGTTAATCCATGCCGAATGCTGTGTTGCTTCTCTCAGCGCGTCCGCATCAATCAGTCTCATGCCGCAACTCCTTCGCCTTCTCTTCACAAAAATCCAATATCATTTGTACCGCAGCCGGAGGTGGATAATGATCCAGTAACCGCGTCCCGACCGAGTGGACTTTCCACCAGCCCTCATGCGCGTCCCATATGACGCGCGCAACGGAGAAACAGTAATGCGTGCTTATTTGCCGCTTCCCGGTTTCCAGACTGATCACCTCGTGCGGGTCGCAGACAACGTGTTTCACGATATCATAGGTCGGCGGGGTTCCACGTGGCGGCTGTCCGATATAAACAACGTCACAGATTTGGTAGCCGTCGACAATGTCGGTGTAGGTCACTTCCCATCCTCCTCTTCCCTCAGCAGTTCCAGCGCGTCCCGCTCCACCGCGGACAGATCCTTCGCGCACTCGCTGAAATACGGACAGCCGGCGCAGCGGGGCTCGGTTTTTCTTGTGCAATGTTCCAGGGCTTCGATAACCTTTTCCCGGTCAGGCATCCCCGCTCACCTCCCATCCGAACTGCGTCCGCATCTTTTCGCAGAAGAATCGCGTGTTCTCTTCATCCTGCATCGGTTGGAAGTCGGTATCAACATGCGCGCAGAACTTTCCCATCCAGCTGATGAGCCGTTTTCTTTCTTCATCCTGCTCTTTCAGCAGGGCGAGAGCGTCCTCTGATAGTTTGATTTCGCAATCATTTCCAGCGGTTTCGTATGGGCACTTATAACAAGTGTATTTCCCCGGATCTCTGGAAACGCACACTTCCAGCCCCCGGATAACCTTTCCCCGGTCAGGCATCCCCGCTCACCTCTCTCCGTTTCCTTTGCGTCTCAGCATGATGCTGCGCGTCATATTGCAGATGACACGGCGCACACATGGCCCTCAGGTTTTCCGGCCTCACATCCTCCGGCGTATGGTTCAGGTGGGCAACCGTGAGCGTCCGCCGATGGGTGTCAAACGGTTCTCCCGGCCTCCGGCATTGTTTGCCGCATTGCTCGCAGCGCCATCCGACGGCCTCCTTTTTCGCCAGGGCGATCCGTTGCCAGTCCGCCGGATACCGTTCACGCTCCATCGGCATCCCCGTCCGCCTCCGTTGTCTCGTTTTCCCAGAATGTGAGTTCGATATACATGGTCTTTTTCACATCGTTCTTTGCGCATCCGCTCATGCGGGCGTTCCCGTTTATGATTTCCTTGAGCACATCGGCCAGCAGCGAATCTCCTAAGACGTGCGGATACGGTTTTTCTTCTTGCCGCCGGATAAAGTCGATCAGGTCTTTTTGCAGTTCTGCGTCAATCATTCCGAGCAGTCCCATCATGATTCCTCCCATCTGCGATTCCATGATTCAGCGATCTGCTCCGGCGTCCATCCGTCTTCATCATACAAACACCACAGCACTTCGCCCAACGGACAACCATCGTCATGCCATCCGTATGGTTCAATCTTCTTGTCACCGTTCGGATAGTTCGATTCCCAAATTTTCATACTGCACCCGCAGAACGGGCAGGGTTTCAAATTCATTATGTATCAACCTCCTGCTCCAGCCACTCCATCTTGCAAGCCACACACTGTATGCGTTCGTCTTTGCTGATGCCGTCCCTGACGCAGTGCGCACGCTTCCCTTGTCCCAGATTTTGTGCTATTGACTATTCACAATTGTCATCCGCCCAGAAGTCATCCGCCCAGAAATCCTCCGCGGCCTCGCCGGGCGGCACGGCGAAGGGGTCCATATCGTTCTCCGCCTGGATGCCCTCCCGCTCTTTGAGTAGGTATTCCAGCTCCGTCACGCGGGCTTGCAGCTCGCGCTTTTCTTTGTCGAGCTCTTGCAGGCGGGCCGCCGCGGCCTTCACCAATTCACGCTCCTGGTGGTTGACGAACAAGCCTCTTTTGGTCAGGTCATAGAGTTTGCTGACGATCTCCCGTGTCTTCATGGGCTGCTGTCCCTCCTGGTCAGGCCGGCCTCCGCGGCGTACCACGCCACCCGATAGACAAAGGCGTCGCGTTTGCGGAGAATGGTCTGTTTCTCATAGTGCATGGATGCCCCGATCTCTTTCAGCGTCCACCCGGCCTCATAGTGCAGGCAGGCGATCTGGTGCTCTTCCGACCCCGGCGGGAAGTCCTTCTCCGCCCGTTCCATGGCCTTCTCCCAGGCCTCGGCCTCGGCGATGGCTTCCCGGGCTTGCAGCACCCGCGCGGCGCCCCGGCCTGTGGGGTCTCCCGGCGGCCCTTTGCCGGTCATCCCCGCCCGGGCCAGCGGGCCGGTCAGGCTCACCGCGTCGCTCATGGCCTCCGCCAGGAGCTTCTCGGCTTCCCGCCGGGCCGCCCGCCGGTTGCGGAGCCACCACTCGACGGTGCGGAAGCTGCTCTCCGGGATCAGTCTCAAGGTCACTCCACCTCCTGCCTGTTACGGGTTCCAATCCAGTTTCTTTGCGTCGGCTTCGATGACGGGGCGCAGCTCCAGGAGCATTTCCCGCAGCGTGTCCACGGTCTCGGACCAGACGTCAAACTCGGGGCCGCAGTTCTGCTCCGGCGAGATGGCGGCCTGGTTCCGGGAAAACGCGCGGCGCAGGCCCTCGGCCAGGGTCAGGCATCGCTCAAGCACGCGATAGCGGCGCTTGTTTTCGCGACATCGGGCCTTGAGGGCCTCGAGATCATCCATGCCGGCTGCACCCCCTTGTTATCCATAGGCCGCGAAGGCTTCCTCGCCGCATCGCTCTGGCAGATCCCGCGTTCCGCCCTGGCTGACAACGTACTCCCTCAAGTCCCGCTCCCATTGCCAGCTCTTTTGCGCGTCATCCGCCATTTGCAGGCATTCCCGCGGGGTCAGGCCGTACTGCATGGCAAGGCAGAGCATGGCAAACAAGTTCTCCCCGAGGGTGACGCCCTCTGCCGTGACGGAGAACTGTTCCCGCATCTGCCCCGTGTTGAAGACGTGGGCAATGATCCGCTGCGCCGTGGCCTTTCGCGCCGGCACGGAGTAGCGCCACGCGCCGTCTTCCTCCGCGTCCGGGTGCGCCGGGTCAAACCATCCGGGTCTCACGCGCGCGGGCGCGGTGATAGCCTGCGGATTTTCTGTGTGTGTGTCTTCACAGGGAGAGACGGGGTTATCTTCACCCTGTTCGTTGTCCTGTTCATAATCATAATCATAGGTTTCGGTTGGGTTTCGTTGGGTTTCGTTGGGTTTCGGTTGGGTTTCGGTTGGGTTTTCTTCGGTTTTCTTTGGCCTGCCGCCGCTTTGCCCGTTGGCGGCGTTGGTTTCGCATTTGCGGATATATTTGTCCATCCGCTTTTTGAGCATGGCAAAAGCGATCCGAGGCCCCGGAGCGTTGAAATCCGGTTCGGTCCCGTCCATGCCATAACGGACCATGGCCAGGAGCGTCTCGCCGATCTCGGCGTCCGTCAGCCCGGCCTCGGTCATGGCTTCGATGTCCTCGCGCAGGACGGTGTATTTGTCCATTGTCAGCTCCTCCCGGATCGTGCAGGATGTCACATTTCCTGGTCAAATAGGTCGGGCACGGCTTCGATCTCCGCATAGACGGGGATGCCGCACCGGAGCGCCAGCTTGACCTCGACGGTGGCGCCGTCGCTCTGCTGCCAGTCCGGCAGGGCGAAGACCGCGTCACTTGCCAGCACCGCGGCCAGGTCAATCCCCATGGCCCGCCGGATGTCCATGGTGGGGTCGAGCCGTGCGGGGTTGAAGGTCCGCCAGCCCCGGGCGCGGAGCTGGCACTCCGCGTCCGCGAACTTCCGGAAGTAGTCCGAATCGCCGGCGATCGCGCCGGAGATGTAGATCATGCTCATTTGTCGTCCTCCGTGTAGATCTTCATGGTGAGCTGCACCCCCACGGTGCGGCGCTCCTGTTTCTTTATCCGTTTATGGTGCCAGTCGGTCATGGGCCATAGCGGGCATTGCGTGATCTCGCAGGCCTTGGCCTGTGTGCGGCAGCCGCCGGCGCAGCTTATGCAATAGGCCTTGATGGCCCGGCGGTAATCATCCGCCGTCATCATGGCCGATCACCGTCCCCGCCCGATCCGCTCTCTTCCAGCAGGTAGCGCAGGGCCTCGCTCTCTGGCATTGTCATGCGTATCTGTTCTCCCGGGCGGCTTTCCTGTGTCCATTCGACACCTATATAGTCGAGCACTTTGCCCCATCCTTGGTCATACATCCAGAAATGCCACTGTTTCGGGTCCCGGTCGTATAGCCGGTCGAACTTGTGCGGCCTGCTGTCCAGGTGGATTCCATAGCCGCACATGACGCAGCCTGTCCGCTGCGCGCCGGTTGTACGGAGGGTTCCGTCTACGTCCTGAACGATCTCGCCGTAGATTTCGGGGACATGGACCTTTAGCTCCAATGCCAGCCGCAAGAGGTCTTGCCGGGTGAAGAAGTTAAAGGGGCAGCTCCGCGCCGTGTCCTTTCCGACATAGTTGCAGCCGTGCTGTCTGAGGCTGTACTGCCTTCGCCCGCCCTCGGACTGCATCAGGCCGAGAAACGGCCAGACGTTATGCTCTTCCTGCCACCGGATCGCCGGATATTCCTTCATCCAGTAGCAGCATTGATCCGACACCTTGAACGGCGCGATCTGGCAATCAATATCCGGGCGGAAATCCTTGTACAGCCCGCCGAATAGCTTGATCCATTTGTCCGGCAGCTTGAATTTCTCGTTGGTTTTGAAGTGCCCCCAGGCGCCTTCCTCGCCGGTCATATAGGCCTTGATGATCGGGCTATCATCTCCCGGGGTTTGTAGCCGTGAGAGCTTCGCGCTGATCTGCTTGCTGATAACTGGGTACCCGTATTCCTTGATAACCTGGATCATGCTCTTTGCGGGCTTTACGGCGATCACGCCCATCTCTTTGTGCACGGCTTGGATGCTCTTGTCTTCCAGCGAAGAAATGGACATCCCCGTCACGTCTTCGTCGAGTGTGCGGCGGACAAAGGCCAGGAGTGTGATGCTGTCCAGACCGCCCACGGAGACGGCGTAGTCTTTCCCGTACTCTCGGCATGTGTTCTGCCAGTCCCAGACGCGATTTTCCGCAAGCGCGACCTTGGCCTCATAAGGTAGGGCCATTCTCTGCTTGTTCAGGCGGATTCGTTCGTCCCTTTCCTCCGGGGTCTCGCGATTCTCGCCCTCTTTCCAAATCTTAGCCATGGCCCGTCAGATCCTCCAGTCCAGCCATTTGAGATCATCTTCCGGCCAGTCCGGCGTGGATCCCTCTGTGCCATAGGAAACCATGGCCTCGTAGAGCAGCGCCCTGTCTGAGGCCGGATAGCGTCTCACCATCGCGATGGTCTCCGGGTATAATTGGATATAGTCGAGCATGGGAACCTCCTCAGCTGGATGGCTGCTCACGGTCAGGCCTTAATCCGGCGGTTTTACATTTCCTGATCAAAGAGATCCGGGACGTACTCAAAATCTGAGTAAACCGGAATATCGCACCGGAGCGCGAGCCGGATTTCGATCTCCGCGCCCTTGCTGTTTTCCCAGTCCGGCAGGGCGAAGACGGCGCTGGACGCCAGCACGGCGGCCAGGTCAATCCCCATCAGGCGCCGGATGTCCATGCCGGGGTCCCCGACCTTCGCCGGGTTGAAGACCCGCCAGCCCTTCGCCCGCAGCTGCGCCTCCGCGTCCGCGAACTTCCGGAAGTAGTCCGAATCGCCGGCGATCGCGCCGGAGATGTAGATCATGCTCATTTGTCGTCCTCCGTGTAGATCTTCATGGTGAGCTGCACCCCCACGGTGCGGCGCTCCTGTTTCTTTATCCGTTTATGGTGCCAGTCGGTCATGGGCCATAGCGGGCATTGCGTGATCTCGCAGGCCTTGGCCTGGGTGCGGCAGCCGCCGGCGCAGCTTATGCAATAGGCCTTGATGGCCTGGCGGTAATCATCCGCCGTCATCATGGCCGATCACCGTCCCCGCCCGATCCGCTCTCTTCCAGCAGGTAGCGCAGGGCCTCGCTCATGTGCTCCCGGGCGTCCTGCACGCCCATGGTCCAGGCGCGCTCATAGAGGTCGGCCAGCATCCGTGCCTGGGTGATCATCTCGCCCTCGGGCATTTTCGGCGGGATCTGCATCCGCCACACTTCCCGGAAGCCGGTGTTGAAGAGCTGCATGATTGCCAGTTCGTCGAGGCCTTCGGTCTCATCCACCACGGCCTCCCATCCGTCCATCAGTTCGTAGGTGCCTTTCATGACATCGCCCCTTTCAGTTTTTTGAGGATGGAGCCCCGGGGAATTGCACCCCGGAGAACAGGGATGAAGGACCTGTCCCCGCGCTTGCGGCTCCACGCGGCGGGCGGAAAGGATCGGAAAACCGCCCGCCTTGTCCCCGTCTTTCCGGGGTGCCAGCCGAACAGGAGACTCCGGTGACCATCCTACAAATCCCGGAGTTTGGTGCCGCGCCGGGGTGTTGATCCCCGGAAGGCTGGCACATCCGCGCATTGGCGAGGCCGCTGTTACCCGCCTCGGCGCTTTGCCTCCCCGCTGGGGCGCGGCGTATGGGTCAGGGCTCCGCCACCGGGAAGCCGTCGGTGCGGAGCTGGTGCCGGAGGGCGGCGATCATGTCGAGGTCGGTTTCGGCGTAGTCGCGCTGGGAGGATGGCACCGCGCCGCCGCGGATGTTGCGGAGAATGATCTTGACCTCTTCATAGGTGTAGACCATCGGGCCGCCGCGGGCGTGGGGGATTTTCCGCCCGGTGATCATGCCGACCTGCTTGCGGACGTGGATGCGCTGGGCGATGTCCGAAGGGGCCTTGCCGGAGGCCGCGGCGATCTCCGGCACCGTGAACTCTGCATTCATATTCATGGGCGCTCACTCCTGGATCATGGAGGACAGGAAAACCACGGCTTCCTCGTACTGGTTTTGCAGATAGAGCGCCAGGTCAATCTCATCCCCGTCATCATTGCCTTCGGCCGTGGCCTTGTCGCTGGCCCGCTTCGCCACGTCGACCAGGGTGCGGGTGGACGTGGTGACCTTTTGCAGATCTTCACGGGTAAATAGCCCGCGCATCTTGGCGATCACGGTGTTGCGGGTGTCTTCAATCAGGTTGACCAGAAACGCATTTTTCATTTTGACTTTCCTCCTTCATCATGAGCCGCTCCGCGAGCCGGATCAGCCCGAGAAAAACGTCCTTGTGTGCCATGACGTCCACGTCTTCATAGTGCTTTGTGATCTCCCCGGTGGTCCGGCTGACCGTGATCACGCCCGGCAGTCGCACGATGGTTTCCACGCTCAGCCCTCCCTCCGCTGCGCGTCAGCTCACGCGCTCATTTCCTCCCAGAATCGGCCCCAGTAGAAGCCCAGCACATTGGCGATCCGTTTTGCCGTGCCGACCTGGGGCGTCTGTTCGCCGGCTTCGATCCGGTGATAGCTCGGTTGACTGATGCCCACCGCCCGGGCCACATCGGCCTCGGTCATTTTCTTAGCCAGTCGGATATCCCGCAGCCATTGCCTCAAGTTTATCACCTCCAGTACGTGTTACGTATCTTAGCATAATTTTGAAGTAATTGCAATACGTTTTGCGCATTTTTTGGAATGATTTTTACTATACGTGTATGGTATAATACGCATATAGAGGAAGGGAGGCGTGAAGGATGCGATTCAGAGAGGCGCGGGAGGCCCGCGGAATGAGCCAAAAATTTGTAGCTATCAGCCTGGGCGTGAAGCCCCCGAACGTGAGCCGATGGGAGGCGGGCGTCACCTATCCGAGCATTGAAAACCTTGTTGCGCTGTCCAAACTCTACGGTGTTACCGTGGACTATTTGCTCGGCCTGGATAACATCCCCGTCGCCGCAAATACGCGCGGGGTGACCGATTATGAAGAGGCGATCCTGTTGCAGGCTTATCGCCAGCTCAATGAAGCAGGAAAGTCCGCCGTGACGGCAACAGCACAAGCGCTGCTACATCAGGCGGACATGAGAAAAGAGCTGTCTTTTGGATCGGCAATGTGATTTACTGTGATTTTTCCCGGAAGTCGAAGCCATGAAAAGGGGTGCGGAACTTGCGAAAACTTGCTGAGAACTTGCGAATTGTTGCAACGGTTGCAATGGTCCTGGTGGTGATCCTGGGGGTTGTGCCGGGGGTGGCGGATCAAGCGGACTATCTCGGGACATGGGTCAACACCATGGAGCACGCGACGAAAGACGGCGTGACCGTAATGGTCTTTGTCCTCGCGGAAGAGGGCGTCTGCTATTTCTCGACCCAATCATTTGACAAGGTAAAGGGTGAGCCCGGCCTGGGGCGGGATTACATCGGCTTCTGGTATGAGTTGAACGGCGGCGTCTACATCAAATACGGCAATTATGCAGACGATGAGTTCATCCTGGAGGGCTCGCAGCTCCGCGCCCGCACGACGCGCGAATTGTTCACCCGCGTGGGCGGCGGACCGCTGCCGGAGGGCGCGATCCGCGTGCCGGTGGGCACGTTCACCGCGGGTGAAGACTTCCCGGCGGGCCGCTATACGGTGACCGTGGGCGAAGACGTCCGGCTGGCCATTGTCGAGGTCTACGAAAACGCGGAAGACACCATCGGCGATTCTTACTGGCTCGGCACCTCCAACGGCGGCACCACGGCGGTGCTCACCTTCCCGGAGGGTTCCATTCTCTCGCTGTCGAATCATGGCGTTGTGCTGACGCCCTTCACCGGCCTGTCAAACTGAAACAAAAAAAGATCCCATCGGGAGGTGTTTTCGTCATGCCGAAAATGGCGGCGGGTTATATCCGTGTCAGCTCGGACGAACAGGCGCAGCATGGGATTTCCGTGGACGCGCAGCGGCAGATCCTCCAGGCCTGGGCGGTGACGCGGCAGCTCCCTTCCATCCAGATCTATGAGGATGCGGGCTTCTCCGGGAAGAACACCCGCCGCCCGGCCCTGCAAAGGCTCCTGGCAGACGTGCGGGGCGGGGACGTGGATCACGTGGTTGTCTGGAAACTCGACCGGCTCTCGCGCTCCCTGCGCGATACCATAACCATGATCGAGGATGACTTCACCCCGGCGGGCGTCACCCTGGTCAGCGTCACCGAATCCATTGACACCTCGACGCCCTCCGGGCGCATGATGCTCAA
>Ga0326512_10003882_pt1 | contig 10913 bp, 13 predicted proteins | sample 1_2617_0518_D_FD_203652 | JGI IMG/M metagenome (GOLD analysis project Ga0326512, IMG submission 203652) | Bovine rumen microbial communities from UC Davis, California, United States - 1_2617_0518 | ecosystem: Host-associated > Mammals > Digestive system > Stomach > Rumen | place: USA...
GAGCGTGAAATCGTTAGAATTATGATGATTGCGTACATGCAGGCAATGGATACAGGCATTGTGAAGGGTACAGGTAGAGGACAGATGTTAGGTATCTTAAACGACCCTAGAGTTATCGCAACAGGTAACGTAGTCGAAATGACTGCTGCCGAGTTCTCAAATTGGACTGCTTGGAGAAAAAAGTTCTTTGCTAAGTTACCTTTAGGATATAGAGCAGGCGAATTTATTTTCCCACTTGCTACAGTTGACACATATCTTGAAACAATGGCTGATAATAACAATAACCCAGTATTCAGACAGGCTACTGGCTTAGAAGTTAATGACGGCGACTCAACAAATCCTAACGGTCGTTTCTTCGGTAGAGATATTTCACTTGTTGAGCCTGACATCATCGCTGACTTTGATTCAGCAAATGCTGGTGATGTAGTCGGTATCTTCTGGCAGCCAAACGAATACGCAATCAACACAAATATGCAGTTCGGTATGCGTAGATGGTTTGACGAGGACCGCAACGAATGGGTTAATAAGATGTTAACAGTAGTTGACGGTAAGGTACTCAATCCAAAGGGTATCTACTTAATCAAGAAGAAGGCTAACTAATAGCAGAAAGGCGTAAATATATGGATACAAACGTACAGGCGTTAAAGAATCTATATGTTGCATTAGGTGGCGACTTGTCAGAAGTCGCTAACCTTGCAACTAGTTCGGAAGTAATAAATGCGATTGCTCAATTACCAGCTATCGGAGCAAGTCTCCCAGCAGTAACAGCGGCTGATAATGGCAAGGTTTTAAAGGTAGCCGAGGGCAAATGGGCAGTAGGCACAGACCTTACAGAGTAAAATTAGGAGGACATAAACAATGATTAATGCAGATAGAATTATTCCAGTAACAGCAACAGACCTATTAACACTTTATGGCTTAATTTTAAAAGTCGGAAGCGTTAATGTTTCAAAGCTTGAAGCTACAAACACAGAGGGTGACTTTGCAGTTGCGGCAGCAGGCACACTCTTAGCTAATGAGCCAGTAAAGTCTTTAGACTTCGGTTCAGGCGTTTCAACAGCTAGTGTTTACTTCGTGCCAGCTTATGACTATGAAGGCTTCAAGATTAATGGCACAGCAGTTACACCAACAGGAACTGTAGAAGCTGACGGCAGAACATTATATCTTGCTTCGCTTTCTAGCGGTGCAGTAACAATCACAAAGGTTGGCTTCTAAGCGTTTCTAAGCGTTTAAAATCAATTATTAAGTATTTATACCCCAAGCCCTTTTTGATTGCTTATTAAGGCAATCAGAGGGGTAGACGGGTGTATTTTGGAGGTAACGACAACATGACAGAAATTGAAATGCTCATAAGCGTTAAAAATGCCCTTGGAATACAAGGCGACTATCAGGACAGCACAATATCTGAGTACATTACAGAAGTTGTGGACTTCCTGAAAGACGCAGGCGTTAAACAATCAAATATAACGGCTGGAATTGTTGCTCGTGGCGTTTCAGACTTGTGGAGTTACGGGGCGGGTGACGGTAAGTTGTCTGAGTACTTCATGCGTAGGGCAACACAGTTATCATATAAGTAGAGGGGGCGGAGATATGGCAAGAGATTTTACACCATCATTCCCATACTCAACGCCCATTGAGTTGCTAACACCAACATACACGAGTAAAAAGGGCGTACCAGTTAAGGCGTTTTCTGATAAAGGGGCTCGATTAAATTGTAGTTTCAAGACCTATGGCGGAACGGAAACAACCGAAAATGACCTATATAGCGTTATTGATACTGCAGTTATAGAGACATGGTTCAGACCTGATATCAAAGCCGATTGCAGAATAAAGGTTTTGAAGACTGGTGTTATTTATGAGGTAATAAGTCCACCCGAGAACATAAACATGAGAAATCAATTCGTAAAGTTTAAGGTCCAAGCGGTCAAAGGGGGTGCGTAGTCATGGCTCGAAAGAGATACGGCATTGAATTTAGTGGATTTACGGAAATGGCTGAGAAGTTTCAAAAACTTGGTGGAGATTTGAAGCAAATCGCTACTGAGTGTTTGGACGTAGTGCCTGAGATAGTCAATCCAAGTCTTAGCAAGGACATGGCAAAGCACAATAGGACTCGTGACACTGTTAATAGTATTGAGGAACGACCACGTGTCGAATGGAGTGGTACAGTCGGAGCTATTCCAGTAGGTTTTAATTTAAAAGAGGGCGGTATGCCTTCAATTTTCCTGATGTATGGAACAGCAAGACACGCCCCCGCTAATCAATACGGTAGGGCTAGCGGTTCAAATGCTGGTATGCAAGCCGATAAAAAGTTGTATAACGATGTTTACGGGGCGGCAATAAAGCGAAAAATCGGAGAAAGACAACAAGAAATCTTGGACAAGGCAATCAAAAAACGTATGGGAGATTAAACACATGGAAGACAATTTAATACAACTATTAGAGAGTTTCAAACTGCCTGTTATACGTCAAGGGAGTTTAGCACCAGAAGAAGCGTATCCCGATACGTTTTTTACGTTTTGGAATAATAGCGAAGACGGTCAAAGCTACTATGACAACGATATTGCAATGGTTGTCTATGATTTTGCAGTCAATGTCTATTCGACAGACCCAGATAAAGTTTACAACCTATTAAAGCAGGCAAGGCAGATTTTGAAAGCTAATAACTGGATAATAGCTCGTAGGGGCTATGACATACAAAGTGACGAAATAACACATACCGGCAGAGGTATGGAAGTTTTATTTTTGACAAATGAAGATTAAAGGAGGATAAAGAGCATGGCAGACACATCACAGCAGATTTTTGAATTTAGAGGTGTTGACAATTTTTACTTTGCGGAAGTAACAAAGGACGACGACACAGGCTACACATGTGCTACACCAATCCACATTCCTGTGCAGGAAATTGGAAAGACAACAGATAGTTCATCTGAAGCACATTACTATGACAACAAGGCAATGATTGTTGTTAATTCTGAAAGTGCAGACACAATCACATTGACTTTAGCACCACCAGCCCTTGATAAGTTAGCTAAACTTATTGGTAAGAGCTTCGACGCTACAACAGGCATGATGGTTGACTCACCAAGACAGAATAAGTACTACGCTATCATGTATCGTACAAAGGGTACTGACGGCGGTTATAGATATGTTTCGAGATTAAAGGGACAGTTCAATATCCCTGAGGAAACTTATCAGACAGAGAATGACGGTACAGATACTAACAACACTCAGATTGAGTTCACTGGTATCTATACAGAGCATGAGTTCACAAAGGGCGTATATGACGGCTCAACATGGGCAAAGTCAGGAGCAAAGGGCATCGTTGTAGATGCACGTTACGGACTAGCTGATGTTTCAACATTCTTTGAGTCAGTTCAGACACCTGATACAATTACAGTAGTTACACCTTAGTTTCTAAGGCTTTAAATTGGCGGGCGAAGGGTTTTTCTTTCGCCCTTAATAAAAATATTGGAGGACAACAAAAATGGCTACAATTTCGTTAAAAATCACATCAAAAGAAGATAAGAAAAAGGTCGATAAAATTTATACAGCAGAGGGCTACGACCTTATGCTAGGAACAGTCGAGGACTTCATGGACATTATCGACATTGATAAACTTGGAAATAATATCGAGTTAGCAAAAATGGTGTTAAAGGGCTACGGACAGCTCAAGCCACTTATCATGGACATTTTCCCTGAGCTAACAGACGACGAATATAGACGAATTAAGGTTAACGACCTTATCGCTACAGTTTCACAGATTGGTAAATCTGTATTGGAAAACCTTGATATTTTAAAATCAGGAAAAAACTAGGCGAGGGCGTATGTGATAATACGCCCATATATGAATTAATGTTTCAAATGCAAATGAATTTATGCGAGAGGTTTACTACATTGACACCACTAGCCTTAAGAAAAGAAAAGGCCAGAGAGGTGTTTCTCTTAGTGAAACGTTACGGCATATATTCAAAGAAAGAGGGCAAAAAGAAAAACAATAAGGGCAAACAGATTATTAGACGGCCAGCGGGCGACACATGGTTCTAGCACAGACGAAAGGGGTGTAAAAAATGCCTAAAGACAACGAGACAACGACTAAATTTAAAGTCGATATATCTGAGCTAAAAGCGGGAATTACTGAGGCTAACAGACAAATTAAATTAGCAAATGCACAGTTCAAGTCTGCGTCTGCTGCCATGGACGATTGGAGCAAGAGCGCAGAAGGACTTGAAGCGAAAATAAATCAAACTTCAACTGTTTTGAAAGCTCAAAAGACTATTTTAAACAGCTATAAGCAACAGTTAGAGCTTATCGTTAAAGAGTATGGAGAAAACTCGGCTCAAGCTGATAACATGCGTATTAAGATTGAAAATCAAAAGGCAGCAGTTATTAAGTCAGAGAAATCTTTAGAGGACTACAAAAAACAGCTTGATAACATAGATAAATCAACTGACAGCCTAGGAGATTCACTAGACGACACAACAAAGGGTGGTTTATCTGCCTTTACAGTTGCATTAGGAAATCTTGCAGCAAATGCCATTTCAAGTGTTATTGACAAAATGCGTGACATGGTAGCTCAAACAATAGAAGTCGGTGCAACCTTTGACAAATCAATGTCTAACGTAGCCGCCTTAAGTGGAGCTTCAGCAGACGAAATCGACATGCTTCGGGAAACAGCTAAAAAATTCGGTTCTGAAACACAGTTCAGTGCTAGTGAAGCGGCGGACGCTTTAGGATATATGGCATTAGCTGGCTGGGACGCTAATACTTCAGCAAGTGCTTTGGGGGGTGTCCTTGACTTAGCGGCGGCTTCAAATATGGACTTAGCGGCGGCTTCTGATATGGTTACAGACTATATGTCGGCATTCAATATAGAGGCTGAAAAGTCTTCATATTTTGCCGATGTTTTAGCATATGCTCAGGCACACGCAAACACAACAGCCGAAGGACTTGGAGAAGCTTTCAAAAACTGTGCAGCAAATCTGAACGCAGCAGGACAAGACTTTGAAACAACCACATCACTATTATCAATGATGGCCAATCAAGGTCTTAAAGGTTCAGAAGCTGGTACAGCCTTAACAGCCGTTATGCGTGATATGACATCTAAAATGAAAGACGGAGCGATTGCTATCGGAAATACTTCTGTTCAAGTTATGGACGCTAACGGAAATTATAGAGATTTGACGGACATTTTAAAAGATGTTGAAGCCGCAACACAAGGAATGGGCGACGCTGAAAAGGCTACAGCCTTACAATCTACTTTTACAAGCGACTCAATAAAAGGTTTAAATTTGATTTTAAATGCAGGTGTTAGCAATGCGGCTGATTTTGAAAATGAACTTCGTAATGCTACTGGCTCTGCTAGTGATATGGCTAAAGTCATGAACGATAATTTGAGCGGTGACATGAGTGAACTCAGTTCACAATTGGAAGGCGTACAAATTTCTTTATATGAGAAATTCGAGCCAGCACTCAGAAAAGGTGTTGACGCACTTGGTGGATTGCTAGACGGCTTTCAATGGCTTATCGACCACGGAAATGGTGTTGCAACTGTGGTGGCAAGTGTTGCGTCTGCGGTCGGTGTGTTTATGCTTTATATTAAAAGACAAGCAATCATGACAGCGTTTACTGCGGGTATAACTGCCGTTAAAACTGCGTTTGCTGGCTTAAATGCAACAATGATGGCAAACCCAATAGGAATTGTATTAGCGGCGATTGCAGCCCTAGTAACAGCGTTTACAATGCTGTGGAATACGTCAGATTCATTCCGTAATTTTTGGCTTGGTATATGGAGCCAAATTCAGACAATCGTGTCAAATGTATGGACTACTTACTTACAGCCAATTTTTCAGACAATCGGTGAAAAATTGACAGAATTGTCTACTGTGATACTCGATATATGGAATACTTATATATGGCCAACATTGACAATTATAGGACAGACAATACAGGATTTATGGACTAACATTTTACAACCAGTATTTCAGGCGTTTGGAAGTGTTATCGACTGGCTTTGGAATACTGTTTTAAGTGTCGTTCTTTCGCTTATGGCAGCAGAATTTGCACTCGTGTGGAATGGAATTGCCGCATTGTGGGAAAACGTCTTGAAGCCAACATTTGACATCTTAGGAACAACGTTCAAATGGTTGTGGGATAATATTCTCAGCCCAGTACTCGGTTTTATTGGAGATACATTTAGTTCTGTATTTAATAGCATTAAATGGTTATGGGATAACGTTTTAAAGCCTGTATTCAATACACTTGGAAGCACATTCAAGTATGTATGGACTAACATTTTAAAGCCTACAATCGACAGCATTAAAAGTGCGTTTGAAAGCATGGGGAATAAAATCAAAGACGTTTGGAATACTATGTGGACAAATGGTTTAAAGCCAGTTATCAACTCTATTTTGGGCGGAATTGAAAAGCTAGCAAATGGAATTGTTAAGGGTATGAACAAGGTTATTAAGGCATTAAACAACCTTAGCTTTGACATTCCTGACTGGGTGCCAGAGCTAGGCGGAAAAAAATTCGGTTTTAATTTAAGTGAGTTATCGACAGTAAGTATCCCAAGACTTGCAAAAGGTGGCGTCGTTACTAAGTCAACACTTGCAAACATTGGTGAAGCTGGAGCCGAAGCAGTTGTACCGCTTGAAAACAATAGAAAGTGGATTGCAGAAACTGCAAATCAATTAAAACAATCTTTAGTTGCTGAGGGCTTAATCGGTGGAGCTAGCGAGCAGATAGTTAATAATAACTATAACTTTAATCAGACAAACACAAGTCCAAAGGCTTTAGATAGCTTGGAAATATTCAGAAATACAAAGTCATTGTTATTTGACGCAAAGACGAGAGGAGTTTTAGCATAATGTATAATGTTTATATCGAAAATAATACAACGGGCGAAAAGCTAGAATTTAATACACTTGGCGGAGAATACACAATAACTGAAATTCAAGGACTTAGCCCCGCCGAAGCAACAATAAACACTGATGAAGTGGCACTAATGGACGGTGCCACCTTCAACAGTGCTAAGATAGGCACTAGAACAATAGATATAGCGTTTTGCATAAACGGAAATGCTGAAAAAGGACGTTTGAAAGCTTATAAGGTCTTACAGCCAAAAAAGACGGTCCGTTTTTATTATGAAACAAGCGAAATATCTGTATTCATTGACGGCATTGTAAAAAATATCCAAGTAGGACATTTTGACGCTAATCAGTTAATTACAGTTACTTTGCTTTGCTTGTCTCCGTTCTTTAAGAATGACGAAGAAATCCGAGACGTTTTAAGCACTGTGCGACCTATGTTTCATTTCCCGTTCCCTAGTACTTCTGAGAAGCTCGTATTCGGTGTAAAAGAGGCTTTATCGAATGTAGTGGTAACTAATAAAGGCACGGCAGAAACAGGGCTTACAATAGAGCTATACGCCTCAGGAATAGTGCACAATCCGAAAGTATATAATTATGTTACACAAGAATTTATTGGACTAGACGGCTTCATGTATGCTGGCGACCTGATAACAATTACAACAGGAGTAGGAGAGAAAGCTATCAAATTAACTAGAAACGGCGTAACGACTAACGCTTTCAATATGATTGCTGACGGCTCGTCATGGCTACAATTACCAGTTGAAGGGGCTGTTTTTGTTTACACGGCAGAAAGTGGCTTCTCGTCTCTAACAGTAACCATTAAGCACTATAATTTATTCGAGGGGGTTTAATATGCTACCAATTTTATTAAACAATAAACTTGAAAAATTAAATATTATAGACACTTTCAGTAGCTTCATATGGTGCGAGCGTTACTATACTCATGGCGAATTTGAACTCGTATTCGGTTATAAATCGGAATATGCTGACTTATTAGAGCAAGCTTATTTTGTTGCAAGGGACGACGATTTACGAAATATTGGAGTTATTGAACAAGTAAAAATCCAATTAAAAGAGAATGGCGGATATATTGTTACGCTTGCTGGAAGATTTGCAACATGTCTGCTCGAAAGACGTGTTATCCAATTTCAAACTATATGCACAGGAACAGTGTCTAATATATGCCATGAAGTCTTTAGAACGGTAGCGGGTCCAGATAACAATATGCTATGGGCTAGAGTTTTCCCGTACTTAGACGACGATATTTCAGACAGCTTTACGGATACTTTGCAAATTCAATGGACTGGCAAGACTGGTTTTGAAGCATTGAGCGACCTATGTAAAAGATATTCACTAGGTACTAGAGTACATATCAAAAGGGACGCAGTAACTCATGAAACAAGGCTAGGTCTTGAAGTTTTCGGGGCAAAAGATAGAAGCATTAATCAGTCCGAAAACACAAAGGTTATTTTCTCACATAAATATGATAATTTGATAAATGCTGAGTATATCAAAGACGTGTCTGAAACTGTTAACGCAGTGTATATAGCGGGCGAAGGTGAGGGCGGAAACAGAAAAATCGCTTTAGTAACTACAACAGGACAATGGAACTCACCAAGCGATTATTATGGAACTGGCAGCAGATTTGAAATGTTCGTTGACGCAAGAGACATACAGAGCCAAACAGAAGACGGAACGCTGACTACTGAGGAATATGCAGCGCAGTTAGAAGCAAGAGGAAAATTACATCTTGCAAAAGAAAATGTTAAATTATCAGGAAAAGTCAATTTCAACATGGTAGAATACAGGCAAGATGTTGACATTGGCGACATTGTGACAATAGAGCTGGCTCCGTTAAATCGTAGCTTCGATACTAGAATTATTGAGGTTATTGAAAGCATAGACGCAAGCGGAGCATATTCAATAACCCCAACTTTTGAAAACGTAGAAAGGAGTTAAACAATGGCAATTAAGAGTTATTTTTTCGACGCAGTATATGACGGCAATACATACGATAGGGAATACACTTCAGGAGATTTTGCAAGCTATCTTGATAAAATCGTAGGGAATGGAGTATTTTCAAATCCGTCTACAAATTTGCAAGTTATGGCCAGTACTGGCATGGACATAGTCGTTAAGGCAGGACAGGCTTTTATTGACGGACACAAGCTAGTACTTGACGCCGACATGTCATTTACGCTTGACAATTCTGATGTATTGCTCGATAGAATTGACAGAGTTGTTGTATATTTAGATATGACAAATCGAACAATGGGAATTAAGGTTATAAAGGGAACACCCGACTCACCAGCGTTGGTTCCTGATTTAGTAAGAGAACCAACAATGCAAGAGTACTGTTTAGCTAATGTTAGAATTGCGGCACAAGCAACGGCTATCTCACAAACAAATATCACAGACACTAGAGCAGACACTCAGATTTGTGGTTTTGTTTCTGCCCTTGTTGAGCAAGTCGATACTTCAACTTTATATGCTCAGTATCAAGCAGCTTATCAGCAGTTCTATGAGAGTACGCAAGAACAGCTCGAAGCTTTTATGCAAACCTTAACTGAGGAGCTAGGCGTATCGACTTATATTAAGCAATTTAGTAAAAAAGTATCTGCGCAAAATCCGTCTAGCATAACGCTTGATATGACTAACTACACTTATTCAAGTTCAGACGTTATTCAAGTTTATATCAATGGCTTGCTTGGAGTTGCTGGGGAAGATTATAGCGTTGCGGTTAGTGGTGGAGTTGCCACAGTAACACCGCTAAACCTATCAAGTACAACTTTATCGCAGGATATAGACATTCGAGTTTTCAAGGCCGAAATCGGAATTGTGAACTCAGTTCCAAATAGCTAATAACTATCGTAGCCATAGTTGTTATATGCACTCATGCACTTAGGTGTGTGGGTGCTTTTTTATTATCCGAAAGATTTTTAAAAAATTTCAAAAAAGTGCTTGACTTTATTTTTATATGGGTATATACTTAGTACATGAGCTGATGAAAAACAGCTAATAAAAAGAGAAAGAGAGAAAAAACAATAATGAAAAATATCGAGGAAATTACAGAAAAATTAGAACAGGGAGTGCTTGAAGTATTCCAAGGTGATAACTTTAAAAAATATCTTGAAGTTATGGGACGTTTTCATAAATATTCATCTAATAACTGCCTTTTAATAGCTATGCAAAAACCTGAGGCAACATTAGTAGCTGGTTTTAAGAGCTGGCAAGCAAATTTTAAAAGAAATGTTAAGAAGGGAGAAAAGTCAATCAAAATTCTTGCTCCAATCCCTCATAAGTTTGAAAAAGAGGTTAAAAACGAAAATGGAGAAAAGGAAATACAAGAAATAAAATATACAACATTTAGAGCAATATCAGTTTTTGATGTTTCTCAGACTGAGGGCGAGGAGTTACCAACAATCTGCAAAAAGTTAACAGGAGAAGTTGAGGACTTTCAGGGACTTGTTGAAAAGCTCGAAAATGTGTCTCCAGTTCCAGTGTCTTATGAAGTTATAGACGGAGCAGCAAGCGGATTTTATAGCCACGCTACAAATAGTATTACAGTTAGTTCAGAATTAAGCGAACAGCAGACTGTTAAAACATTAATACATGAGATTGCACACTCAATTTTACACAACAAGGAAACTGGAGCAGAAAAGGACGCCGACAAGCGTACTAAAGAAGTTCAGGCCGAGAGCGTAGCTTATACAGTTTGTAGCTGGTTAGGACTTGACACAAGCGATTATTCTTTCGGATATGTGGCTTCATGGAGTAAGGGCAGAGAAGTTAAAGAGCTTCAGGAAAGCATGGATATTATTAGAAAAACAGCTAATGAAATAATTGAAGGACTTGAGGGGGCTGCATAAACAGCCTCCGAAATAAAAAATAATCTTTAAAAAGTGCTTGACAGTAAAACTTTAAAGGTATATACTTATATCATAAGGCAAGGAAAAGCCTTTAAAACCAGAAAGGGAACAAACAATGAGAGAAACAAAAAACTTATGGGAACAGGAAATTTTAGACGAAATGCGTAAGCGTTTT
>Ga0326512_10003883_pt1 | contig 10910 bp, 8 predicted proteins | sample 1_2617_0518_D_FD_203652 | JGI IMG/M metagenome (GOLD analysis project Ga0326512, IMG submission 203652) | Bovine rumen microbial communities from UC Davis, California, United States - 1_2617_0518 | ecosystem: Host-associated > Mammals > Digestive system > Stomach > Rumen | place: USA: California...
TGTGTCCGACATGTCGAAAATAGCCGACGGATACAAGCAGATGCTCGACAGCCACCAGATAAGCTGGGAGGAAGGGCACCATACGGAGGCGAAGATTCTCAATGCCGATGAGATTGTAAAGAGTCCTGGCATTCCTGAGACGGCACCGATGGTGGCCAAGGCTATCGGCAAAGGCATTCATATCATCAGTGAGATAGAGTTTGCCGGGCGTTACACCAACTCAAAGATGATTTGCATCACCGGCTCCAACGGCAAGACCACTACCACGTCGCTCATCTACCATATCTTCAAGGACGCTGGCTACGATGTAGGCCTGGCAGGCAATATAGGCCACTCCCTGGCTCTCCAGGTGGCCGAAGAGCCCCATGAGTACTACATCATTGAGCTCAGCTCTTTCCAGCTGGATAATATGTACGACTTCCGTGCCAACATTGCCATCCTGCTGAACATCACGCCCGACCATCTGGACCGCTACAATTTCGAAATGCAGAACTATGTGGATGCCAAGATGCGCATTATCCAGAACCAGACGCAGCAGGATGCCTTTATTTATTGGGCCGACGACCCCGTCATCAAGCGCGAATTGGAGAAGTACGACATCAAGGCTGTGCAGTATCCTTTTTCCGAGCTGAAGGAGAAAGGCAGTATCGGCTACATTGAGGAGGGGCAGTACACCATCGAGAAGCCGGCGCCTTTCAACATGGAGCAGGAAAGCCTCAGCCTGACAGGCCGCCATAATGTATATAACTCACTTGCGGCTGGGATAGCTGCCAATATCGCCGGCATCAGGAAAGAAGAGATCCGCAAGTGCCTGAGCGACTTCCCCGGTGTGGAGCATCGCCTGGAGAAGGTGTGCCAGGTGCGGGGAGTGCAGTACATCAACGACTCGAAGGCCACCAATGTGGATGCTTGCTGGTATGCCCTTGAGGCCATGAAGACCAAGGTGGTCCTCATCATCGGTGGCAAAGACAAGGGCAATGACTATGAGCCTATTAAGCCGCTCGTCAGGGAGAAGTGCTCTGGCATCGTCTATTTAGGGGCCGACAATCAGAAACTGCACGACAATTTCGACAGCCTCGGTATTCCCGTGCGCGATACCCACTCCATGAAGGACTGTGTGGCTGCCTGTTACGAGATGGCCAAGCCTGGCGAGACGGTGCTGCTCTCTCCCTGCTGCGCCTCTTTCGACCTGTTCAAGAATATGGAGGACCGTGGCGAGCAATTTAAGGAACTTGTAAGAAACTTATGAACGTGAAGATAGGCAACTTGTTTAAAGGCGATAAGGTCATCTGGATGGTGCTCTTGTTCCTTTGTCTGATCAGTCTGGTGGAAGTGTTCTCGGCTTCCAGCTCGCTGACCTACAAAAGCATGGACTACTTCGGACCTATCATGGGTCACACGTGGAAAATGCTGGTTGGATTGGGACTCACTATCGTCATACTCAATGTGCAATGCCGCTATTTCAAACTGGCAACGCCTTTTATGCTTGCCATTTCCGTCATACTGCTGCTGTGGGTGTTCTTCTTTGGGGAGAAGACTAACGATGCAGGGCGCTGGATAAGCATTCTGGGCATCAAGTTCCAGCCTTCTGAGATTGCCAAGGGCGCTCTGGTGCTTGTTACCGCACAGATTCTGAGTGCCTTGCAGACAGATAACGGAGCCGACAAGCGTGCCTTCAAGTGGATACTCGTCATCGCTGTGCCTATGGCTGTCCTGATAGGTCTGGAGAATCTCTCTACAGGGGCACTTATCCTGGGTGTTATCTTTGTGATGATGATCTTGGGGAGGGTGCCGACCTCTCTGCTGTTGAAGCTTGCGGGAGGTGGTGTCCTGTTTATAGGCTTGTTGGTGGGCGCAGTCTATATGTTGGGCAACCTTGAGGATGAGGAGGGCGGCCGGACCCAGACGGAAACTGTGGCCAATGACGATGCGGAGAAGGAGAGCAAGAAGGGCACTTCGCCCTTCCACCGCCTGACGACGTGGAAGAACCGTATAGACAAGCATCTCAACAAGCAAGAAGTGCCGCCAGAGAAGTTCGACCTCAACAAAGATGCGCAGGTGGCCCACGCCAACATCGCCATTGTCAGCAGCAATATCATTGGGCGTGGCCCGGGAAAGTCTGTGGAGCGCGACTTCTTGCCCCAGGCCTTCAGCGACTTCATCTTTGTGATTATTATCGAGGAGCTGGGCATCTTCGGAGCCGCTTTCGTCGTATTCCTCTATATCGTGCTGCTCTACAGGGCGGCACGCATAGCCAACCGCTGCGAGAACAATTTCCCGGCCTTCCTGGTCATGGGCCTGGCCCTTATGCTGGTGATGCAGGCCACCTTCAATATGATGGTGGCTGTAGGCCTGGCTCCCGTCACCGGCCAGCCCCTGCCATTGATTTCCCGTGGCGGCACATCTACCATCATCAACTGTGCCTACATTGGCATGATGTTAAGTATAAGTATCTCAGCGAAAAAAAGAGACTCAAAAGTATCTTGATTCGGAATTTAATTAGTAATTTTGCACGCTCATATATATTTAAGGTATGGATAAGGACATCAAGAAAGGCGCATCGGAGCGCGAGGAATTGAGAGTCATCATCAGCGGTGGCGGTACGGGAGGGCATATCTTCCCCGCCGTGAGCATAGCTAATGCTGTCAAGGCCTTACGTCCTGATGCCAGGATTTTGTTTGTGGGCGCATTAGGACGCATGGAGATGCAGCGTGTGCCTGCTGCTGGTTACGAGATAAAGGGCTTGCCCATCTGCGGGTTCGACCGCAAGCATCTGCTCAGCAATGTCAAGGTGCTCTATAAGATTTGGAAGAGTCAGCGCATGGCCCGTAAGATTATCAAGGAGTTCCGCCCGCAGGTGGCTGTGGGGGTTGGCGGCTATGCCAGCGGGCCGACCCTTAACAAGGCTGCCGATATGGGCATTCCCTGTCTCATACAGGAGCAGAACTCTTATGCGGGTGTTACCAATAAGCTGCTGGCCAAGAAGGCCTCCAAGATATGCGTGGCCTACGAGGGTATGGAGCGCTTCTTCCCTGCTGAGAAGATCATGCTGACGGGTAATCCTGTGCGCCAGGCGCTGTTAGAGGTGTCGGCCAGTCCTGAAGAGGCACGGCGCGCCTTGGGGCTTGACCCACACCGGAAAACCATCCTGCTGGTAGGCGGCAGCCTGGGGGCCAAGACCATCAACGACAGTGTGCTGCAGCATCTCGACATCGTGGAGAAGAGCCAGGTGCAGTTTGTGTGGCAAACGGGCAAATATTACAGTGCAGCCATCCAAGAGCAGCTGAAAGGCAGCGACTATCCCAACCTGAAGGTGACCGATTTTATCACCGACATGGGTATTGCCTATAAGGCTGCCGACCTGGTTATCAGCCGGGCGGGCGCAAGCAGCATCTCAGAGTTCTGCCTTATCGGCAAGCCTGTCATCCTCGTGCCCAGTCCCAATGTGGCTGAGGATCATCAGACAAAGAACGCTTTGGCGCTGGCCAACAAGGATGCTGCCATCTACGTGAAGGATGCCGATGCTCCAGCCACACTGCTGCAGCTCGCCGTTAATACCGTCACAGACAATGCGCGGCTGCGGACACTCAGTGAGAATGTGAAGAAACTTGCGCTGCCAAATTCAGCCGACATCATCGCAAAAGAAGTTATCAAGTTAGCACAATGAATATCAAAGACATCAAAGCTGTGTATTTTGTAGGAGCCGGTGGCATCGGAATGAGTGCCATCGCCCGCTACTTTATGAAGAAAGGACTTGTCGTGGCCGGTTACGACAAAACACCATCAGAGCTGACCAGACAACTGGAGAAGGAGGGAATGGAGATCCATTACGAAGAAGACCTCGAACAGATTCCCTATGCCTGCAGACAGCGAGAGTCGTGCCTTGTCATCTACACGCCAGCTGTGCCGGCCGACCACAAAGAACTGGTCTATTTCAGGGAAAATGGCTTCGACATACAGAAACGCGCACAAGTGTTGGGTGCTCTTACACAGGCGCACAAGGGACTGTGCGTGGCCGGTACGCACGGCAAGACAACCACGTCGGCTATGTGTGCCCATATCATGCACCAGAGCCATCTCGACTGCAACGCCTTCCTTGGCGGCATCTCCAAGAACTATGGCACGAACTATATCCTCTCCGATTCCGACTATGTCGTGATTGAGGCCGACGAGTTCGACCGCTCGTTCCACTGGCTCCGGCCGTGGATGAGCGTCATTACCGCCACCGACCCCGACCATCTTGACATCTATGGCACTAAGGAGGCCTATTTAGAGAGCTTCCGCCACTACACGGAACTCATACAGCCAGGGGGCGCCCTCATCATTCATCGCGGACTGGAGATGCAGGAGCATCTGGCAGAAAGCGTCCGTCGCTATGACTATAGTCTGACGGAGGGTGATTTCCATGCAGAGCATATCGTTATCGGAAACGGTGAGATCAGTTTTGATTTCGTCTCGCCGATAGAGCGCGTTGACAATGTGAAACTCGGCCAGCCTGTGCCCATCAATATCGAGAATGCGGTGGCAGCTATGGCTATGGCACAGCTCAACGGCTGTACGGCCAGCGAACTGCGCTACGGTATTCAGACCTATGGCGGTGTTGACAGGCGCTTCGACTTCAAGATTAAGACCGACCGTTTGGTGTTCCTCAGCGACTATGCCCATCATCCCAAGGAAATTTACCAAAGCGCGAAGAGCATCCGTGAACTCTATAGCGACAGGCATATCACGGCCATCTTCCAGCCTCATCTCTATACCCGTACCCGCGACTTCTACAAGGAGTTTGCCGAGGCCCTGAGCCAGCTCGACGAGGTGGTGCTCACCGAAATCTATCCCGCCCGCGAACAGCCTATAGAAGGGGTGACCTCTCAGCTCATCTACGACAACCTGAAGGAAGGTGTCAAGAAGGAGATGATACACAAAGACCAGGTGCTCGACTATGTCAGGAGCCATAACTTCGAGGTGCTTATCGTCCTCGGAGCCGGCGACCTCGACAATCAGGTGCCTCAGATAGCAGATATCCTCAAGAACAGATAAACAGTACTCGACATGACATTCAACTGGAAGAAGACCATCCTCATCGTGCTCGATGTTGCCATTGCGGCTTATCTGGTGCTGGCCGTGACTGCTTTCAACAAACCGGCAGAGCAGGCTAAGTTGTGCTCGGAAGTGAAGATCAACATCAGCGACGAGGTAGCCGACGGATTCCTGAATGCCAAGGAAGTGAAGCAACTGTTGGAGCATAACCGTCTGTATCCGCTGGCCAGGCCGATGGATCAGATTGACGCGCGCGAGATAGAAGAGTTCCTGCGCAAGAACCCCTTCGTAGAGACGGCGGAGTGCTACAAGACGCAAAACGGCAGAGTCTGCATCGACCTCAAACAGCGCACGCCAGTGGTGCATGTCATGCCTGGCAGCGGTGACAACTACTATCTCGATGACTTGGGCAACATCCTGCCGCATACACGCTTTGCCTCCGACTTGCTCGTGGCCACAGGATGGATAACCCAGGGATATGCCAAGAAGCACCTGGCGCCTCTGGCCGCGCAGATTGTGGGCGACAAGTTCTGGCGTAACCAGACAGAGCAGGTCAATGTGCTCCCTGACGGGTCCGTTGAACTGGTGCCCAGAGTAGGCGAGCACATCGTCTATCTCGGCATGCCCATTAGGGTGGAGAAGAAGCTGGAGCGCCTCCGTAAGTTCTATCAGTACGGTTTGAACAAGGCCGGCTGGAACAAGTACAGCTATATCAGCGTGGAGTTCGACAACCAGATAATCTGCAAAAAGAGGAAGATGAAAAAGTTATAGGCGAAAGAGAAAACAATAGTAAATCGAAAATCAGTTAATAGTCAGTAAATATGGTGGCAGCAAAGGAATTTATCGTTGCAATTGAACTCGGATCATCGAAGATGACGGGTATTGCGGGTCACAAGAATCTCGATGGCAGCATCAACGTGCTCGCCGTGGTGAAAGAGAACTCAGCCTCGTGCATCCGCAAGGGTGTCGTTTATAACATCGACAAAACCGCACAGTGTCTCACCAGCATCATCAAGAAACTGGAGAATCAGCTCAATGCCCGTATTACCCAGGTGTACGTGGGCGCTGGCGGACAGTCTATTCGCAGTGTGAGGAATGTGGTGTCTAAGGACTTGCCGGCAGAGACTATCGTCACACAAGACATGGTAATCGAACTGATGGATGAGAACCGCAATATGAAATATCCCGATCAGGAAATCCTTGACGCCGCCACGCAGGAGTATAAGGTGGACGCACAGTACCAGCTTGACCCTGTGGGCATACAGGCCCAGCGCTTAGAGGGTAATTTCCTGAACATCCTGCAGCGCAAGTCGTTCTACCGTAATCTTAACAAGTGCTTCGAGACGGCCAACATCAATGTGGCTGAGCTCTATCTTGCTCCGCTGGCCCTGGCCGACAGTGTGCTTACCGAGGCGGAGAAGCGCTCTGGCTGCGCGCTTGTCGATATTGGCTCCGACACGACCACGGTGTCTGTATTCAGCAAGAACATCCTGCGACATCTGGCTGTCATTCCCCTGGGTTCCAACAATATCACCAAGGACATTGCCAGCCTGCAGATGGAAGAGGCTGAGGCTGAGAAGATGAAACTCAAGTATGCCTCTGCTTATACAGAGAACAATGACATCGACAGCACGCTATGCTACCCTATCGACGCGGAGCGTAAGGTGGAGAGCCACAAGTTTATCGAGATTGTCGAGGGCCGTATGGAGGAAATCATCGAAAATGTGTGGTTCCAGATTCCCTCTGAGTTCTATGACAAGCTGCTGGGAGGCATCATTCTTACGGGTGGCGGTGCCAACATACCCAATATAGAGAAGGCCTTCATGAATCACACCCATGTCGATAAGATCCGTGTGGCCAAGTTTGTCACCGTAGCCATCAGTTCCACCCACGAGGCCATCAAGGCCCGTAATGGCCAGATGAACACTGTGCTCGGCCTGTTGGCCAAGGGCGACCGTAACTGCGCCGGCAACGGCCTGAATACCGGCGGCGACCTCTTTGTGCAGGGCGAGGCTCCCCAACCAGCAACTGCCGACGTTCGCCCTGCCCGTCAGGCCAGTGAGACACCGGCAGGCGTGATACGCACCTCCATTGAAGTGCAGAAGGCTGAGGAGGAGGCGCGCAGAAAGAAAGACGAGGAAGACCGCGCCCGCGAGGAACAGGCTGAGGCTGAGCGCAAGCGCAAGGCCGCTGAGAAGCGTGAGAACAGCATCTTTAACAGGGCCTTCAGAAAGCTCAAGCAGTTTGGTGAGAAGATTGTGAACGAAGAAGATTAAACCATTAAAGAAGATAAGCATTATGGCAGAAGATAATACGAACGATATCCTCGACTTCGGTGCTCCGGAGAAGGAACAAAGCATCATCAAAGTGATTGGTGTAGGTGGCGGAGGCGGCAACGCAGTCAACCACATGTATCGCGAAGGTATCCACGATGTCACCTTCGTGCTCTGCAACACCGACAATCAGGCCCTCAATGACTCACCTGTGCCGGTGCGCCTGCAGTTGGGCAAGGAGGGGCTCGGAGCTGGCAACAAGCCCGAAAAGGCGCGCCAGGCTGCCGAGGAGAGCATCGATGACATCACAAATATGCTCAACGACGGCACCCGTATGGCTTTCATCACCGCCGGTATGGGCGGAGGCACCGGCACCGGCGCAGCGCCTGTCATCGCGCGTGTCTCGAAGGAACTGGGCATCCTCACCGTTGGCATCGTCACCATTCCCTTCCGCTTTGAGGGCGACCGCAAGATCGACCAGGCTCTCGACGGTGTGGAGGCCATGGCCGGCCACGTGGATGCTCTGCTGGTTATCAACAACGAGCGACTGAGGGCCATCTATCCAGACTTGTCGGTGCTTGATGCCTTTGGCAAGGCCGACGACACACTGAGCGTGGCCGCCAAGTCTATCGCTGAGATTATCACTGTACACGGACTGATTAACCTCGACTTCAACGATGTGAAGACCGTGCTCAAGGATGGCGGCGTGGCCATTATGTCCACAGGCTACGGCGAGGGCGAGGGGCGCGTGAAGAAGGCTATCGAAGATGCCCTTAACTCGCCGCTGCTCAACGACAACGACGTGTTCAACTCCAAGAAGATTCTGCTCAGTATCTCCTTTGCCGGCGGTAAGGACGGCCAGCAGTCGCTGATGATGGAAGAGATGAATGATGTCAACGACTTCATGGCGAAATTCGGCAACGACTTCGAGATCAAGTGGGGACTGGCTACCGACCCCGAGCTTGACAAGAAAGTGAAGGTCACCATCCTCGCCACAGGTTTTGGCATCGAGAATGTCGATGGCATGAACAGCCATATCAAGAAGCACTCGCAGGAAGACATAAACCGCTTTGCTGAGGAGCAGGCCAAGGCTGTGGAGCGGCAGGACCGCCGCAACCGCTATTACGGTGGCGACAGCACGGCCAAGCGCTACAAGCGCCGCCCCAACATCTATCTCTTCCGCCCGGAGGACCTCGACAACGATGATGTGATCTCGGCCGTGGAGCAGACACCCACTTATAAGCGTACGCGTGAGATTCTCGACAGCCTCAATTCACAGGCTACCGGCGACAGCGGTAGTGAGCCTGTCGCCCAAGAGCAGCCGGAGACCGTACAGGGCACCATCAAGTTCTTCTCTTAAGCGTAAAGATCCTTTAACACCGACAGCGACTTCATCTCCGGGAAATCCGGCAGATGAAGTTGATAGTATCTGAGCACTACCTCTAATAGGCGGTTGCGCTCACCATGCGACATGCGGTAGAGGCGCATAGTAGGGTAGTCCATGCGCATCATCAGCAGGATTTTCTTAGCCTCCTGTGGAGGCAGGTAGTCATGGTGCAGCGGCGCGCTGTCGGCAAAGACACTCTCGCGCAGGTCGAAATAGCAGCCTTTAGCATACCCCTCAAGATTGGGATAGAAGCCCAGGAAACGGCTCATGCGCATCAGGAAGACGAGGTGGAAATTGCTGAAGTCTGTCTCCTGGCTGTCGAGCCACCCGATGCTGCTTACCACGTAGTCGAACAGCGGCTCGTTCTGCTGCTCGCCGCGCAAGGCCACATAGAGAAACTCTTCCACAAAGAGCGAAATGGCCAGTTTGTGGGGATTGAACGGTATCGAGGCGAACGGCATGGCGAGGCGCACGTCCTTCAGTTTCTGCAGCTGTAGGGTAGGGCGTATGTCGGCCTCTGCCTCGAGTATGGTCAGCGGCTGGAAATACTGGATTTTCACCTTGCCCTTGGCCGACTTCGGCACGCTCACGATAAACGAGAGTCTGCCGTGCGAGCGGGTGAAGAGGTCCACTATCAGGCGGCTCTCCCCGTACTTGAGCGTATGTAGCACTATGGCCTGTGTCTTTGTCAGCATGGCGCAAAGTTACAAATAATTACGCGAAAAATCGCTGTCAATCCGGTATTTTTGCGCTTTAACCGTATTTTTCCACCTTAAAATTTGGCTGGTTCAAAAAAAAACACTACCTTTGCACCCGCTTTTTAGGCGATGGTCCCTTCGTCTATCGGTTAGGACGAGAGATTTTCATTCTCTAAAGAGGAGTTCGACTCTCCTAGGGACTACAACCATTAAATCTGTCATCGGCACAGCCAAGTGCTACCGCGTGCGGGAAAGGTGGCGGAGGGCATCCCTCTGAGGAGGGTAGTCTGCCCAGGGCTGCTGAGAGGCGTAAGACCCAGGGGCTTTAACGTATAACATTAATTTTTTAAACATTCAAACAAATGGCAAATCACAAATCGTCTGTGAAGAGAATCCGTCAGGACAAGAAAAAGGCGCTTCACAATCACTATTACGCCAAGACAATGCGTAACGCTGTGCGCAAACTGCGCGCTATGACAAGCAAGGAAGAGGCAGTGGCTCTGTATCCCAAAGTACAGAAGATGCTCGACAAGCTGGCTAAGACCAACATCATCCACAAGAATAAGGCTGCCAACCTCAAGTCAAGTCTTGCACAGCATGTCAACAAGCTCGGATAATTTCGTTTTCCCGACATATTGACAGGAACCGTAGTCCGTTGAGGATTGCGGTTTTCTTTTTTCAGATTTTTAGCAGATAAACATAGTTTATCTGATTTTTTTTTAGTACCTTTGCAGGCGCAAATAGCGAATTGATGAGAATAAGTAAATCGGAAATATATAATGACTGAAGAACAACTGAATCAAGAACAGAATTATTCCGCGAGTAACATCCAGGTACTCGAGGGCTTAGAGGCTGTGCGCAAGCGCCCTGCCATGTATATCGGCGACATCAGCGAGAAGGGACTTCACCACCTGGTGAACGAGACTGTCGATAACTCTATCGACGAGGCTATGGCCGGCTATTGCACGCATATCGAGGTAACCATCAACGAGGATAACTCCATTACTGTGCAGGACAACGGGCGAGGCATCCCCGTCGATGAGCATGAGAAGATGCACAAGTCGGCCCTTGAGGTTGTCATGACGGTGCTCCATGCTGGAGGTAAGTTCGACAAGGGTTCCTACAAGGTCTCGGGCGGTCTGCACGGTGTGGGTGTCAGCTGTGTCAACGCGCTCTCCACCCGCATGAAGTCGCAGGTGTTCCGCAACGGCCATATCTATCAGCAGGAGTACGAGAAAGGTAAGCCGCTCTACGACGTGAAGATTGTGGGCGACTCCGACATCACCGGTACGCGACAGCAGTTCTGGCCCGACCCCACCATTTTTACCACCACCGAATATAAGTACGACATCATAGCCCGCCGTATGCGCGAACTGGCCTATCTGAATGCCGGTATCACCATCACGCTCACCGACTTGCGCCCTGATGAGGAGGGCAACCTGAGGCAGCCCGAGGTGTTCCACGCCAAGGAGGGCCTCAAGGAGTTTGTGCGCTATGTCGATCGTCACCGCCAGT
>Ga0326512_10003885_pt1 | contig 10908 bp, 12 predicted proteins | sample 1_2617_0518_D_FD_203652 | JGI IMG/M metagenome (GOLD analysis project Ga0326512, IMG submission 203652) | Bovine rumen microbial communities from UC Davis, California, United States - 1_2617_0518 | ecosystem: Host-associated > Mammals > Digestive system > Stomach > Rumen | place: USA...
ACTGCCTATTTTTACGATTGTCAAGATGCAGTTTCAGTATACCATATTTTTCAGCATTTGTCAAGCAGGGGGACGCAATTCATCCCCCGCTTTAGAAGCGGGGGTTTTCTTGCTAACCTTTGATAAACAGAAAGCCCGGCATTTGCCGGGTTTTCTGCTTAATTGACCTGGAAAACAAGCCGGAGAATATACATATCATCATCATGCTGATAATTGATTTTCCCCCCGGTAGACTGGAAAATCTGTGCCGACCAGATACTTTCCGAAGAACCAAATAAATCTTCAATAGCCGTCTGATAAGATACGGCATCCGCAAACATGACCTCGATTTTCCCGTCCGGGACATGCTGTGTCAGACGGTTATCAATATCATAGAAATTATAATTCCAGAGATAATTCTGATTTTTCATATAATAATTTTCATCAAGAGAACTGCACACAGGCTGAAACTGGTCAGCATCAAATGTCCGGCTCCGGGAAAGCATCTCATCATTGATGAGAAAATAACCGTGATGAATCCAGTCACGGCTTTCCCCATCCACAGCAACAGGGTCATCCCAGGTGACATCTACCCAATAATATTGCTGATTGATGCGGATATAATTCCAGGCATGGGCTTCTCCCTTGGCATCTCCGGTACAGATACCGCATTCGAGGCCGAGACGGTTCATAATCAGTTGAAATGCCGCCGCATAGCCCTGACAAACGGCTTTTCCCTGAATCAGACATCCGTAAGCGGTACTCCAATCGCCCTTTCCGAGTGTGACAGCGGACTGGTCATAATCTGTATTGGAGATAAGATAATCATGAATCTGGAGTGCCTTGTCATAGTCGGAGCTGTCCGGGCTGATGGTTCTGAGAATCTCCTCCACGGTCATATTGAGGGCATCAGACATCTGCCGGAGCGTGTCCGGGGAATATCCATTGATAACATGAAATTTGACTTCAGCGAAATCATCGCTGTAGCGCATGGAGTAGCCATTGAGCCAGAAAATCTCCGGGTGTTCGCGTTCGAGCTGATTGACCGTCCGGGAGAGTTCTTCGGAATCAATGCTATGGTCAAAATTGACAGTATTATGAAATTGGCTGAGTTCTTCATATAATTTATCATAGAGATTCATAGGCATAACAGTTTCCGGCTCCGTTTCGGGTTTTGTTTCAGGCGGCGGCAGTGTCGGCCGGATGGTTTCAGTTTCCGGCGCGGCGATTTGCGTATAGGAAGAAGCGGTATTTGTGGCAAACTGGACGGGTTCAGGCGTATTTGTTTCCGTTATGGGGGAACAACCCGTCATGAGCAGGCACAGACCGATGGAAAGAATTGATTTTTTCAAAATATCACCCCGGCATTTTTTATTATTATAACATAAAATGTCAGATTTGTAAAGAAAATTTTGTAAAAAAAATTTTTCAGCTCCCTGACGGGAGCTGAAAAAAACTTGCATCATAATTTCAGAGAATTGTTTCCATGCCGGTTTTATAGGGCTTCATGCCCATGGCCTGATAAAAGGCTTCGGCATCGGGGTTACACTTCCATACATTGAGTGTCACATTGTAACAGCCGACAGAACGGGCATATTCAAGCACATACTGATACAGCTCTGTTCCGACATGTTTTCCGCGGACGAGTGCTTCCACGCACAAATCATCAATATAGAGCGTTTTTCTGTCAGTATAAATATTATCATTCTGATAGCATTTCAGCACACAGAAGACATAGCCGAGCAGATTTCCGGCATCATCCAGGCACAGAAAAACGGGTTTATTATCATCTTTCAGCAATGCTTTGAGTTCTTTGTCGGTATATTTTTTGCAATTGGGTTTGAACAAATCCGGCCGCCCCACATGATGCACGGCATTGACCTGATATAACAGGCGGTTCATCATGGGAATATGTTCGGCCTTTGCCCTGATAATTTTCATGATGTTCACCCTTTACAGTGTCACGCCGCTGCGGCGGAGGAGTTCTCTTGCGGAAATGACAGAGTCCACGCCATCAGGGTTCTTGATGGGTGCAAATTCTTTATCTCTCTGCACTTCGTAAGAAAGGCAGGTTTCCTGCAAATGAATCATATCCAGCACAAGTGTTTCAAACTTATAGGCATTGGGTTTTTCCGGCTTGTGGAGTGTGCCGTTTTCATCGACATAAGGGACTTTTTTATTCACGACATGAACGGGGAGTGTATTTCCCTGCAATTCAACGAGATTCTGTGTCCGGAACAGGTAATTCAGGATAACGCCGTAATTATAGGAGAGTCTGCCGTCCGGTTCATGATTATGAATCATTTCGGGGGTCATCTCGTAATATTCCACGATGGAGGGACGGCCGTCTTCGAGGCAGAGGACACCGACACGCTCTTCGGGGTCGGCCTTGCTGACGACTTTGGCACCGGAATCGCTTCCGGAGAGGATTGTTGCACCGATAAACGCCGGGTCAGCGATTTTCTGGAGAACATTATCAACGGCAAAGACATTCAGCCATTCGATTTCTTCTCTTTTGAGGAGCGGGAGCAGACCGGCCTTGACGAGGGAGGAGAACCAACCGCCGTTTCCGTTGGGAGAAGTGGCGATTCTGCCTTTTTCTTCGAGGAGGATATTGCCATCGGGGTCAACGGCGGGAGCCATTTCCTGGACAAAGAAATGAACATACTCAGGATTATAGCCGAAATACTTCATTTCTTCAAAGAATTCCCTGGTATCTTCGTCATTTTTTTCGCTGGTCATGATAAAGAGGGGGATATATGTCCCGGCTCTGTCAACGACTTCCATGAGATGATTCATTAAGCATTCAAAAATATATAATGGCTTGGAAAGGCCGATATTATACATCCCCTTAGGCTTATCAAACCCGAGGCGTGTTCCCATGCCTCCGGCCAGGAGTACCGCGCCGATTTTTCCCTGACGGATGGCCTCCAATCCGGCAGTTTCAAATTTTTCCTGATTTTCCTTGATTTCTTCGATTGTAAGCGCACCGAGCGGAGCGAGTTCCCCCCGGGGGGCTTCGCCGTTTTTCCGGAAATCGTCATAGACATCAAGAAGATGAAAATCCAGTGCATCTATCTGTTCGAGCAGTTCATACTGTTCTGTGTCGTTGAGTTCGTCATAAAACTTCAGCAGATGCTCCTGACCGCGTGCGGAGAGCTTTGCTCTGGCTTGTTCAAAATTCATAAAGCATCAGTCCTTTTTCTCTATATCGCTGTTTTCATTATAGCATATTTGGGACGGCTTGTCAACCGGAAAAGTGATTATAAAAAAATAAAATATTTTTTTTATAAAATATTATTCAGGAACAGCCAAAAGAACAGTATCCCATGCAGGAATATATAATCTGTGCCGGATGTAAAGCCGGTAGCCCGGATGCAGTTTCTTGACCAGGAGAGGCAGTTCAAACAAATCCTGATTCCGGTGATAGATACTGACACTCAGTTTCGGATGATGATGGAAAATGCTCTTTGCCGCACCCCAGAGGGCTTCGCGCTCGAATCCTTCGACATCCATTTTGAGGAAAGAGACGGGGGTATCTTTGAGCAGACTGTCCACGCACCGGGCGGAAATCTGTTCTCCTCCGGCGGTGAGTGCCGACTGCCGTCCGGATTTCCCGCCGAACGGAAGCATAGTATCTTTGCACCAGGCAACACACTGATATGTCTGAATATGCCGGAGATGATGCTCTTCAATATAAGTTCCCAGCTTGCGGAAATTTCGCTTATCAGGTTCGACAGCATGAATCACATAATATTTCATCCGTGTATACCGGAGCAGTTCGCGGACGGTATCGCCGTTATACGCGCCCAAATCGACATAGGACTCATTCCGGGAGGGTCTGAGAACCGTCCGGAAAATGGTATCTGCATCCGACCAGGTATTTTCTAAATATTTGATATTTCCGCTGATTTTATATTGAATAATATTAAAATAAACTCTTCTGGATTCATCATCCGCTAACATCCGGTAAACGGCATTGAACTCCTGCAAATGTTCGAGGAAATACTGATAGGTAAACAGACCACCGCCAATCACAGGCACATCCGGCGCATAGAGCGTGTGCTTCCGCGATAACTGACAAAGATACTCAAATAATTCCGGATAGCCTGCCGCAAATGCCAGCACAATGACAAAATCCTCCACGAGTTCTTCAATCTCAGACAGCTTATGAACCTGATAGCCGGCGAATTCATGACCGCGGACAAATTCATCACTTGCAAAAATCCCGGCGACAGTGATTCCGTACTTCCGGAAGACACTCATAATCTTGTCTGCGCCGTCACCCATGCCATAGATAAAAATGGGGCGTTTTTCTTCGGCCAGACGTTCCCAGCAGGATTTTGTTTCAGTAATGAGGCTTTCCAGTCCGGCACCTTTGGGCGGGTAGGCAGTAACAGGCATCAAGATGCTCCTTTCTGATAATTATTTCGGCTTTCTTGCCAGCAGATGCAGCCGGAAGCCTTTCTGATGCCGGATTTTCTCCGGTCTCAGCCCGGCAGTCCTGCAAAAATTCCTGACCTCATCAATCGAATAGACACGGACATCCCCATGACCAAACAGATTGATGACCGGCATTTCTACCCCGTTGACAAACCACATCAGCGGTTTGGGGACACTCATATCCCGGAGAATCAGACGGCCACCCGGACGGAGAACTCTGAAAACACCGTCAAAAAAAGCCTGCGGATTCGGATAATGATGACAACTCTGCGAATTAATCACAATATCAAACTGATTATCCGGGAAAGGCAGATGTTCACAGTCGCCGACATAAAATTCTGTATTTTTGAGATGTTTGGCTTTTGCCTGTTTAATCATTTCGGGGGTCAGGTCAAGGCCGGTATAATGTTTATCAGGGAATTCCTCCGTCAGGAGGGACAGCATGGGAGCTGTACCGCACCCGGCATCAAGGAGGGTTTCAAAATCCTCTTTGCGGATTTCTTCGAGGATATGGGGATAATCTTTCTTGCATAATTCATAGACTCCGGCATGACCGGATTCATAAATTCCGGCGGCCTTGGTGAACTCCCGGACGGATAATTTCTTATATTCTTCTGGTGTTTTCATTCGCTCTTTCCTTTCAGGTGTTTTCTGATAATGTCACACATGACCCACAGATTCGCGGCGGCAATCAGGATTTCCGCCATAATGGAAAAGATATGCACTAATTTATTTTCTGATTTTCTCAGCCCGGACACAAGCGTGATAAGCGTTCCCGAACAGCCACAGATTGTCAGATGGAGCATTTCCCGATTCAAATCATTTTGATTCATGTATTATTCCTCCGTATCGTCATTATCATCCAAATCATCATGATGATGGGGAGGCGGTGCGCCATAGAGGTCACGGCCTCTTGTGCCGTACCGGTCACGGGCATCATTGACATATTCATCGAGCAATTCCATGAGCTGACGCGGATTCTTGACAGTCATATCAAATTCAGGCAGGTTCACGTCACGACTGCAAATATGTACTGTTCCACAGCCGACCATTCTCTGACCGAGGGGCAGAATCAGCCGTTTGTCCGTGACTTTATACAAATCAACTTCATCTTCGATGATATTTAAAAACCCTTTCCGGCAGATGAGCTTATTTTCCGTCAGATAGTAGACTGTAAACGACCAGGGCAATCCTAAAAACGTACGTTTTCTGTCTTTCCAGACATACTCAAAATCTTCTTTTGCCATGACGATACCTCCTTTTCAAGTATCAAACATACTAACAGTATAGCATGTTTTCACAAATTTGTCAAGCATATGTAAAGAAAATCCCCTGTTTTGTGCTGAAAAACAGGGAAATTTTCTGATTGCAGTATTTATCAGAGTACGGCCTTTGTCACGCCGTTGCCCATGGTAACGGTAGTATCACCTACAGTGACTTTGAATGTCTTGCTTGTCTCTGATGCAGTGACTTTGATTTCATCACCGTTTCTGACAGCTGTGATTGTCACTTCGAGATTGGCCTCACTGTCATAGATTTTCGCTTCAGCGGTCTTGCCGTGTTCGAGATTGTAAATCACGGCTTCGGCATCCTGAACATAATCATAGACACTGTTCTTGTCAAAATTGCCGTAAACTATGATAGAGTTCGGCCTTGCCAAAACGGGCATCTCCAGGAAATTGCAGTCTCTGTGAATATATCTGCCTCCCTCGTAGGTTTCCCCGGTGATGATGTCCGTCCAGTTTCCGGCCGGGAGATAGACATCAGCAGTTCCTTCAGCATTCATGACGGGCGCACAGAGCAGATTGTCTCCGAGCATGTACTGTTTGTCCAGATACGGGACAGCCGGGTCATCTGCATAGGAAAGCACCATTGCACGCATCATGGGAATGCCTGTCTCATGGGTCTTGACGGCCTGACTGAACAGATACGGCATCAGACGGCCTTTCAGTTTCGTAAAGAATCTCAGAACGGCACATGCATTTTCAGGATTGTCGGGGGTATCTTCTTCATAAGCCCACGGCACACGATAGGATGTTGAGCCGTGCAGTCTCGAATGACTGGATAATAATCCGAATGCACACCAGCGTTTGTATACATCCGCGGACGCGGTCTGTTCAAATCCGCCGATATCATGGCTGAAATAACCGAATCCGGAGGCACACAGGCTCAGACCGCCACGGAGGGTTTCAGCAATCGAGGTGTATTCCGCGGAGCAGTCACCGCCCCAATGTACCGGGAATTTCTGTCCGCCGACAGTCGCACTTCTGGCAAACAGACACGCTTTATTTTTGCCCGTATAATTTTCGAGTGTCTCGAAAACGGTCTTGTTATACAGATAAGTATAATAATTATGCATTGCAATCGGGTCGGAGCCGTCAAAATATTTCACATTTGTGGGGATTCTCTCACCAAAGTCTGTCTTGATGGCATCGACACCGGTTTTCAGGATTTCGGTCAGTTTTTCAGAGAACCATTTGCAGGCATCGGGATTAGTAAAATCAACAATGGCCATGCCCGGCTGCCACAAATCCGTCTGGAAGATACTGCCGTCCAAATTGTGAATAAAATAGCCCTTTTCTGCGCCCTCGTCAAAGAGTCTGGAACGCTGTGCAATGTACGGATTAATCCAGCAGCAAGTGCCTAAGCCTTTGTCATGCAGGCGTTTGAGCATGGCGGGCGGGTCGGGGAAATTATTCGTATCCCATTCAAAATTCGTCCATTCATAGCCTTTCATCCAGAAGCAGTCAAAATGGAACATCTGGAGGGGAATATCACGCTCGAACATGCCGTCAATAAATTCATTGACAGTTTCTTCATTGTAATCCGTTGTGAATGACGTGGACAGCCACAGGCCGAATGTATTGGCCGGGGGCAGTGACGGCTTGCCTGTGAGGTCAGTATACTTCACGAGTACCTGTTCAAGATTCTCACCGCCGAAGATATAATATTCCATTTCTTCTCCGGGGAGGGTCATGGAGACTTTAGAAACCGTATCGGAAGCGACTTCATAGGACACTTTCCCGGCACTGTTCACGAGTACGCCGTAGCCCTTGGATGATACATAAAAGGGAATGGATTTATAACTCTGTTCGGAGCAGGTACCGCCGTCAGAATTCCAGATTTCAACATTCTGGCCGTTCTTGACAAATGTCGTGAACTTTTCGCCGAAGCCGTAAATACACTCACCGACATCAAGTGCAAGCTGTTCCCGGATATAAGCTGTATGAGAATCAGCCGGGTCATTGAAAAACTGGTCATCTCTCTGTGTGCTGAGACGTGCATCCGCGCGGTACTGATTTTCCTCGATATAGGAAGTAGAACGCCATGCACCGCCGGTGAGCCGTTTGCCGTCATAAGAAAATTCCACATCCCAGTCAAATGCCTTCTTGATTCTGACTTTCGTCTTTCCGGCTGTCATCTCGATGAAGTCTTTTTCCTCGCTGATGAGCGCGGTATAATTTTCAGGTTCATTGAGTTCAAATTCCGGCTGATTTTTCAGTGTTCCCTTATGATGCACGATATGTACTCTGATAGTATCGTCTGCAACTGCTGTATAAGTGATTTCGAGACAAACACCGCCGAGTGTCATCGCCCTGTTATAGATGGCCTGTGTCGTGGCAAACACGGTGATAGAATTTTCAGTATGTGTGACCTCATAAGCCATTGTAGCATAGCTGACAGAGTAGCCTTTCTTGTTGAGCCAAAGCCCGTCCGAAAATTTCATAAAAAACCTCCTGCATAAAATAAGATAGTAACTCCATTGTAACATAACGATTTGGAAAAGTCAAGTATTTTTTGATTTCATTCATGAATTTTTCATGATATGATTCAGATATTTAATTTATCATATTTTTCAGAAAAATGCTTGACAAATCCCGGAAACTATGCTATACTATTTACGGAAATTGTACTGCATCCCTCATGAAGGGAGCAATAACAAGGAGGAAACTGCATATGAAAAACACATCTACAAAGTCACTGGTCATCATGGGACTTCTGACGGCGATTCTGTTCATCTTCTCATTTACGCCGCTCGGAACAATCACTGTAGGTCCTTTAGCGATTACCATGAACACCATCCCGATAGCACTCGCGGCTGTCACACTCGGCTGGCAGGGCGGTCTCATCATGGGCGTGATGTTCGGCCTCATGAGCTTCATGCAGGCGGCCGGAATCATGATGCCTTCCGCAATGGGTACGACACTCTTCGCCATTAATCCGGCATTGACATTCTGTCAGTGCGTGATTCCCAGGGCGTTGGATGGTCTGTGCGTGGGATTCATCTATCAGGGCATTACAAAGACACTCAACAAAGAAACAGCCTGCTTCATTACCGGATTCTTTTCCGCGTTCCTGAATACCTGCTTCTTCATGAGTTCGCTGGTACTGTTATTCAGCCAAACAGAGTATGTCGGCGGTATGATTGAAAAATACGGCAACGGCAATATCCTGGTTTTCATCGTGACACTGGTCGGCGTGAATGCGGTTGCTGAAGCGATTGCTTCGACAGTCATTACAGGCGCGGTCGGAATCGCACTCCATAAGGCAAAGCTGATTCAGGCTCCTACACATGCATAATCAATCATCAAGGCCGGACAAAAATCCGGCCTTTTGTTATTTCTGAAATATCATCGGCTGGAGCTGAATGCCCTGTAAGGCACTCACAATGACATCAGCCGTTTTTGAAAAGTCGGCCACAAGGGAGGTCGGCTTTTTCTGTGCATCATCCTGCGCGAACGGAACGAAATAATAATGCTTCATATTCGCAAGCATTCCGAGATGCTTCATGCTCCCGGCTAATGCATCATTGGAGGCAATCGCCAGAACAACGGGCTTCTGCCCTCTCAGATGCGATTTGACCGCCATTGTGACGGGGGTATCCGTGAGGGATAAGGCAAGTTTGGCGGCGGTATTGGAAGTACAAGGCTCCACAAGCATGATGTCTGTCATATTTTTGGGGCCTATGGGTTCGGCATCTTCAATGGTGCAGATGATTTTCCTCCGTGCGATGTTCTCAAGTTTTTCGCGCTGTTCGGCGGCTTCCCCGAAACGGGTTGAAATATTGGCGGCATTCTCCGACATGACAGGGATTAATTCCGCACCGCATGAGACTAAATACTCCGCCTGTGCAAAGGCCTTTTCAAACGTACAGAAAGACCCTGTCATAGCAAAGCCAATCCGGAGATTTTCTAAATCATGCATCGGCTGTCCTCCTCTCATCGAGGATGTGGAGAATCGTAGTGGCAATGATTTCTCCGGCAGTGACGGGAGCGGTTTTTCCGGGCAGAGACAACGCCCAGACCACCCGGCGACCTAATGTCTGTGCGGATTCCCAGTCTACACCGCCCGGCTTCGAGGCCAAATCAAGAATTAATGCATCCTCACTGATTCGTTTCAGCACAGATTCTGTAATGACTTTCGCCGGAACGGTATTGCAAATCACGTCAAATTTTCCGGCTGATTGTTCCAGCTCCGTGAACGGCAGACTCTCACAGCCGAGCATTTCGGCCTGAGCGCGTTTGACGACATCACGCGCGGCAACAGTCACCTCCGCACCCATCGCATGAAGCACCGGCGCAAGATATTTCCCGATTCTTCCGAAACCCAAAATCAGAATCCTGCTGTTATAAATCGTCCGGGGCATTTCTTCGAGCATGAGCTGAATCGCTCCCTCTGCCGTGGGAACGGCGTTTCTCGTGCTGAGTTCTTCGCGGGCTAAGTAATCAATTGTTTCAAGATTAGCCTCGTCAAAGAGTTTCTGTGCCTTGCCGAATTTTCCGCCAAATACGACAGCTCCGGGTTTTAATTTGGAAATCAGATTATTGATAGAGATATTACTCTGACTGAATGGCGCATTGACCAGGACACCGTCATCAGAGACAGGCATGGGAAGCACAAGAATATCACATGCCGGAATCTCTGCCGGGGATTCGAGCAGATGCGTATCAGAAGAAACACTCTGTTTTGCAAGGCCGACAGCATACGTTTCAAATTTTTCAGCCAGTGCGGCGGCGGTATAGCCGTAACGCAAATCCCCTCCGGCTACGAGGACAATTTTTTTATTTTTCATGTATATCACTCCTTTGTATCAGAATATGCACAAAGGGTTTTTCAGGTGACGGATTTCAGGCGCATAATCTGCCGGATGAGTTTCTCCGTCCAGTCCGGGTCATGCTCCTCTATGAGATACACCCGGAACCCGTAATATCTGCCGTTTTCCAGGACGGAAACATCATCATCCACATGCAAATCAATCCGGTAATGAGACGGATATTTTGACGGCATGGCTTCGGCTTTGCTGCCCTGCACCTCACGCGCATGACGTGCGCCGTTGATAACAACATCAATCAAAATATGATAATGCCTGAACAGTTTCCGGATATACCGCTCTGACCGGAATGATGTCGTATAAATGTGAACTCTCCCCCGCCTAAAGAGGCGGGGGCTTCGCAAGAAGTTTGGTATTTAAGTCTCCACCCATCC
>Ga0326512_10003886_pt1 | contig 10906 bp, 8 predicted proteins | sample 1_2617_0518_D_FD_203652 | JGI IMG/M metagenome (GOLD analysis project Ga0326512, IMG submission 203652) | Bovine rumen microbial communities from UC Davis, California, United States - 1_2617_0518 | ecosystem: Host-associated > Mammals > Digestive system > Stomach > Rumen | place: USA: California...
GAAAAACCTTTGCCGATTGAACATTGAATATTTTCCTGTTGAATGAAAAATTGTTTTTCTTGTCGCAGACAAGGGTTTTTCTTTTTGAGGTTTGTAATAACGACAGTTATATGGTAAGGGGTATTCCTTTGGCGTAAAAGTTCACTTTTAAAGACAAAGGCATAGCACTTAACAAAAAGTTCCAACGGAACTACAAAACTCAAAAAGGGTTCTTCTGGGTTTTTGTTTGAAAGCTATCAGCAAACTGACACAGGTTATTACTGGTGAGCCATTATTTTTCAATAACCTGCCTTTATCGTACAATAAGGAACGTTTTCGTTAAGCCAGAAGAGCAATAATAAGCTCGCTTAATCATTGCCTTGGCGAGAAAAGGTCGGATAAAATCCAACGATTATTTATTCCCGCCGTGGGAACAAATGCTACCCAGTGTGGGAACAAAATCTTCCCACACTGGGAATGCCAACAAAAAAAAACTCACACAGAGTTTTAAGTCTGTGTGAGCTTTATTTTATCTTCCTCCCAAAACAGAGAGGACCGAGGAGGCTCATCACTATTTCATAATCAAACATATACCCCCTCCTTCTGAATACGCTCTTTCAAAAGGCTATTCATGCCCTTTCTTACCCTTACCATATCTACATGACACCCAAACATCTTTTCCAAATCGCTCTGAATAAGGTCAAGGGTAATGATGGACGGAGCTTCACCTTCATAGCACACATCAACATCACTTGCCTCTGTCTGTTCACTACGAGCCACAGAGCCAAAGATGCCTATACGTGTAACCCCATACTTGCTTTTTGCAGTAGGTTTGTAAAGACTCAACAGATGTAGTATTTCCGCCCTTGTTTTCATTATAGTCTCATTTCTTTGGGTGCAAAATTAGTAAAAACTTTTATAGTAACAAACTTTTTACTAAAAATATTTTTTCCAAGACATAAAAAAACTCACACAGACCTTTCAATCTGTGTGAGTTAAATATTATCTTCTGAGCGAAGAAAAATTCAATTGTCAATTGTCAATTATCAACTGTCAATTAAATTAGTCCTCCCAATCATCATCATCAGCAGAGAAGCGGCCCTGACGGCTGAGGACAGTTCCGCCACTATATGTTGTGCCAACACCAACTTGTTCTGAACCTGCCAATATCTGCGCTGGCTGTATCTTAACTACCTGCAAGGTAGGAATCATATATATCTTCTTCATATAAAGCCCCCTCCCAATCCTCCCCCAGTTAGGGGAGGTGACTATTGAGGGTTTGGGTCAATATTGTTATTTTATTTTATTTTATATTATTATGGGCACCCCTACTCCCTCCCTAACTGGGGAGGGCCGGGGAGAGGCCTTACTTTACCTGTGCGCCTGCTGCGTTATACTTAACACCGTTCTTTACGATAACCAGCTTGCCGTTCTCGATGAACTTGCCTTCCTTAGCCTTAGCCTCAGCAGCAGCCTCAACATTCTCAACAGCTGTGATATCATCGAATGAGAAGCGAAGAGCACGAGCAAGACTAACTTCATCAATATATAAGTAAGCAGAACCAGCTCTAAGAGTTGCACTTGTATTTCCAATTGGAGCAAACACAGCAACCTTTGGAGTACCCTGTTCACTCAGTACATAGTTAGTACCTGTATTAGACTTAGACAGTGTTGTCCATGAACCATCACAAGGCTGAAGCAAGTTGCCAGATGGTGTGTTGCCAGAAGCTACTATAGGAAGATCATATGTTGTTCCAGTAGTTCCCTTTAATACAAGACCTGTGTTAGCTGCTATATTGCCTGTAACCTTCTGCATAGTAATGTAATCGCCATTCTTGCCGGTTGCGATATAAGCCTCTAGACCTTCAACAGTAACATTTACAGGAGATGTGCTACTGAATGTTGCATAGCCTGTTGTAGAGTTGATTGTGGCAGGAACAACTTCTGTTGTTACCTTAACATTGGCTATTCTAGTATCGTAGCATCCTCTTCCTAATGAAAAATACAATCCTTGACAATTAAAGCTTGTCTGATCAGAAGATGCTGTATAAGTTCCAGAACCATTTGTGATTGGAGTACTCGAACCTTGAGGTGTAATGCTATATGAAACACTTCCTGTAGATCTTGTAACTGTAATAGAAGCTGTATACCAATTTCGTTTAGTAAAACTAACTGGGTCTTTATCACTTCCATTTATATAAAAGGAATTAATCCAAGTTCCACTGCCATGAAGGTAAAGAAGATAATTCTTTTTTGTTGTATTAGAACCTGAAAACAAGCTGTATAAGGGATTAGGGATACCTGCCCCTTCACCATAAAAAACGATTTCCGCGTCTGAAGAATTAGTATTCGACCATGAATTATTATTCCAGAAATCAAAACTTACTGTATAGGTATCATAATTACCGTAAATATCAGAGCCTGTTTCAAAAAACTTTATGTATGTACCACGATAGTTATTCGCAGTTTGATTTCTGAAATCAACATAGCCATCCCCTTGTTCTGTATATACATTAGCATGATAAGACCAAGTAGACAGGATGGCCGGGTCTATACTTCCTGTAGGATAGAGTGTTTTTGTTTCTCCCCACGCATTACTTGCCCCCACGCACAGCAATACTGCTGCGAGGAGCGTCTTCGTTAATAGTAATAATTTTTTCATTGTTTTGTTTTTTAAGTTTAACATGTTAATTAATATAATGTTTATCGAATAGTCAGTTCCATACGCATAAGCGCAATATATTAACAATGTAGCATAGAATCTTCACAGACTTAGGCAAGGCCACAATAAAAGAGAAATTTCCAGATTATAGAACTGGTTTTATTTCTTTTGGTGCGCAAAGGTACTTCTTTATTTATATAAAAGGAGGAAACTCGCGTAGCGATTATCTATACATGTATAGTAGTTTGCTACACTCTTAGGTGTTTTTCTTGCATTTAAGAAGAAAATTTCTTACTTTTGCAATCGCTTTTGTTTTTAGATGGGCAGGAAAGGTTGCCCATACTATTTTCTAGATCTAACATCGTAATATGCAGCAACAGCATCGCATACACGTAGGGAAACTAATAAGAGAACGCCTTAAAGCAGAGGGCAAGAGCGTTGTATGGTTGGCACAGGAATTGGGATGTCATAGGACAAATGTCTATAACATCTTTGAAAAGAACAGCCTGGATACCAACATCTTACGACGCATAAGTATCATCATGCAGTATGACTTTTTCGACTACCTGCAGGAGGATACACAGAAGCAGATAGACTCTTGTAACGGTTAAAGGTTAACGGTTAAAGGTTAACGGTTAAAGGTTAAAGAGACCCTCCCCGGCCCTCCCTGTTTAGGGAGGGAGAAATGTTAAGGGTTAAAGGTTAAGGGTTAAAGGTTAAAGGTTAAGGGTTAATTATCAACCATTAATTATCAACTGTCAATTGTCAATTATCAACTGTCAATTATCAACTGTCAATTAACAAAAACGGTTAAGAGTTCTTTGGCTGCGTCGTGAAAAACGTGCAGGATATTCCCCTTTTTTATGATTTATCCCAGCGTATTGAGTATGGTTCAAGTAGTTTGAGAGGCATTTGCAGTTCTGTAGCAACCTTGCGCCAGTCTTTGATGGCTGTGCGAACCTCTTCTATAATCTCTGATGCTTCTTGGAGTTCAAGCATGTAGTTCTCACTTGCAGAGAGTAAGACATTAATGTCCGACTCTTCTGTGTATGCATCGATGAGCAGGCATTGATGCGATTTTGTCCCTGGATTGATATCGTATGCAGGAGAGAGCGTCCAACCTTTCGGGGTAAGTAGGAAACCATGATTACGAAAGTGGTCATCTGTGTTGCCAAACATTATGTTGAATGCTACTCTGCGATAAAGCTCCCTGAGATTTTGCCGTACATCGGTACACCCACGAAGAACGAAATCGACGATGTCAAGATAGCCGTTACCTGTGCTGCTGCCCGCTCCATCGTCAAAACCAAGCAACGACATTGCAGAAGCAAAATGAATGCGACGTCCCTCTGCTGTTCTATCGAAGCGTTCTGAAAGGAGCAGGTCACAGTCTTTTGAAATCTTGATAGTGCGCGTCTTTGCCACGTTGATGCCAGCCTTTGCCGCCAGTTGATGCGAGAAGTGCTCAATAAGTTCGGTATTCTCCAGATCTTTTTTGGATGGGAACTTAGCCACGTACAGTTTTCCGTCATTATCAACCACATTGGCCTTAGGACGAGCACCGCCAAGCGATGTTCCTGGATCAATCAACTGATCGAGCCAGCGTTGTTCCGGCAATTCATTGCGTTCCTCTGACAACTCGATTTCATGACACGCATCGCACAGGGCACGAAGACTCTCAATTGGAGGAACAAGATATTTTCCTGAGACATTAATGTAGCCATCACTATCTTCCTCTTTGTAGCGTATGCCACCCATACGCGTAAAATCTTCAATCCCCGTGAGGTAGTCATAGTTGGTGAGCGTCCGCACGGGTCTTCCCTCCACTTGCGCCTTCAGGCGTTCCCTGCGGTCGAGCAACAACCGACCCCAACGGTCAGGAAAGGAATCCTTGACGAAACCAAACACGCTGTCCGTGCCACGAGGATGCTGCAACGAAGGAACATTCATTAAGTCGCCACTCAGCACAATACCACCATGCTGTTTCAACCATTCATGCGAATACTCAAAGACAAAATGGTCTTTGCCACGAACATGTTCATAGCCTAATGTTCCAATCTCCTCAGGAGAGGTTAGGAAGTCAAAATCTGCGTAAACTATAATCCTTTTCATCGTCTTAGTAATTCTGCATCCTGAAGCTGTCTGCCAAGAGCATCGTCAGCAGCAAGTAGGGTAATGTCGTTTTCCAGATTAAGTGCAAATAGTACACGCGCATAGATACCCATGGAAACCGTTGGGTCACCATGTTCCACTTTTGAAACAGTCAGGCGTGTCACCGTAGCTCTGTCTGCAATATCCTGCATAGACAGATGCCTGCGCTTGCGGGCCAACATAATTTGTTCGCCCATAATCTTCAGGTTCTGGCTCAATGCCCTTGGCATCGTTTTACCAAATGTATTCTTACCCATAATTGTATCTTATCGGGTGCAAAGATAAATAAAAATGTTTAATATAACAAACATTTTATCAAAAAACTGCATTCGTACACTTGATTTTAATCTTTATTGCAGAATACAACGGATAAAAATACCCTCCCCAGCCCTCCCTTAGGGAGGGAGAAAGGGTTAAGGGTTAGTGATTTAATGTGAAACCACTAACAAAAAAGCGGACATGTTATACAGGGAAACATAAATGTAATAAACAAGAATGGGGGTTAGGGAATTTCTTACTACCTTTGCAGCCGGAACAGAACTTCGTTACGAAAACGATAACGATAACGAAAACGAAGGACGAAACGCTTCGCTACGAAAAACGAAAAACGAAAACGAAAACGAGAACTAAAACGATAATTCATGAAAAGATTTTATGTATGCCTTACGGCTTGTTTCTTCGCTGCTTTGTCTTGGGCACAGGGTGTTATGCCTTTGCCTACATTGCATGTTGAGGGAAAATGGCTCGTAGATCAACAAGGCAACCACGTAGTGCTGCATGGTGTGATGGACACTCCGAATATGTATTTCAACGGCTGGCGCTGGGGAAGCCCTTGGGACGGAAGTGGTACCGGATATGACACCAACGGTGCCACAAAGTGTAAGAACTATTTTGAGAAAATTTTTGCAGGATTAGAGAAGGCAAAGTGTAATGTCTTCCGTCTGCATCTTGATCCTGCCTGGACCAATGACCCAAGCAGCAGCTATGTCTATCCTGGTTCTGCAGGTCAGCCAAGCGAAGCAACCAGCGAAGCAGACATCAAGAAGTTTAACCCTACAAGATTGAAGACCTACCTTGTAAATCTCTACTGGCCTCTGATAAAGAAAGCATTGGATCATGGGATGTATGTTGTAGTGCGTCCGCCAGGCGTTTGTCCCCCAAATCTGAAGGTGGGCGATTACTATCAGCAGTATCTGATGACTGTATGGGACACCTTCACACAACTCAACAACGTAAAGAAATATGCTGGACAGGTAAGCATAGAGCTGGCCAACGAACCAGTAGCCCTAAAGAATGCTAAGGGAGAAGACGACCCAAAGGCTCTTCATGACTACTTCCAACCTATCGTTGAAAAGATAAGATCTAACGGTTTCACCGGCATTATCTGGGTTCCTGGCACAGGATGGCAAGCTAACTATACCAGCTATGCCACCCACCCTATCGAGGGCTATAACATAGGTTATGCTGTTCATGACTACTGCGGATGGTATGGATGTAGCGACGATAATCCTGACCCGCAGAACAAAATCAACAATTTCCACAAGCAGGTGCCTGTGGTAGATACTAATCCTATCATTATAACAGAGGTGGATTGGAGTCCTGTAAACCCCAATGCTGAAGGCCACTATGACGAGCACGGCAACTGGGTACAGCCTAACTTTGGAACATGGGCTACCGGCTCTACATCAAAATGGGGAAATGCATACAAGACAATGCTCGATCATTTCGGAAATATTTCGATGACACTATCTGGTACAGGATGCCTCATAGATATTGATGACCTTATAAATAATAATAAGGTGTCGCCTGCCTTTGGCGGAATGGAGGAAGCCTGCGGAAAGGCTTGTATGGATTGGTATGCAGATTACTATAACGTAGATTGGCCACATGCCGACGAAGTAGTATATGGTGAGGATTTGCTCAAGGTTGAGAAGCTGGAGGCTGCTAATGAGGAAATAGAAGTGAAGGTTGGCAATGCCACCAGCCCACAGCTGATTGCAACATATCACTATGGACACACAGGCAACATCTCTTCACAAGCTGTCTATGATGTGAACAGCGATGCTATAAACATTGAGAACGGACAGATTATGGGTCTCAAAGAGGGTATCACCAGCGTCAATGCTACATATACCGACCCATTGGGCAATTCAAAGAGTACATCGTTCTCTGTACGCTCTACATTCTTCCCATTCAGCGCACAGAACATCAGCACCGACCTCTTCGCACAGGGTAAGTATTACGAGAAAACTCACACCTTCGTACCTGGACAGTGGGGACAGATGGGATGGGTATATCAGAATGGTGCAGATATGTCTGGATATAAATATCTCGTAATCAAACTAAAGACAACAAGTAGCAGCAGCCACCTGAACCTCTTCACAGAAGGAAGTATCTGGACACCTTGCTGCAGCACACCTGACTTTGGTTCGAAAACGCTTATCGTCCTGAACTTGCAAACAGCAAAATACACAAGTGACGGAGACAAGAAAGGACAGCCTCTCGACACAAAGAACATCCGAATTGTCAGCTTCTGGGGCAACGGAAACCAAAATATTATGGTTAACGATATGTATCTGACAAACAACAGCGACTATTCTCGTGAAGAAACTACAGGAGTTGCTATCGTAGAATCGGAAAACCAGCAAGTAGTTGACGTTTGGACAATGACGGGACAACCAGTAAGAAAGGCCGTCAATATTGAACAGGCAACACAAGGACTTGCTCCCGGCTTCTATATTGTTGGAAAGAAAAAGGTTTTGGTAAAATAAATAACATAACATAGCAAAAACCCGTCTCCGTCAAGCATCCTTGGCGGAGATTTGTTTTATATTTGACAAATATACACTTTTTTTCGCTATAATTGCTATTGCAGATATGAATAAATAGTCGTAACTTTGCACCCGAGTTAGTAAATAATTGTATATTAAAAGTTAATAAAAAAATTATAATTCATTTTGTTTAATAGAATCGTCTAAGTCTGTGAAGATGCAAGACATTCAGTCTATTTTTGCTATCGTACCTGTGAAGGTATAGGCAAGGAATTTAGGCTAGAGTAAAAGACAATCCCTGTTGTGTTTGCGGGGATTGTTCTTTTTTTTGCGTTTTCATTTTGGTTTTCGTTAAATTATTTGTAACTTTGCACTCGTAAACTCGTGCGAACTTGCTTTCGCTCGGTCATTGAAACAAGTTTCATGACACTCGCTTAAACGCAACTTTGCCCCCAAAATATTTCTACCAAACATGACTATAAAGGATTTTCACAAAGCAGCTATTATTACCCCAGAGCATGAGGTGAGTTATGCAGAAATGATGCAGCACATCGTTGAATATGCAGAAAACTTGCAGAAGTTCAACACATCATCTGTTGCAAGTCAACAAGCCGAAGCAGACAAGTATGCAAAAAGAATCATTCTCTTCTCTGAGAATAGAGAGGAATGGGTATATGCTTTCTTTGGCATCTGGCGTGCAGGATTTATTGCTGTTCCTGTTGATGCCACAAGTACGGCTAATGATTTGGCATATATCATAAATGACTGCAAGCCGTGCGGCATATGGGTGTCGGAGAATACTCAAGGCATAGCAGAAGAGGCTATGGCACAGGCTGGACACAAGATGGAGATGATGAGTCTCAAGATAGAGAATAGCAATCATGCATCAAAAGATGTTCAGGAAATGACGTTTGAAGGCGACAAGGACACTCCTTGTCTCATAATATATACTTCTGGCACTACTGGTTCTCCAAAAGGTGTTATGCTTTCGTATGACAACCTGGAGGCAAATATCAGCGGCGTTGCTGACGAAGTACCTATTTACAATTCCGAACGCAGAGTATTGATGCTACTTCCTGTACATCATATCCTGCCTTTGATGGGATGCCTTATTGCTCCTATTACTCGAGGCGGTGGCATCGCTATCTGCCCTACCCTATCCGGACCTGATATCATGGATACCTTGTGTAAGGGTAAGGTGGCTATCATGATAGGTGTCCCTCGTTTGTGGCAGACTTTATATACTGCAATAAAGAAGAAGATTGATTCGAATTTCGTAACTCGTGCACTCTTCAACCTTTGTGCTACCATCAATAACAGGTCTTTGTCACGATTCATCTTCCAGAGTGTACACAAGAAGATGGGAGGACACTTGGACTATTGCGTTTCTGGAGGTGCTGCCCTCGACACTGAGATAGGAAATGGTCTCACAACATTGGGATTGGAGGTATTAGAAGGTTACGGAATGACAGAAACTGCTCCAATCATAGCATTCACACGCCCAGGCGACTATATTCCTGGATGTAGCGGAAAGCCCCTACCTTCTGTTGAGGTGAAAATCGACAATGAAGAACTGTGTGCACGAGGAAAGAACCTTATGCTTGGCTACTATAATCGTCCACAGGAGACTGCTGATGTGATAGATAGTGATGGTTTCCTACATACTGGCGACCTGGCACAAATTGATGAAGAAGGAAGGGTTACAATAACAGGAAGAAAGAAGGAGATAATCGTTCTTTCGAATGGTAAGAACGTTCAGCCTAATGAGATAGAATTCCAACTGGAGAAGTATGATACCTATGTAAAAGAGGTTGCCGTTACAGAAAAGAATGATGCTCTTTGGGCTATAATAGTACCGCAACGTGCCGATGCAACCGAGGATTTCTTAAAAGAAAACGTTATACAGCCATACAACAAGACTGTTGAGAACTATAAGAAGATAATGAATATCTTCATCTATCATGGGGACTTACCACGCACAAAACTTGAAAAACTCCAGAGATTCAAACTGAAGAATATTCTGGAGAATAAGGAGGTCAGCACACCAAAGAAGGTTGAAGCACCAGTTTTTGCTGATAATCCTGAGCTACAGGCGATAGCAACATATATCTTCGAGGAGAAACACATAGCCATAAAGGCTGATAGCCATATAGAAACAGACCTTGCTTTTGACAGCCTTGATAAAGTAGGTTTACAAAGTTTCCTGGAACAGCGCTTCAATATTACCATTGATGCCGATGAAATGGCTAATTTCAAGAATATGGCTGCCATCGCTGAAAGATGTAAGTCAAAGGGGACACATCATGAAGAAGTAAAGGTAGAGTCGATAAATTGGCATGATATCATGAATAGTGAGTCGAAGGATCTCGTGCTACCAATGACCTCTCCCACCCATACGCTATATGCAAAGATGTTTAAGGCATATCTCCACTTCAATAATCGTCTTACAATAAGCGGAACAGAGAACATCCCTGCACATGGGCCAGTAATTCTGGCAGGAAACCATCAAAGCTATATTGATGGTCCATTGGTAATAAGCGGATTGTCTGCACAACAGATAAAGGAGTTCTACTTCTATGCAACAGAGGAACACGTTCAGGGCGCTATCAGAAGACATCTTGCTGCACGCCACAACATCATCCTCATGGAGCGTAAGAACCTGAAGAACTCAATATTAAAGATGGCAGAAGTTCTGAAACAGGGCAAGAGCATCGTGATTTTCCCAGAGGGAAAGCGTACGCATGACGGAGCTATGAATCCATTCAGAAAGACCTTCGCCATTCTGTCAAAAGAATTGAATGTACCTATTCTACCTGTTTGCATACAGGGAGCCTTCAAGGCTATGCCAAGAGGACGCATACTACCTATGCCAAACCATATATCAGTAGAATATCTACCACTAATAAAACCAAATGCCGCCAATTCCTATGAAGAACTGGCAGCATTGGTACAAAGCGAAATAAATGCTAAGCTGAATCAATAACAGCTTAGCATTTTTTCTTAGTTTCTATATTCGAAAACGTTCTGACGGCTCATGTTACGACGATCCATGTCCTCACGTGAGCTGACAATAATCTTTTCGAACTCACGCAGACCTGTACCTGCAGGAATGAGGTGTCCGCAGATAACGTTCTCCTTCATTCCCTGGAGATAGTCTACCTTACGACGTACAGCAGCCTCGTTGAGCACCTTCGTAGTTTCCTGGAAGGATGCTGCAGACATGAAGCTCTTCGTCTGCAATGCTGCACGTGTGATACCCTGCAGAATCTGAGTAGATGTAGCAGGAACAGCATCACGAACAGTAACCCTCTTGAGGTCATGACGCTGGAGGAAGGCATTCTCG
>Ga0326512_10003887_pt1 | contig 10905 bp, 1 predicted proteins | sample 1_2617_0518_D_FD_203652 | JGI IMG/M metagenome (GOLD analysis project Ga0326512, IMG submission 203652) | Bovine rumen microbial communities from UC Davis, California, United States - 1_2617_0518 | ecosystem: Host-associated > Mammals > Digestive system > Stomach > Rumen | place: USA: California...
ATATGTGGCAGCTGAAATCGGTATCTGGTTGGCAGGTCATGCCATTGTCCCCATGGGCGACAAATATCCCAAAGATCGTATTGATTATATCATGCATCATTGCGAATCCCCATTATTGATTAATGATGAGGTCATTCAAGCAATGATGAAGGCAGAACCTATAGAAAACTATATAATCCCAGACGAGGATGATATCAATGTGCTATTCTATACATCAGGAAGTACTGGAGTCCCTAAAGCTGTGATTGGCACCTTTGCATCCTATAGGATTTCTCCATCAGAAGAGGCCATTATCGATGAGGAAAATATTACTGTAATGGGTATCACAGCTCCCATGCATTTTGTTGTTAGTAAACAATTATATACAATTATTGTTAAGGGAGGTATAGCCAACATTATTCCAACAGAAATCTTTAAAGATATCCGTATGTTTGAAACCTATCTGGCCAAGCACCAAATAGAGTTTGTTTATATTCCTCCCTCAGTCCTCACTTATTTTCACAACAAGTCACCTCATCTGAAAGTTGTCATGGCTGCTGCCGAACGACTCTCGGGAATAACCTCTTCAAATTACAAAATTTACAACCGCTACGGTCAAACAGAGACTGGTGGTACTTTTTTTTCCTTTTTCGTAGATAAAGAATACGAAAATACGCCTATCGGTAAGCCTGATGCAGATGTAGAGTACTGCATTTTGGATGCAGAGGGAAACCCTGTAGCACAAGGAGAAGAAGGCGAATTATGTGTTCGAGGTCCCTTTACCACTGGCTATTACAAGGAACCCGAGTTGACAGAAAACCTCTTCCGTGGTGGATGGTTACACACAGGTGACATTGTTAGTCAACTACCAGACGGCAATGTCATGTATGTAAACCGTAAGGATTGGATGGTTAAAATTAATGGCCAGCGTGTTGAGCCAGGAGAAGTTGAGGCTGTCATGAAGACAATTAACGGTGTCAATAATGCGGTCGTTAAAGGTTTTACCACTAAAGACAGGCAGTTCTTGTGCGCCTATTATATCGCTAACGAGAACGTATCAGAAGATACTATCCGTGAATATTTGCGCTCAAAGCTACCAGCATATATGGTTCCGGCGTACTTTGTAAAGATGGATAGCTTCCCTCTTCTTCCAAGTGGAAAGACAGACCGGAGATCACTGCTTTCTCCTCTAGATAAAACAGAAGATATTGTTAGACCACCATACTTAGGTCCAACAAATAATATAGAACGTCAACTTTGCGAGGCTTTTAAGAATACATTGAAAGTAAACAGCATTGGTATTGACGATGATTTCTTTGAACTTGGCGGTGACAGTATCAGGATTATGGAAGTCCAGACGCTATGCCCAGACTTAGCGCTCTCATCCCAAATGATATATGCCAATCGCACACCCAAAAAGATTGCCGAAGCTTGTACAAACACAGACCGTATCAGTTTTGCGCAGCAGAATGACTACCCCCTGAGCCAAACACAATTAGGCATTTATATAGAGTGCATGTCACGTCAGGGCGAAGTGGCATACAATAATGGTATGCTTTTTCAAATAAAGCCGACAATAGACATTAACCGGCTTTCCAAAGCATGTGAAGTTGTGGTTGAAGCTCATCCTTTTATAAAAGCCCAATTGTTTATAGACAGTCAAGGGAATCCAAGACTGTTAAGGAATGATGCTGAGAACTACCATCAAAGCGTTGAGTCATTGAGTCAACAGGAGTTTGACAAGCTGAAGGCTGAACTCATTCGTCCTTTTGACTTACTCAAAGACCGTCTTTTCCGTATTCGTATTCTGAATACCCCGGAAGCATCATATCTGTTTATTGATTTCCATCATATCATATTTGATGGAATATCTTTCAATATATTCCTTCAAGACTTAAAGGATGCTTATGGGCAACTACCCGTCAAAAAAGAAGAATTTTCAGGTTATGAAGTTACTATAGAAGAGGAGTCACTACGTAAAACTGGTGCATATACTTCTGCAAAAAAATGGTACAAGGAGCAGTTTGAAGATTTAAAGATTACTTCTCTCCCTGTACCTGAGAAACAGGAGCCTCAGATTACCTATGGACAAGAACACCTTGAACTGACTGTTGATTACAATCAGTTACAGGAAGCATGCAGCTATCTTGATGTCACCCCTAACGTACTGACAACAACTGTATTCGGTTATCTATTAGGTGTAAACACGCATGCCCAGGAGTCACTATTTGCAACGATTTTCTCTGGACGACAGGATTTGAAGACCCAGCGGACTATGGCTATGCAGGTCAAAACCTTGCCAGTATATACCAATTGGAATCAGAATACCACCGTCAGGGAATTACTCCAAACTACAAAGCAACAATTGATAGGCAGCATGAGCAACAGTTTGTTCTCCTTTGCTGAAATAAAAGCAATGAACAATGCTATCAACAGTCATATCCTATTTGCTTACCAAGGCGACATAAAGCAAAGCGATAGTGAACTATTCACCTATCAGCCCATCATGGAGAATGCGACAGGAGAGAACTTGGCTTTTGAAATCCTGCGCAACGATTCCAAACTGATCTTACATACCGAATACCATAGCAACGAATACACTCAATCATATATCCAAAGATTGATGCATTGCTATGATACAATTCTTCAAGGTTTTATCAACAAGACATCCGAAGAAAAACTTCTCTGCGAGCTACCAATCCTAACCGAAAAGGAGCAAGAGGCCATCTTAGCATTAGGGTCGGGCGATCAGTTAGACTACGACAGGTCAGAAACGATTGTAGATCTTTTCCATCGCCAGGCAAGACTAAGACCAGAAAGCATTGCCGTGGTTGATGAGGTCTCAAACATAACCTACGGAGAATTGGACCACAAGTCTGATATATTAGCTTTGGCACTTAGAAAGGCTGGAGTTGATAAAGATTCTTTTGTAGCCATTATGCTACCCAGGCGTAAAGAATTCCTCATTGCTGTATTTGCCGTATTTAAAGCTGGTGGTGCCTACGTTCCACTTGATAGTGATTATCCTAAGGATCGACTTGCTTATATATTAGACGATTCTGATGCAAATGTATTGATCACTACCAGTACGTTATCAAAGGATTGCCAAACAGAGCAGTACTTCCCACGAGGAAAGCAGTTGCTCATTGATGATTTCGATTTCAATGAGCCATCTGATCATCATGTCAATTATGCTCAGCCATCAGGGCTCGCCTACATGATTTATACGTCTGGAACAACAGGCCAGCCAAAAGGCGTGACAATTACTCATGAAGCCATGATGAATTTCATCGTCTGGCTTAAGAACACAGAAGAGCTGAAAGCGGGTGAGCAGTGTGCTATTCATACCAATTTCGTCTTCGACGGTTCTTTGTTTGATCTGTATCCCCCACTGATCTCAGGTGCCACCCTGCATATCTTGTCATCATCCTTACGGATGGATCCTCAGGGTATGTATCGCTATTTTGTTGACCATCACATCGTAGGTCTGCTGTTAACCACACAAATAGGCATGATGATGATGAGTGATTATGAGCTAACACTCCGGTTCTTAATGGTAGGCGGAGAGAAGCTGACCACTTTCCGGGTTCCATCGTCAATGAAGCTATACAATTGTTATGGTCCTACAGAGTTTACCGTATGTTCGTCATTCCATCAAATAGACAGTCAACGAAAATACAACAATATCCCTATCGGGCGACCTGCGCCTAATACCTTATCTGTCATTGTTGATAATGTAGGTCATCTTGTACCTCAAGGGGCAATCGGAGAACTCTGTCTCATAGGATGTCAAATGTCCAGTGGCTATTGGAAGCAGGATGGACTGACAAAGGAATTCTTTGTTGACTGTTCTTTCCTAAAAGACCAGAAAATGTATCGCACTGGCGATTTGGTTCGTTGGAACGAAGATGGTCAGATTGAATATATCGGACGTATTGACAATCAAGTCAAGTTACATGGCTACCGGATAGAGTTAGGGGAAATAGAGAGCAAGATCAGCCATTGTCTTGGAGTGACTTCTGCAGTCGCTGTTATTCAAAAGCAAAATAATATCGAGTTTATTGTCGCTTATTATACATCTGAGGGGAACAAAGAGCTACAAGTTATTCAAGAAACACTGACAGCCGAATTGCCCAGTTACATGATGCCTAGTCGTATCATCAGAATTGACAAAATGCCTTTGACTCCAAATGGTAAGATTGACGTTAAGGGCCTCCCTACCCCAAGCATGGATCATGTAGAAGTTGTGAGACCTGAGACATCGATGGAGAAACAGGTATTTGACATCGTATCTGAACAGTTAAACACAACATCAATGGGTGTCACAGACAATCTAATATCCTATGGCCTATCTTCTCTTATAGCCATACGATTATGTGTCATTCTACAGCACCGTTTCGGCACCGATGTCAAGATGTCAGACATCATGAAAGCTCCTACAGTCAGGGAAATTGTATCCTTACTTGGCAAGGCTACAGAAAACCATCTACCCGTCTATGAACTACGTTCAATCTATCCCCTTATGGAGAATCAACGTGGACTGTTCTTTGAATGGAAGAAAAACCCTGATACTACTCAGTACAATATTCCCATCATCTACAGTTTTGGCAATATCGATGCTGAACGTTTGGCTACAGCGTTAGTACAGGCCATCAATGCGCATCCCTATCTAAAATCCAGAATTCTGGAGATTGATGGTGAAGTCGTTCTTCAACGCAATGACGAAGCGCCTGTAGAGGTAAGAGTCAGCCAACTCCATGAAGAGCCTGATAACAGTTTCTTCCAAAAGAAACTTCGTCCGTTCCATTTGCTGGATAATCCTCTTTATAGGATCGAGGTACTGAAGACACCACAAAAGACCTTCTTATTCTTTGACGTACATCACATTATCTTTGATGGTCTGTCGAGAGACGTCTTTATGAATGATTTAAAACGAGCCTATGATGGAGAGACACTTGAAGTAGAGAGCTATCAGGCTTACGACTTCGCTCTTTACGAACAAGACGAACTGAAAGATACTAAAAAAACAAAAGAAGCAGAAGCATGGTATGACGAGTTGCTCACTGATGCAAATGCCATTTCACTTCCCTGCTATTCTATTCCTGACGAGACAAATTATGCTGAGGTCGAAGTTTGTATGCCAAGTGACAAGATTGATATCTTCTGTGCTAAAAATGGCGTAACTGTGAACAGCTACATGCACGCAGCCTTTGCCCTTTTTGTCAAACGTCTTATTAAAGAGGAGAATCCCCTGTATTTAACCATCAGCAATGGGCGTGATATAAGTGTAAATCTCCAGCAGTGCGTCGGCATGTTTGTCAAAACAATACCTATTGTCATCAAATCGGATTTAACCCAAGGACAAACCACAGCAAGCTATTTGAAGAAAGTGCACCAGCAACTTAACAAAAGCCTCAGTATGGACAATTATCCATACACCAAAATAGTAGAGCGTCACCAAATCAATGCCGAGTTGATGTTCCTTTTCCAAGGTGGGCTCGACGATAACGCTCTATGGGAAGGCATGGAGCAGGTTCCCTTATCATTAGACACTCCAAAATTCCCGTTGAGCATTGTTGTCACACCTATTAATCATGGCTATCGTGTAACTTTTGAATATGATGGTAAGCGCTATAATCATCAAGGAATTCTGCAGATGGCAAAAGCACTCAAGAATGTTTTTCTTGGGATGGCTGCGTCTGACAATGTAGATAACATAGAACTCGTAAACCAAAAGGAAAAATCCAAATTACTTGAATTGAGTAGAGGTGAGATCTTAGAGTACGACCAATCAGAAACCATTGTTGACTTATTCGAGAGACAGGTTACAAAGACACCTGACGCAACAGCTGTAGTTGATTGTCAGGGGCACATAACATACCAAGAACTTGATGCCCAATCAAATACTATTGCAAAAATCCTTATTGAGAATGGTATCACAAAGAACGACTTCGTAGGCGTCATTTTGCCACGAAGAAAAGAGTTCCTTGTTGCAGTTCTGGGTATATTCAAAGCTGGTGGCGCCTACATTCCATTAGACCATGAATATCCAGATGCTCGACTGTCATATATGCTAAATGATGCACAAGCAAAACTATTAATTTGTGCTCGTTTACTGGTTAAGGACAAGAACTTTGACATTAGCAACAATTGCACTAAAATAGTTTTCATCGATGACATTAACTTACATAGTGAGTCTGTTTCTATAAACAACAGTCATCCCACTTCATTGGCTTATATGATATATACCTCTGGTTCAACAGGTAAGCCCAAAGGTGTCATGATGGAGCACAAAGGATTGTGTGCATTGACAAAATGGCTGGTTCCTATGGAAGGACTGAAATTTGGAGATAGATGTGCAGAACACGCAAGTTTCAGTTTTGATGCCTCTTTGTTAGATCTATTTCCACCTTTGACCTGTGGTGCAGAAGTACATATTCTGTCTTCAGAACTCCGCCTTGATATGGAAGGTATGTGTACATATTTCAAACAGCACCATATTATAGGAATTTCTATAAGCACTCAACTGGGGATGGAGATAATCAACAATCATGAGGTTCCACTCCGTTATATGGTTATGGGTGGTGAAAAGATGAATCATATATGCAAGACCTCTGTAAAGATTATCAATGAATTTGGACCTACGGAGTTTGCTGTCTGTTCTTCCTATCATATTATTAATCAAGAACGAGAGTATAACACAATTCCTATCGGACGTCCTGTTCCCAATAGCATGTCTGTCATCGTTGACAATATGGGGCATCTTGTTCCTGAAGGTATTCCTGGTGAGCTGTGCCTTATTGGTCGTCAAATGGCACAAGGCTATTGGAAGAGACCAGACCTGACTGAGAAGCACTTCACTGACAATCCTTTTATCGCTGGAGAAAAGATGTACCACACTGGAGACCTTGTTCGTTGGAATGAAGATGGTGAATTAGAATATTTAGGACGTATGGACTCTCAGTTAAAAATACGTGGTTATCGTGTAGAATTAGGAGAAATAGAAAACAAAATAGCAGAGTTCCCAGGGGTTACGTCTGCTGCTGTCATCGTTCACCAGGAACATAAAGCACAATATATTATTGGCTACTTCACGTCCATAACACCAATCAGTATTGATAAAATTCTGGAACACCTCAGACAGCAGCTGCCCAACTACATGATACCACAATTCATGATACAGTTGTCTGCTATGCCCATGACCTCAAACGGCAAGATTAATCGTAAGAAACTGATTAAAAGCCATCAAATATCACAGCTGTTCAAGAATGGAGCTGTTGCTCCAACAACGAACAACGAAAAGGTGCTCTACGATTTAGCAAAAAAGGTACTTAATATTGATGATTTCGGCGTTACAGATGATTTATCATTAATAGGAATGACCTCACTATCAGCTATCAAACTGGTTGATTTGGCTCATCAAAAAGGGCTTTATATCAAAGTCAATGACATTCTGAGGAACAAGTCAATCAGAAACATACTCGCTTGCGAGCAGTCCATCGGCAAATGGGAGAATGGGTATGATACCAGTAAACCTGTCATCGTGTTGATACAAGGATTCACTTATTACATAAAGATGGAACCGCTCATCAGCAGGCTTTGTAAACTCTACTCCGTCTTTGTCATTGAGCCCATCGACGACCATTATAAAGTTTTGTTCAGCGAAAACAATGTAAGTTCCAATGATATAGTGGATTTCTATCTCGACTATCTGGAAGCCTGCATGCGTCCAAACGTAAAAGTCGGGATGTTCATCGGACATAGCTTTGGTGGCGAATTAGCCTATCGTTGTGCCGTACGCTGGTGCGAGAGGACTGGCACCATGCCTAAGATTTGTATGTTTGACACGTTTGCTCATGTCGCTAACATCGCCCACGAGATGCATATACCAAAAATAGAGAATCCGACGCCTGATGTAATATCCGACATAGAAGAACTCAATGAGTGGAACCGTCATTTACGACAAATGCAGGCGATGATAGGCAATCGCGACCTGCCAGATTATGATGGTGATGTTCTCTATTTCAAGGCTGAAGAACTGACCATGCCGCTAAAGACCATTCATATCAACGAACATAAGGTGGACCTAAAGAGAGAAGAGGACTTGAACAATTGGAAATCTCTTATTCCCAACATAAGAATTTACCCCATCGCTGCTGATCATTTCTCCATGTTGGAAGAACGGTTCTGCGACAACTATGTAGAAAAAATCGATAATATTGTATTACCCCATAATACCCAATTGATATGAAAAAATATTTTTATCATATTATAGTAGTGAGTATCATGTTGATGCCTTTTATGGCATCAGCACAGGAAAAGCAAGATCTTCGTCAAATCTATACAAAGGCTGAAGAAGCTTATCAGATAGGACAACTTGATCAAGCCATAGATTTGTTGGAAGGTAGTCTGAATTCTTTTACTGGCAATCTGCGTCAAAGCGCACTTCGATTGGTTTCGATCTGTTATCTTGCACAAGATGACAAAGAAACTTCTGAGAAATATGCTCGCCAACTGTTGGGTATCAATCCATATTATACATCTGTACAGGATCCCATCCGCTTTGAGGACATTATTGCCCAACTCAAGACTGGTCGCAGCTCGACGATTACAACGGCTTCAAGCCAAGCGGAAAGTATCAATGAGGCACCTGTACCGGTCACTGTCATTACCCGTGAGATGATAGACCAGCTCAGTAACAACAAAAGTATCGGACAGATTTTGGCAGTCTATGTTCCTGGTCTGAGCGAGGTCTCTGCCTACACTATTTCGAATGTTGCCATGCATGGTGTCTATACTAACAGTCAGGAAAAGATCCTGGTGATGGAGAACGGGCACAGATTGAACATGCGTTCCACTAATAATGGAAAATTGGATTATGCCATCAGTACTGAGAAAATTGATCATATTGAGGTGCTACGCGGTCCGGCTTCTTCATTGTATGGTAATGTGGCTTTAACTGCTGTGGTGAATATTATCACAAAGAAAGGACGCGATGTGAATGGTGTTAAAGGCAAATATGGTTATGGTTCATACGCAACCCATAGAGCAGACTTTATTGCTGGCACCACACTATTGGATGCCGACGTCATGGCATGGGCATCTATATATACTTCCCGAGGTAAGAAAGTTGATGTTCCTGCATTATCAGACTACTCTATGACCAAACATGACGGCTATGTTTATGTAGGCCGTTATGAAGGGAAACCATCTTATGATATAGGCTTCAACATCAAATTGAAAGATTTTAATTTTATGGTTAACCTGAAGAATGGAAAACTGGTGCCACAATATTCTTGGTATGGAGAGACTTACAATTATGATGCTTTTCGTACTATGGAGGGAGTTAAGCCTGGATATACCATCAATGAAAAACATCTGGAATTGGGCTATACTAAACAACTTGGTAAAGTAAATCTCAATATTTCTGCCTATGGCGATTGGTATAATGTACAAGATTACCAACCAGTTTCTGACTCGATACAAGGTCCCGAATATGACAAATATGGTGACATGATCATTATTGATGGTAAACCTCTATTGAAAATATATAAAGGTTTGATGCAATATTGGCCTATTCAGGAATACACGATTGGTGGTATGGCCAAGGCTGATGCTAACTATACGCTTGGGAGCATGAAAGGTAATATTTTGGTGGGCTCACAATTCGAGTATTTCAAGCTTTCAAGTAATGACTTTCTCATGGGCGAGGATTATACAAAGGTCACTGTTTTTTTCCCAGAGGAAAAAAATTATTTACGGATAGGCAGCGAGAATAGTTTTTCTGTTTTTATTCAAGATAAGCACTACTTTACACCAAAAATCATCCTCAATGCAGGTCTGCGATTTGACAATAAGAATCGTGCCAACGGAAAGAATGTCTCTGCTTTATCTCCTCGTGTGGCTCTGATTTATTTCCCCAATGAGAAATTCAGTACCAAATTGTCTTTCTCGCGCGCCTTTGTCGATGCTCCCTATTTCTATCGTCAAAACACCTCAAACGGTTATCGCGGCAGTGAAGACCTCATGCCTGAATACATGAATGCCATCCAGCTTGATTTTATGGGAAAGATTGACAGTTGGCATCTCAACTATGACTTTAACATATTCTACAATCATTTGACGGATCTTGTCGTCAATAACCCAAGTACCGACCCTGATGCCCCTAAATTCATCAATTCAGGTAGTCTGAAAATAGCTGGTGCTGAGGCTGGACTAAACTTCAGCATTCCTTCTTTCCGCATCGATGCCAACATAACTTATTTACGCCCATTAGAAGCAGATGGCTATTATTACACCGATCACCAAATCTATAGTATTCCATCACTCACAGCCAATCTAACATGCAACAAGCGCATCTTGAACATCGGAAATCATCTGCTGTGGATGACAGGTAGCGTTAAGTTCAACACTAAGACTTTGAACAAAGCCAATAGTCATGTGCCAGACAGCAAAGATTTCGATCTCAGCGGCAACGCCATCGTTGACTTGGGTCTAAAGTATTCCTATCGTGATGCCATCCAATTATCACTTGATTGCGATAATGTGTTTGATAAGTCCTACTTTGTCGGTGGTTCATTCTATGTACCATTTCGTGCACAGGGTCGCACTGTCATGGCTACTGTCTCATTCAAGTTATAATGGGGAAAGAGCATGAAAGGTCAAGAAGAGAGTAAGAAAAAAGGATATCTCATAGCAAAAGCCCTTCATAAATTTATGTGGGCTTCTATCTTGGCTGCTGTGGCTTCTCAGATTGCGATGACTACTGATGCCATTGTGGTAAGTCAGGTCATTGGTCCAGAAGCTATCTCTGCTGTCAACCTAACAATACCTGTCGTCATCTTCTTTAATTTTCTGACCATGCTCTTCGGTATGGGTGGTTCTGTGCTTGTTGCCAAGTCGCTTGGTGAACGCGATGCACAGACT
>Ga0326512_10003888_pt1 | contig 10903 bp, 12 predicted proteins | sample 1_2617_0518_D_FD_203652 | JGI IMG/M metagenome (GOLD analysis project Ga0326512, IMG submission 203652) | Bovine rumen microbial communities from UC Davis, California, United States - 1_2617_0518 | ecosystem: Host-associated > Mammals > Digestive system > Stomach > Rumen | place: USA...
ACAGGAATTTACTGGTGAGCCTGATTTCCGTATGAGTGTTGAGAATCACTACTGTTCTGCATATGGAGTTTGGTATAAGGAAGAACTTGTGGCCATCTATGCCTTGAGTTTTGACTCCCTCGACCTAGATTCAGATGACAAGGAAGAACTTGAGACAGGAATATCATCTACAGGAACTCCAAACGTTGACTGGAACTATAAGGAAACATTTTATGCCAAGCCTCGTTATCCGGCTCTTGATATAGCCTATTTAGCAGTCAGAGAAGAATACAGAGGTAATAAAGTCGGACAGTCAATTGTGGAATTGATAGCAGACAGAGCCCGTTCTCAGACATTTGCTGGATGTCAATTTCTGACTGTTGAGGCTTTGGCTACAAGCGAATATAGTGCAGTAGGCTTTTACCAACGATGCGGATTTACTGCCAACGAGGTTCGCAAACCATATAAAGACACGCTTCGTATGTTCCGTACTCTGTATGCAAACGAGGAAGAGTACGTCGACAAATAATCATGGCACAGTTTCGCGATGAAGAGCCTACATCAGGATTCGTCAGACCTGATGAGATCCTAAAGTCAGAACGATTTACGGACTTTTCCATCGTGCCAAGCAGGGGACACAGTCTGCTGGTACGGGCAAAGCGCAATGGACGATGGTGGATGCTGAAAGGACTCAAGGAACAATATCGGCAAGATACCGCCTATCAAGTCATTTTGCAAAAGGAGTATGAAATAACCAGCCAGTTGCAACATCCAATGGTGGTGTCTGCCTTTTCCCTTGAAGAGGTTGAGAATTTGGGGCTTTGCATAGTGATGGAGTGGATAGATGGCATCACACTCAAAGAATGGCTTGCAAATGGAAAGCATACGAGAAAACAGCGTCGCCACGTAGCAGAAATGCTTCTGGAAGTCGTCATGTATGTACATAGCCGACAGACACAGCATCGCGATTTGAAGCCTTCAAACATCATGCTTGCTCACGATGGTCTGCATCTGAAACTCATCGATTTCGGCCTTTCCGATACTGACAGCTATAGCATATTGAAAACACCTGCCGGTACAGAGGGATATATGGCTCCAGAGGGATCTTCTGACATTTATTCGTTAGGCTGCATTCTTCGCGAGCTTCGTATAGGATGGTTGTCTCGAATGGTTGCGCGTAAATGTTGTGCGCCACTATTCCGTCGTTATACTGATGTGGCTACAATTAAAAGATATCTGCTTCGATGCTGGTATTGGCCACGACGAATACTTCTCGTTATCGGCCTTATGATTCTGATGGTAAGTGGTTATCTGTTAAACCGTTCGCATACACAACAAGGGTTGCAAATGGTCAATGACTCTTTGCGAATTATTAAAGAAGAGAACAATGCAAAGATAGAGCAGGAGCAGGCAAAGAGCGACTCACTCCAGTTCCAGATAGGACAAATTAACCAGCAACAACAGACAGGACAAAATGCCGTCCAACGTCACCAAAGCCTCATCAATGAAAAAAAGAAACAGATTGACAAGCAAGTTCAGGCATACGGCATTGAGCAGATGCTGGATACGGTGAGTTGTCGTCGGAATATCACCATTCCGCTCCTGAGAATTGCTGATGAACTATTTGAAAACACCAGGGAGCCTGAGCTGAAAGCATATATCCAAGAGCGCTATCGTAAGCCTTGGCTCAAACGGATGTCGGAACTGCCCTTCTAATAAACTTATTCACATATCTCTACAACCACTCCATCACGCTGTCCTGCCACATAGACCACAGCGGGTTGTCCCAGATGCACCACCTCGTCCAAATACAGCGGTTCATGCTGTATCATCAGATGACAGCGGAACGTGTCGCCCACGCTTAACTTGGTGTTATTAGCCTCCATGATCTCAAACAGGCAATTGCCCTTATGCCTGACCACGATTTTTCGATCTGGTAGCCAGGTAATGATGAGCCGTTGTCCACGCCTCAGCCCTTCCGTTGCAATCTTGTGTTCTGCCTTGATTCCGCTTTGCACATCGTCCGTTTGCTCTGTCTGAGTACAAAAGTCCTCATAACTTCTATAGCCCACAAATCGTGCCAGCACATCAAGTGTATGCGGTCGGGTCTGCACATTCTCGTTCTTAAGATAACCCCACAGCCGCTTCAGCGTTGTTGGCGATAACCTCTCACGCGTGTGTGATAATAATAGGTGGCTCAACTGCTCAAAGTCGCGAGCTTCCTTCAATTGATGCCCCAATATCCTCTCAACCTCCTTTTTCAGCAATGACTGTTTCATGCTGCGAAGTTACGAAGAAATCGCCAAACCTGCAAGACTAAAGATGAAAAGGACAGAAAAGGACTTGCAAAAAAACTTATTTCGCACTATATTTGCCCGCTAATAGTAAATTTTCAGCTCACAATGTTGCAACTTTCAAAATTATTACCTATCTTTGTACCGTCGTTTGTGAATAACATTCGACTACATAGAGGAGAGCAATTAAGCTTTGGCCCGTCTGAGAATCTGGAAAATTCAAGTGATAAGGGAAAAAGTCTGAAAGGCTGCTTCTCCTGCAGTAGCATATATACTGCTCACTCCGCTACGGAGTCAGCTCACATATATACCTGCAGGTGTGAGCTGATTTCATTCTTATTATCACGGGTATTCCAGAACCTTCAGACTAAGGATGTCAAGAAGGCTCACACTCTTTGTGCATAATTATGACCAATAATTCAAACGGAATGGATGCATTTATAAGATATTGGGATGAAGTTATTCAAGAATGGTTCTGTGATAAAATAGACGCAGAGCAGCAATACTATGGTAAACTGGTCAATCCCAACTATCTCCCTGAGCCATTTATTGGCAATCCAAATCATTGTTCCTTTGTTATTGTAAACTATAATGCGGGAGGGGGAGATAATCGGGATCCCATGATATACAAAGATTGCGTTGAATGTCCTAAAAATACTGAAAGTCTTATTCGCTATGTCAAAAACAGAAACTATAGCGATGTAATGACTCTGTTTCCATTCCTTTTGACAGAGAAAGAACTTGCAAAAAGAAGGTTAAGTGGCATTGAGTGCTATAGTGGTTATAAATGGTGGCAAGCCAAGAGAGGTTGGATAAATCATGTTGCAAAAGCAGCCAACGTTCCAAATATAGACGACGGTCTTATGCCTTTTGCAATTGAACTATGTGCATGGCATAGCAAAAGTTGGTCTGACACAGAGATACTGATAAAAGAACCGTTAAAGGCTATTGTAGAGAAGCGAGTTATCGACATTATTATTAAAGCGACAAAGCTTTCAAAATCTCATTTTGCCTACTTTATAGGCAAGAAACATATACCGGTGTTGGAAAAGTTTGGTTTTCATCACATATGGGGCGATTCCGAAAAAGCGAAAGGCGAGAAGGGGTCAAACAGATTTTTTGCCATCTATCAACACAATGCCTCAAATGCCAAAGCTATCGTAACATGGAGTATAGGCAGCAACAATCATCCAGGAAAATCTTTTTTTGAGAAAGAAGAAAAGGTTATTCAGGAGGTAATGAAACAACAATAGTAACTAGAATCATTAATAACGATAAAATAGACATTATGGAATTAACAGAGAAACAAATTGCAGAAATCCTACATGCTGATGTAAAAAGATTTAAGAAACTATCAACAAAAGTTCCTAACTGTGATCAATATTTAGACCCAGCAAGTCAAATTATATTCACGCGCATTAAAGATGGCAGAATGGAGCCAGGCAAAATATTAAGAATCACAAAAGGTGCTGATAATGAAGATTACTATTTCTTACTTTTCTTGTGCGCATTGACTGGAAAAGACGGAAAGAATAAGTATTTCTTTGAACTGACAAACGAACCTCTGGAAGACGATGATGAAGAAAAGAAGCCTTTCTTAGGATTTGGAAATGGAGTACTAAAGTTATCATCAGAATTGGACAATTACGAAATCGCTCCTGTTCAGACAGGCCATAAGGTTGTTAAATATCGGACAGAAGACGATGATGTTGTAGAGCATTATTTCTATATGTTGGATGATTCATTTGTTAAGAAGTTGGCTACTGACGCCGTCGGTTTTGAGATTTCTGTTACAGATGGTGAAGGCTTGGAAATTGAATTTGATATACCAAGCTTAAAGAGCAACAGACCTTCTTTTTCCGACAATTGGAAAAAGGCATACATCCAATTGGAAAACAATGAGCAAATTGACAAATCTGTCAATAAGACTGAAGATGAGTTTGCAGAAACAAATAAAGAGGAACCTTCTTTGTTAAAGAAATTGTTTAGTTTCTTCAAATAGTCAAGAGTAATATTAATAGCATAAGGAAGAAGCCGAAAATCCTTCAAAGAGTAGGCACTATTTAAAATGTACAATTATGAAAAAGTATTCAAAGCCAGAACTCATGGCAAAGAACCTTCCCTCAGGTTCTTACGCTGCTGGTTGCCCTGCCAAGGGACGAGGAAGTGCATGTTTGATATTTGACCGTTCTCAGGGATGCAAAAACTGTGAGCGCTCAAAGTAAACAAGAATGCAAGGGCGAAGTTCTATAAAAATCAACTTCGCCCTTTGTTCACTTTTCTATCGTTCATAGTATTAATGTTTACTAACTCTTCATGTCATTATGTTGATTAGGCAATCAAAAAATTCTTATATACGTTGTACAGATAAATACGGCTATATTAATGACCAGCTGACTCGTCAGGATCGTGTCTATGATGAAATCGGAGCTTTGTTTCTGAAACAAATCGGACGTACCCCCAAAAATATTGAGTCTATTGTTTCGTCGCTTCTGCGTGAGTTTGAAGATGTTTCCGCAGAAGAGTTAAAGAGGGATTTCCTCGATTTTATTGATAGTTTAGAAAAAGGGTGTTTTGTTGTTACAGGTGAGACACCTGAGGAATTGGATCAAAAAGATCTATGTTTCACTTATGCAGTTGATAACCCCCAGACATTAATTGAGGACTACACCCAACAAACAAAAGAATGTGTATCTGAGAATACACAGGACTTCTTTTTGGAAGAAATACAAGGAAAACCACTGATTTCAGCCTTACAATTTGAATTATCAAGTCGATGCAATGAGCGATGTATCCATTGCTATATTCCTAATGGGAAAAAGGATTTGGGCTTTGACATGTCCACTGATAAAGTGAAAAGCATTATTGATGAGTTTGCGGAAATGGGGGGCTTGCATGTTACACTTTCTGGTGGAGAAGCATTTTTGCATAAAGATTTATTGGAGATTTGTCGTTATTGTAGAGAAAAAGATTTAAAAATATCAATTCTTTCAAATTTGATTTCATTGAAAGATGAACAGATACCACAGTTGAAAGCCTTAAACCTCTCATTAATCCAAACATCTCTTTATTCCATGAATCCAGCTATCCATGATAAGATTACTCTGGTAAAGGGGTCGTTTGAGAAGACTAAAAATGCAATTGAAAAACTAGTAGCAGCAGACATACCTGTTCAAATCTCATGTCCTTTAATGAAGGCTAATAAAGACGGATATAGAGATGTGCTGGAATATGCTAAGAAGCTGAAAATTAAAGCACAAACAGACTACATTATGATGGCCCAAGCCAACTTGGATACAAGAAATCTTGCCAATCGACTTTCTTTGGAAGAGACAGAAAAGGTCATCAGAGACATCATAGAGTATGACTTGGATTACAAATTGAATACGCTTATGCAAAAACCACGTTCTGAGGAAATAAAGTTTGACAAAGAACGTTTCAGTCACCAACCTCTGTGTGGAGTAGGATATGATAATTGTTGTATCACTGTAAACGGCGATGTCTATCCATGCGCCGGGTGGCAAGAATATGTTTTAGGGAATGTTTATCAACAGTCGCTTAAGGAAATATGGGAAAATAGTGAAAAGATAAAAGAGTTAAGAAAAATCACACAATCTTCATTCCCTCAGTGTTTAGATTGTGAAGCTTTTGACTTCTGTAATCGCTGCTTGGTTAGAAATTTCAATGAAAGCGATGGAGATATGTTTGCTATTCCTAAGCACTTTTGTGATATTGCTTTTCTTAACATGCGCCTTGTGAAAGAATATGACCAGAAACTGAAAGAAGGTATTTATATTAGTTAAGTTATGTTTGTAAGGAAACAGGATTCAACTGTCATTAGAGAAGTCGAAGGTGGCGGGCAAGTCATTAATATTGAAACTGGAGAAGATTGTGCTATCAATGAGACCGGATTACTCTTTTGGAGTTTCATTAATGAGCGTGCACAAGATGAAGAAACAATACTTGATGCAATTTGTAATTGTTTCGAAAACGCAGATCGTGATACGATAAAAAAAGACTTGAATGAGTTTCTTAAGCTCATGGAGAAGATGGGATTTCTTTCTCTTGCAGATAAACTTGAAGAAATAGAAATTTACGCCTTAGAATCATTACATGTGGACATTACCAGCGAATGTAATGAAAGATGTATACATTGCTATATTCCAAATACCGTCAAGAATAAAGCTAAACACATATCATTGCAGAAGTTTTGCCAACTTACTGATGAGTTTGTAAAACTGGGGGGAAGTAATATTGTATTATCAGGTGGTGAACCTCTGATGCATCCTGAAATAATTGAAATACTACAAGATTGTAAGCGAAAAGGATTAGGAACAGCTATTTTCAGTAATTTGACATTACTCGACAAAAGGCTTCTGGAAGTCATGAAATCTGCAAATGTAGATCTTGTTCAAGTTTCTGTATATTCTGTTGACCCAACTATTCATGACATAATAACCAAGAAAAAAGGGTCTTTGGCTAAAAGTTTGTCTGCTATAAAAATGTTACAGTCTGAAGGTATAAACATCCAAATAGCCTGTCCTGTTATGCTACAGAATAAGGATGATGTAGTGAATGTTATGAAATATGCCAAAGAAAACAATATTAGCCTAAGAACCAATAGTATAATTCTTCCGACATATGATGGTGATGATTCATTTGTAGAATCATCGACTTTAACTTTGGAGGAGAAGAAAACTATGATTTGCGAAATGATGGTGGCTGATAGACAATACACTAAAGATGTGCTATTGGAACTAAACAACAATAGTAACGAATTATACCGCGACCCCAAAGGCTTCTTAAATTCAAGTTTGTGTAGTGCTGGAATTAATAGTTGCTCTGTTTCAATAGACGGCTATATTTGTCCTTGTCCCAAATGGCAGTCATTTCATTTGGGAAATATATATACTAATACTCTGTCTGAGATATGGTACAATAATCCCTTATTGTCATTGATTAGACGAATTAATAAACAAAAAAACTATCCCGAATGCATAAATTGTAAAGCTATAGATTACTGTAAACGTTGCCTAAAGCTAAATGAGCAAACTGATCAAGGAGGATTACTGCGTTTTTTGGGCAGCAATAATTGTGAATTTGCGTGGATGACAAAAGAATTATTGGAAGAATACAGAGAACAGAATGATTGACAACCACGTGCACGTAGGCTGGTATACTGACGGCTATCACTCTCCAAGAGAAATATGGTATGAAGAACAGGAGGCAGAAATAGAAGAAATGGCTGTTTCTAGCACCTCATCATGTGCAGAATTGTATAAACTTGTGGTCAAGGAAATGCAAGAACTTATTCAAATTGGAGGTGAACATATTCATCCTCTACTTTGGCTTACTCCTCGGATGATGAAAACATGGGGCATCAGTTATATGTTACATTCAAAAGTAAAATGGCAAGGTGTAAAGATGCATTGGAAGGCCCATCGAGAATGGTACTACAACAGAAAACTCTTGCACAACGCCTTGGAAGTTGCTCGATGGCTGTATGTGCCAGTATTACTGCATACAGGGAATTTCAAGGAGTGCAAATCTGGCGTTTTCATGGATATATGTAACCGATATGATGATCTCACTTTTGTACTGGCTCATGGTCGTCCGTTTGATGAAGCGAAGAACGTATTAAAAGAGTGCCCTAATGTGTATGTAGATACTGCTTTCATGCCTGCGGATCATGTAAAAGATTTAGCTGATGCAGGGTATTCCAAAAGAATTCTATTTGGAACAGATGCCCCCATTAATCTTTTATATAATAAAGATGTGTCAACTGCAGATTATATAAGAAATAATATGGCAGAATTAAAAAACATACTCTCGCCAGAGCAATACGAAATAATAATCTCAAACAAATTGTATACGTAATTATGGAGATACTACTAATCATCGGAATACTTGTACTAGTACTCATCGTGTTTACTGGCGGAGGCATTTTAGGATGGCTATTAAAGGGGATTGGTGCCGTCTTTGATCTTTTACTTGAAGGCTGGGGCTCTTGCTTGAGAGTTGTCGTATGGATTATCTTGATATTTCTGTTACTATTGGCTTTGGCTTTGTAATATGAGGTTATTTGTTTCATTTGTATTGCTATGGGTCGTTGTTTCTATACAAGCACAGCAGAAGGAGATATCACATATTGAGACCACAAAGAACTGGTACTACATCTACGATGAGAGTGGCAAGAAAATAAAGACGCTCTATCGAAGTGGTATCGGTGACATCAAAGGATGGGGAAAGGACTTCTTAGTTACCAAACGGGGAGCGTACTATCTGATCTGTGATGCAGAGGGGAAAACGCTAAAAACACTGGGTGTCCAAAACGTCGGTGAAGTGGTTTCCGTGTCAAGCAGTACTTTCACCAGCCGCCTTGGAGTATGGATATATACTTGGAACAAAGAGGGGAAAAAGATCCAAACGAGGGGAGCAAATAAATGAAGATTATTGACTTTAACAACGACTTGACAATAGCACTTAACAGGGTGTGCTTTTCGTCGGACTTCAAAATGTTCTTTACGTCAAGGCATTCCTTGTGTCCTAACGGACTGACGATAGGCGTGAAGGGGAAAAGCATGGATGAATATCACTTATTTCTGACTATTCGCCACTATGGGTATGACCACTCCCATAATAATGGTATCTTGGAATTTTCTGATGCCTACGACTTCTATCCCGAACGCTTTGATTTCACGGATGAGCATTTGAATACTATCATTGAGTACTTCAAAACACGGAAGCCAGATTTTTATGCTGAATATGTGGCAAATGTTCCTTTCTTCAAGTCTGAGCGTAATAGTTGAGCACATATATACAAGTCGTAGGTGAAGGGGTTTGTTACAAAATAGGAGAGTGCTTGCACATTCCACAAGAGGGGATAGCCTCACCCTTGCGGAGTGATGCCACAATAGGGGTAGCCTACTACCCCGTTATGGCCTCCATGCCGCAATGGGAGTTGCCGCACACCAAGGTTGAGCAAGCTTAGCGGACAGTAGGCTTGTAAGTTGTTCAAACGTTAAAAACAAAGAACTAATTTTCAGCGTTCAATAATTCTGATGTTTTGATGTACCTTTGCCGAAAAATTGAAATCAACACAAAAACTAAAATGACTATGGAGGTTATATCAATAGAGCGCAGTACCTACGAGGAACTGCTGACGAGCTTCAACAGCTTCGTCACACAAATGAAGGCAATGGCTGGTAGAGGAACAGACAAACGGCTTGGCGAGTGGCTCGACAATCAGGACGTGTGCCAGATACTGAACATCAGCCCAAGAACGTTGCAGACGCTTCGCCAGAACGGAACGCTGGCTTATTCACAAATCGAGCACAAGATCTACTACAAACCAGAAGATGTAGAACGCATCATTCCGTTTGTAGAGGTCAGGAAGAAAGATACTCATTCGTATGGACGTATTCAATGGAAAGGAGGTGATATATGAACGAACTGATAATGCCACATAATGCAGGCGTGAAACGGGTATTGGAGAGCATGAAAGAGGTGCTGGCATTGTACAAGAATGTTACAGACAGCTATCGCCCTTTGCTTGATGGTGAGCGATACCTAACGGATAGGGAGGTTGCTGAGATTCTGAAAGTAAGCAGACGGACTTTACAGGAGTATCGCAATGACGGAGTGCTACCTTATATCTTATTAGGTGGGAAAGTTCTGTATCGTGAGAGTGATCTGGAGAATGTCTTGGAATCATGCTATCATCCGGCTCGTTAACAAGAGGGAAAAAGAGAAAGCACCCACACGTCCGCAGCATGAATAATAACGCAGAAAGGCGAATGACAGACTATTGCTAATCATTCGTCTTTCTGCTTTGAAGTTTTTAATCCCTAGCCATTATACTGCCTTGATGTCCTTGAAGGATGCATTGAGCTTGTTGCCCAGCATCGTTAGGTCATTGTTGAGTTTCTGGCTCGTTATCTTGGCATAGATCTGTGTCGTGACGATGTTCGTGTGTCCCAATACTCGGCTCACGCTCTCGATGGGCATTCCCTTTGAAAGCGCTAATGTTGCGAATGAGTGCCGTCCACAATGAAAGCTTATGGATTTCTCTATTCCACAGGCTTCCATCACCTTCTTCAGCTTTTTGCACATCGACCAGTAGTTCATCTTGCCGAACACCAGTTTGTCTTCCTGTAGGTGTTTGTAGCGGTCGATAATCTGCAAAGGTACGTCCATCAGCTTTACTTGGAATGGGATGCCCGTCTTGTGACGGTGGCCGATTATCCATTTGTCGCCATTGATGTCCACTATGTTATCCGTAGTCAGTTCCTTCACGTCAATGAACGAGAGGGCAGTGAAACAGACAAAGACGAAGATGTCACGCACGAAAGCAAGATTGTCGTCCTCAAACTCATGCGTCACGACGGCTTTCAGTTCGTCCTCAGTCAAAAACTCCCTTTCCTTGCAGTTCGGACTGATGTGGAACTGTGCGAAGGGGTTACGGGGAATCTTGCCGTTATAGTGTGCCCTCAGTACAACACCCTTCAGCCACATGCACCTCTGCCAGATAGTACCGTTTGCTAACCCACGCTCAGTACTGAGATAGGCGGCGAAATCCTTGATGAACTCTGGTGTTAGTTCCAACATCGACATGTCTGTGCGACGGTAGT
>Ga0326512_10003890_pt1 | contig 10901 bp, 9 predicted proteins | sample 1_2617_0518_D_FD_203652 | JGI IMG/M metagenome (GOLD analysis project Ga0326512, IMG submission 203652) | Bovine rumen microbial communities from UC Davis, California, United States - 1_2617_0518 | ecosystem: Host-associated > Mammals > Digestive system > Stomach > Rumen | place: USA: California...
TTCAGCAGGGCGGCACTTTTCCGGATTCTCCAGAAAGCAATCATCATCAGGGCAATCAGAATGAGTAATATCACTATCACAATGACCGCGCCCAATAATGACTGAAATCTGAAAAAGACAATGCTCCATGAAAAATTGACCGCTAACTGAATGAAATAAATCCACAGTGCTTTTGATTTTCTGTCATCATCAGAGTCATAAATCTGATAGGCAGAAATCCCCATCAATGCATACAGAATCGCCCACATGACGGGAAATAACCATCCGGGCGGTGCAAACGGCGGTTGATTCAAGGATTCATAAAACGCTGAAAAATTCCCTCCGGATAATAACGCAGACAATGCTCCGACTAATTCCGTCCCAATGACAAAAATCAATAAAGTTGTGAGTTTTTCTTTCTTCATGCAGACACGCTCCTTTCTGTATATTATTATTGACAAAAAAACCAGAATATGCTATAATAAATTGGAAATTCACCCGGAAGGGAGCTTGCATATGGATGAAATAGTAATCTATCTGATATTTTGGGGATTGCCTGTATTATCAGTGATATGGTTCTGTGTGTCACTGGTTAATTTTCTCCGGGCGGACAAACAGGACTTGAAACTCCGGAAGAAAAGAAAGATTTTGCTGATAATTTCGTCAATTCTGATGGTGATATTTGTCGGGGGCGTGATTGCAATCATTATCGCGATTTCGCAGGCAATGGCACATATGTGAGGTGATTTAGTTGTTATATGTTTTGATATTTTTCGGAGTGCCTTTCTATATGCTGATTCGTTTTATCATATCGCTGGTGAAGCTCAAAAAAACTGACAAAGCAGATACAGAACTCCGGACGCAAAGGAAAAAAGAAAGTGTCAGCTCTGGAACGTCAGCATTGATTTTTATAGTTGGAGTGTTTTTTATCATACATCTGATTACAATCGCGATTCTGCGCAACATGTAAGGAGGAGTTGCAATGTCCGAAAAATTATTTTACAGAATCTTACTGATAATTACAATAATCGGCTCATTGAGCGTGATAGGTTTAGTGATATATACATATCATCTGCAAAGTCAGGCATCTATTATCTCATATATCGCAAACGGGAGATGAGAACTTGAAATTATTAAAACAGATAGGGGAGATTCTTTCTTTGATTCTGTGCTTTGTGGCGTTTGATGTGACTGTCTATGAAGCTGTCACAAAGAGATATATCAATCACACCAGTGAGGGAATGCAGGCGAAATCTGTCGAGTTAGACAAATATCTTCCGTTTGATGATAATTCAGAGATTGTCAGAATCAATTCTGATTTGAAATTATCGGGAGAGTTACCCGTGATTGACGGCGCGGCGGCATTATATCCGGTATTTTCGGGGTTTGTGAATGCGGTCTATCCGGCGGAGAGCGTTCATTTTGACGGCGAAAATTTCACAGCAGAGAGTGCATTGCAGTATACCAACACCAGAGGGGCTTACAAATCCGTTGTTGACGGCACGGCGGATATTATTTTCTGTGCGAAGCCGTCCGCCGAACAGCTTGCCTATGCAGAGGAAAATCAAGTCGAATTGGAATTTATACCAGTCGGAAGTGAGGCCTTTGTATTTTTAGTGAATGCCGATAATCCTGTTGATGATTTAACGCTCGAACAGGTAATGGGCATCTACGCCGGAGAGTACACAAAATGGTCAGAAGTCGGCGGAGATGATACATTTATTGAACCTCTGCAAAGAAATGAGGGAAGCGGAAGTCAGACGGCCATGTTATCGCTCATGAACGGAAAAGAAATGAAAAAGCATCCGCTGGGATTCATCGGCCGGAGCATTGGCTTTTCGTTCCGGTATTATGTCGAGGGTATTGTCGGGAATGGCGGAGTGAAGATGCTGTCTCTGAACGGAGCTTATCCGGATAGAGAAAACATTCAGAACCGGAGTTATCCGATAGTCAGCAATTTCTATGCAGTTTATGATAAAAATAATCCGAATCCGAATATTCAGGTATTTTTAGACTGGATTCTCTCTGATGAGGGTCAGGAAATCGTTGAGAAAAGCGGATATGTCGCTGTGAAATCTTCTTGACAAATTTCTGAAAGTATGCTATGCTAATAACAGCACCCCAGTCACGTGCGTGTAATATATGTGTACGTGTGAATTGAAACAAAATAAAATTAACAAAATTTGAATCAGGAGGATTTATGCATGAAAAAGCATTTGCTGAAAAAATTAGCATTGGCGGCCGTGGCCGGGTCAATGCTCCTGAATATGACAACCGCTCTGCCTTTGAGCGTTTCCGCAGAGACAGAACCGGACGAATATCATGATGACTGGCTGCATGTCGAAGATGCCAAAATCGTAGACCGGAACGGAAATGAAGTCTGGCTGACGGGGTGCAACTGGTTCGGCTACAGTGTCGGCTCACAGATTTTTGATGGCGTATGGTCAAGAAATATGCATGAAATGCTGAATGAAATCGCAGACCATGGTTTCAATCTGCTTCGTGTGCCGATGTCAACACAGATTCTGCTCCAATGGAAGAACAATGAACCGGATGATATTATCAAGATGAATGAGTGGGAAAATCCGGAACTGACACTGGAAGGCAAAGTCGGCGGTACACCCATGTACAGCTTTGACATCTGGAATAAGGCCGTGGAATGGTGCAGAGAAAACGGAATCAAAATCATGATAGATATTCACTGTGCGACAACCAATGCCGCCGGACATAACTATGCAGTATGGTATGACAGCAATTATAGTACAGATGACTGGCTCGAAGCGTTGTCATGGTTCGCCGAATACTACAAAGATGATGATACTGTCATAGCGATTGACCTCAAAAACGAACCGCACGGCGCACCAGACGAGGGTGTCTTTGCAAAATGGGACGGCTCCTCAGATGAAAATAACTGGCGGTATGCCGCAGAAAGAGGCGCGGCAGCCGTTCTTGAACAGAATCCGAATTTGCTTATCATGGTAGAAGGCATTGAGAAATATCCGAAATTTGATGAGGGTGCAACATGGTCATCACCAACGATAGATTATGCGCGTTATCCGTACAGCTATTATCATGGTGCATGGTGGGGCGCAAATTTCAGGGGTGTGCGTGAATATCCGGTTGATTTAGGGGAATATCAGAGTCAGCTTGTATATTCTCCGCATGATTATGGTCCCAAAGTCTACAAACAGACATGGTTCTATCTTGATGATGATTCCAAGACGTTCACCCGGCAGACTCTGCTTGATGATTACTGGTATGACACATGGGCGTTTATCATCGAGGAAAATATTGCCCCTCTGCTGATGGGCGAATGGGGCGGATGGGTCGATGATGAACACGACACCACAGGCGAAAACAGGCATTGGCTTCAGGAAATCCGGGATTATATGATTGATAAGCATATTCATCACACATTCTGGTGCTTCAATGAAAATTCTGCTGATACGGGCGGTCTTGTCTATGACAATTTCCAGAAATGGGACGAAGTCAAATATGAATTTGTCAAGCCTGCGCTCTGGCAGACCGATGACGGAAAATTCATCAGTCTTGACCATAAGATTCCGGTTGGTGCAAACGGCATTTCACTTTCGGAATATTATGGTGAATCTGGTTCTTCCACAACTCCCACGGAGACAACGCCCGTCCAGGAGACGACAGAACCCACAACAGAAACTGTCACGGAGACAGCAACCGGGGACGGGGATGAGACGGCTCTTCCTGGTGATACCGATGGAGATGGAAAAGTTGATGTCATGGACATTATTCTCCTGAATAAAGCCCTGTTCGGCAAGGCGGAACTGACGGAACAGGGAATTATCAATGCTGATGTTGATAAGAACGGCAAGCCGGAATTTTCGGATTCGCTCCAGATTATGAGATATATCGTCAAGCTGATTACGGAATTTTAGTGAACTCTCCCCCGCCTGAAGAGGCGGGGGCTTCGCAAGAAATTTGGTATTTAAGTCTCCACCCATCCGGGCAACCCTTATTCTTACAGGCGGGAACACATCCGCCGCTACTGGATAAGGCTTTAAAGCCTACACCGCTACTTTTTAGTAATTTTGTTAGTTATCCTGACTACTTTTTTTCAGAAAGTCTAACTGACACTAAAAATTTTATGTGCTGAATGATTGGTCAGCACAACCCCATATTTTTACCATTGTCAAGATGCAGTTTTACTATATCATATTTTTCAGGATTTGTCAAGTATTTTTCAGAATTTTTCAAACAGGTACGCAATTCATCCCCCGCTTTAGACACCCGAAGGGCGTGCCTTGGCAAGCGGGGGTTTTCTTGCTGGTTATGGATAAAAAACTGCTCTGCGGTATTCGCGGAGCAGTTTTCTGTCTTTGAAGAGATTTCTCAGAATTCTGTAACGAGCTTTACAATAAAGCGCATAATCTGAAGTGAATCGGAAAATTCAGGTTTGCCGTTCTTATCGACATCGGCGTTGATGATGCCTTGTTCCGTGAGGTCTGCCTTGCCGAAGAGGGCTTTATTCAGGAGGATGATGTCCATTACATCAATTTTGCCGTTTTCGTCAGTATCGCCGAGGAGGGTTTTGGAAGCCGGAGCGGTTTTCTCTATGGGAGCAGTTGTTTCAGTGGAAGTTTTCGCAGCGGCCGGAGTGGAGCCATCCGGTTCAATACCGCCGACTAACACGCCGTCATCATAAACACAGATATAATCTGTCTTGACTTCGTTATTATCGCCGAACATTTCGGAATCAGTCAGGACGGGCAGTCCCTGATAGCTGTAGTCATTGGTGGGGTCCCAGTTATCGCCGTAGTACATACCCATAGAGAATTGATATTTCTTTCCGGAATTGGCGATTTTATAGCCATCCCAGCTGACTTCGACATAATAAGTATTTTCTTTTCCATCGTACTTGAAAGGTCCCGAAACAATACCGTCCGCGCCGTCTTCGGATGCTTCAGCACTGGACTGGTCATATAATTCCTTGGCTTCTACAGAGCTGATGTTGGAAATTTCGCTGGAATCAAGATAATATCTGACGGAAATTTTATCAGAGGGTTTATTGGAATCGGTTCTGACCATGAAAGAGACTTTTGTCACGCCTGCGCCGTCACTGTGGAGGTCATCCACGGCAAAGGCCTCTATCCAATAGCCGTTTCCGCCGGAGCCGTCCTCACCGGAGTTAGCTTCCTGAGGCGGGAAGTCTTCATCAATTTTGTCATCGGGACTGCCGAAGAAGTGATATAATCCGGCAGAGGCACCGACAAAGGCGGCGTTATAGTCGATAGTGACTTCATTATAAGTCCAGTCGGAAGTAATATCAAAATGCGCGTCACTTCCATCGGGGCCGCCGACAAGTGCGCCGTATAAGACATGTCGCTGAGGAGCCGGGTCTTCGCATTTAGTCAGGCCGGATGCGGCTCTGTGATGGGGATATTTGCAGGAATTTTCATTGAATCCCACGATAAAGCATCTGCTTCCGTGTTCTGTGCCGCCGGTTTCGAGATAAGTAATATCATTATCACCCATCAGATATTCCATCTGTCTTTTTGCCCATTCGCTCCGGGAGGAGGGCTTGTCATTATTTTTATATTTATCATAAATCAGGGTGACTAACTGCATGGCGGTATCATATCTTGCACTGCCCCAGGTACTCATGAAAGCATAACCCTGCGGAGTGGAGTAATTATTCTGCCATGTGGTGATGGCCTTGTCAATCTGGAGCCAGAAATCAGCATCATCATACTGATTCTTGCCTTTTGCGGCGCGGTACATATTCTGTAAATCGAGTTCAGGGTGCTGTAAGTCGATGATACCGAGGAGGGTATTGGCACCGCTCCACACATCATTCCAGCAGAACGCCCATCCCGGAGGTGCATAATAATCCACATAGGGGAGGCAGTTGTTGAGATATTCGACATTTTCTGTCGCGATATACAGCCAGGCGGCTGACCAGACGAAATCATCTTCCCATTTGCTGGACAAATAATACTGTTTGGGGCCGTCAGCGTTGTCACTTCTGAGGAAGTCGTCACCTTCATTGACAGCATATTTGGAGATATGTTTCCAGGCGAAATCATAGAGGGCTTTTGCATAGTCGAGGGATTTGGCGGCATATTCGGGGTCAGTGTCCTTGAAATTCAGATAGTTGATAGTCAGGGAAGCGGCCGCAGAGACGACATAATCTACCTGGGGTTTTTCATCCGTGAGGAAAAAGGCAGGTCTTGCCATGCTGTCAACTTCGGGTGACTGCCAGAGAGCGTGGTCAATATCGCCGTCACCGACCTGATAGCAGTGTGCAATGACATTTCCGTTTTCATCGCGGAATGTGCATTTCATGAGATAATCATTGAAATATCTCAAAATTGTTTCGATATGGTCATCCTGTTTAGTAGCTTTATAAGAATCGCGGAATTCATAATAGCCCCATCCGAGTGCGGCGGCGGAGTAATTTTCGGGCATACCGAATTCGACATGGTCACCGGCATCATGGAAACCGCCGGAGACATCGACACAGCCATCACCATCGGGGTCAAGGACATCTTTATATTTATCAATAAATTCCTGAGAGAGATTTGTGCCGATACTTTTTTCATTCATGGGCTGAAGGGGGACAGCGGCATCATAAGTATGGCAGTCACCGCGCCAGGAGAGACGGGAGTTTTCATCAACGCCGGTACCGCACATATTGGCATCATAGAAATACATAGAATGCTGGAGCAGACGGGCGAAATTATCCATTTCGGTGAGTTCGGCGGAAGCCTGCACCGGAGTGAATGACGGGAGAATGCTTGCCGTAAGCATTGCCACAGAGGCTGCTGCTGCTTTCAGGCGATTCTTGAAAGAACGCTTCATGAAAAAATTTCCTCCTTAATGATATAAAAAATTCACATCGTTTTCACGATTTGTACATAATTTTATTATAAACTTTTTTTGAGGGAATGTCAAGAGGTTTTGAATAAAAAATCCGCAGTTCGTTTGCAAACTGCGGATTCTGAAAGGGTTATTTTTTCTGATTCTTGATTTCTTCGCAAAGGGCATGAATGCTTTGCAGGGTATAATGCATATCGTTCATCATGAGCTGCATTTCCCGGCGCATATCGCGGATTTCCTGCAAAACGTCATCTGACGGGGCTGTTCTGGTTCGTGCCGGACGGACGATAGAGCCGACAAAAGATTTTCTGGTACGGTGTTCCGGCACTTCGATAATGGTGAAGCTGACAGTCTGGCCTTTGAGAGTCTCTAAGTCCGCATCTCTGGGGAGTCCGGTCTGTGATGCCGGAATAAATACGCGGAATCCATGATAGTATACATTCACACCGCCTCTGACGATTTGAGTGACTTCGGCTTGCAGAACAGTATTTTCTTCTTTGGATTTGATAATGTCTGCTATTCTTTTTTCGGCATCGGCTTTTCGTTTGGAAAGGATGACAATGCCATCCATGTCACTGACTTTGATGACAACTAATTCCAGTTCATCACCGATTTTTACGACCTCTTCGGACTTTTTGATAGGGTCAAGCTCTTCGGCCGGGATGATACCCGTCAGTTTAAGGCCTAAATCCACAATCGCCTCAGATTGATTAACAGCTATTACAATACCGGTGATACGTTCGCCGTTTCTTAATTTTCTGAGTTCTTCGGCCATTGGAATCGCCTCACTTAAGAATCAGTCCGGACAGCTGTTTGATAATTTTTGTGATTCTCTGAACATGCTTCCAGAGCTTGCTGAGTTTCTTTCTGCATTTGTCAAAAAATGCGTTGACGGCTTCATGGGCATCAGGATTCAGGAAATAAATGCCGATGCACGCCAGAATTGATAACAGAATCACGACAATGCTGAATTTTTTCAGGAATTCAAAAATTTTGGCAGTGCGGTTCTCATAGAGTTCCCCGTAGAGTTTCAGGCGTTCCTTGGGGGATAATTCCGGATTGGCAAGCACAAACTCCGCGATTTCGTCATAATCTTTGGAGTGCGAGGCTTTTGCAATGACGGGCGTTTCCTTGGCGGCCTGGAAGAATGCCTTTGAAATCTGCTTGAATTCCGGCGCAGTCTTTACAGCGGCTCTGGTGATTGCCCGTTTGCTGTCAATGCCCGAAACGGCGGCAATACTGCTGATTATGCCCGATAACTGAATTAAAGTCTCATCCCCGAGGGGAGAACCCCCGGCGGCATTGGCCGCGCGGAGTGCGCTGGGGACAATCAGCCCCGCAATCTGATAATTTGTCATAAAAATACCTCCGGTTTCAAGATTTTGCTTTATGCTTTTTCTTTACAGAAAATCCGAAATCACCGCATTTTCTGCCGAGTGCGAAATATTCTCCGTGCGCATAGGCTAAAAGCCCGGCTTGCTGGAGATTTAATTTTCCTTTGCTGTCAAGATATTTCTCCTCAATCTGAACGGCGAGAATCTCGGACAGAAACATAGTATGTGTTCCCAGCTCTTTGATTTCCGTCACTTTGCATTCGAGGCTGACGGGACATTGATTCAGCACAGGAGCTTTGACCTTTGTGCCGGGAGTCAGTTCAAGATGACATTTTTCAATCTTATTGACTTTAGCACCGGACTTCATGCCACAGAAATCGACAGTCCGGCTCATGGCCGAGGTTGGCAGGTTAATGACGAATTCCTGTTCTTTCATGATGATGCCGTGAGAATAACGCTCCGGCCGGACGGATATATATGTCATAGGGGGATGGGTACACAGAACGCCCGTCCAGCCAATAGTCAGGACATTGGGCTTTTCCATGGTACCGCATGTCACCAGTGCCGGCGGTACGGGTGCCAGAATACTGCTCCCTTTCCAGATGACTTTACTCAAATCTTTCATCTCCTTTGCAATAAAACTTGGTTTTCTGTCTTTATTTTAGCATATTTATAGAAAATTTGCAATAGGATTTCATGATTTTTTCAGTGAGTAATATCGAAAACGTTTAGAAATCGGTGAAATTTCTAAAAATAATACCAATTGTAAATTTTATATTTTTTTTTTAAAAACAGTTGATTTTATAGCAAAAATATGTTATGATATAGATAAGGTACTCTGAATTCTGAAATCCGTAAACCGGGATGCTGGATTTCACTTTTCGGAGCGTTCGGTGTCAAAAAAACTTTTTCTTGTATGCACCGGAAATGATTATTTGAAACATCAAAAAAGGAGGTTCAACTATGCAACTTTTTCTGTATAAGGACACGAAAGAAAATATTATCCATGCTTCCGCTGAACAGAAAAAAACTGGTTGCCGCATCAAACTGAAAAATGCAACACAGTTTAATCAGGCGGGTGTTGTTGATGTAGACCTGATGGAGTTTCTGGATAAAGTAAATTGTCCGAAATGCCAGGACTATTTCACGCCGAGATTGCTCAAAGAAGACAATAAGGCCAGAAATGAAAAAATAAAGGCAGATAAGAAACGAGCAAAAAGCGGCTATGTGGATGATGAAAATATGGTTAATCTTGCGGAAGAACAGGAACGCAGACAAAAATTCAGTCATTCCGCTCCGGCCGCTCCGCCGCCGAAGCCTGCCACATCACCTGCGCCCGCGCCTGCCCCGGCGGCGGCCGCACCATCTGCACCGCCACCTGAACCGGCTCCCGCGCCTGCTCCGGCTCCTGCTCCCCAGGCTCCCGATTTGGATGACTCCGCTCTCCCGGCCTATGAAGAATGGGTTCCCCCGACAAAGAAGAAAGAACAGGCTCCGGCTCCCGCTCCCGGCAATTTCGGCGTAGATGACAGCCTGGCCAAATTTATGGTCAATGCCACGGAAGACCTCACCGCCGCCGCTTTTGCTTCAGATAACAGCAAAAATCCCAACGCCCTCGCAGAACAGCAGCCGGAGAAACCCGCCGCTGATACGATGGACGATGTCATGGCGCAGTTTGCACTTCCCAAACAGTCTGCACCTGCCCCGGCACAGCCTGCCGCCGATGATGTCATGGCGCAGTTTGCACTTCCCAAACAGCCCGCATCTGCCCCGGCACAGCCTGCCGCTGATGATGTCATGGCACAGTTTGCACTTCCCAAACAGCCAGCATCACAGCCGGCTCCGTCTGCTCCGGCGGCTCCCAGACCCGTTGCCAGCCTGAGTGACCTCGCACAGCAGTTCAGCCTCTCTGACCCGGCTCCCACGGCCGCCCCTGCTCCCGAAGCCCCCTCAGTCGCTACAATGGATGACCTGCTCAAAGAATTCAATCAGAAATCAACGGAAACTGAAAGCGAAACCCTTGATGACCTGTTTGCAAAATTCAAAGAGGGCAGTACCGCCCAGCCCAAAGCCCCGGAACCCGTCACCGATTTCGGAAATCTCGAAGTTCCCCAGCTCAAGGCACCCTCTTCTCCGATTCAGCCTGCACCGGCTCCGGTATCTTTTGAGGAACTCAAAAAATCTGCCGCTCCCAAAGTTTCCGCGGTTCTTGATGAGGCCATTGAACTCGATGGCATCGGCATGGCTCCCAAGGAGGAAAACAAAGAAGAGGAAGAAGACGAATATATGTCCCGTGTTGTGAATACCAGTCTCGAAGATTATGACGATGATGATGACGATGATTATGATGATGACGAGTATTACGATGACGATGACGAAGAAGAATATCATGGCTCTGAATATGCTCCTCGTGATGATGACGAAGAAGAGGAGTATCGTTCGCCAAAAAAATCTGAAAAGAAGGTTCAGAAAGAAAAAGCTTCTGAACCACAGCAGAAAACAGACATTACCGCCGCTGACATCAACGCCGCCGCTGCCGCTCTCAATGCCGCCGCTGCCGCACTGACGGCCGCTACCAATGCCGCCGCCGCCGCCGCACCGTCTGTCCCAGGATTGGGAGGTCTCCCGGATGTGCCTTCTCTCGATGCGCCTTCTTTCTCAGATACGCCGTCTTTCTCTGACGTGCCGGATTTGCCGGGTCTGCCCCCGGGGCTTTCTGATGTTCCCGGATTGTCT
>Ga0326512_10003891_pt1 | contig 10900 bp, 18 predicted proteins | sample 1_2617_0518_D_FD_203652 | JGI IMG/M metagenome (GOLD analysis project Ga0326512, IMG submission 203652) | Bovine rumen microbial communities from UC Davis, California, United States - 1_2617_0518 | ecosystem: Host-associated > Mammals > Digestive system > Stomach > Rumen | place: USA...
TGGGTGACGTTTTCGGTGTTATACACCATCATTTCGTCAAACAGTGAGCGCTTGCCGTCCTTGAAGCAGATATAAATGCCATCCTCCAGGGCGTCGGTTGGTGACGTTTCCACTTTTGCGCTCTTTCCGATGATGTGGTCGTAGGCGTCGTCGGCCCTTGCCACGTCGTTAGTGACTTTGAAAAGTTCTAACCATAAATTTTGCTGTTCTGTCATAGCTGTAATTATTAGTCTTGGTCGCTGCAAAATCACCTGCAGCCGGTGTGATGCCGCCCGGCTCATCATCACGACGGGCCGGATTGATTGATTGTTGATTAAAAGTTCTTGAAATTTCTAAATTATGAGTCAAAGAATTAAAACGGATGCTATGGGACGCCGACGGTCGGGCTTGCACCGACAACCTCCAGGGGTATGTGTGAGCTTGTGATCCTGGCGCTCTCTCATCGTTGAGCTACTTATCGACTCGGCCCCTATCTCAGGAGACCTGTGCGCCCATGAGGCGGGAGTCGAACCCGCAATCAACAACCCCAGGGCATTGGGGAGTTTACTCCGTTTTGTGTATCTCGGGCGTTTCACCGCGATCCTCACGGGTGGCGGTGTTCGTTTTGTTTAACTTTTTAATTTTCTTAACCTATGAAAAAACTATTCCTAATGTTTGGCTGCCCTTCCCGGGCCGGGTGTTGCCTCACCCGCGCCATCGCGGCGAGGGTGGATAGTTATGAAACAATCTTTATCACATTGAACTGATTAGAAAATTACCTGTAAAACTCTATGAGAATAAAGCCTTCAAAGTTTTGAAGTCAAGCGAGACAGGCAGGTCGGCATGTGTCCAGGCCAGCAGTGCCGCGTCGCGGCCTTCCTGGTTTGTCCTGATCTTCTTGCCGGTCACTTGCTCCAGCTCGGCGGCGGTGATCTTCCTGTCGTGGCCCTTCCATATCTTCTGGAGTGGCTTCACAAACTCGAAGGGTATTTTCCAGTGCTCGCACATTTCACCCAGCAGCCGCGACACTTGCTCGTTACGTCCGGCGCTCTTACCTTTGGCGGCGGCGCTGAGCTTGGTGTCCTCTTTCTTGAGGTGCCAGTTGGTCTTGCTCAACCAGCCGGCCTCGATGATAACCTTCCAGGCTTTCCCCTCGGCCTCGTACCTCTTGGACTGTGCAAGCAGGTAGTCGAGAAGCTGGGCAAACGGGAGCGTCTGGACGTGGAGCTCGCGGATCTCCGGGAAAACGGTCGCCACTCCGTTTCGCTCCACGTCGGGATCTATGGCGACGATGATTTTAGGCTTTGGCCACTTTGATAAGTTTACCATGTTGGCGGGTATTGTCTTTCCGTTTGGCGAGCTGGGCCATCAGACGCTGGGCTTGCCGGCGGTTCTCGCGGTCGCGCGTCTCATCACCACCGGCATAGTCAACCAGGCGCCTGAGCAGTCTGAGGCATTGGTCGAGCTCGCTGTTGCTAATTGTCACCATTCTGTCGTGCCATATATTGCGCCTTCCATGCCCTGAACTCATCGGGCCGGAGGTAGGTCTTGGCGTGTTCTCGCTGTTCGGCCTCGCGGGCCTCGCTCTCCAGTTCCTCGAACCACTTGTAGCGCTTGACCACCAGCTCGCGGGTGAACTGTTGCAGGGCTGTCGTGACGTGAAGCGTGTCCACGGCGTTGTAGAAGTGCCCGTACTTTCCGGCTTTAAGCCTGACAAAGAACAGGGCCAGCTCGTCGGCCTTGAGTCCCTGGTAGTCGGGGTCGGACACGATTACCTCGGCACATTCGCGGGCCTGTTGACCGGTCATCTTCACCGTGGCGTTGGTGTGCTCGTTGAGGCTGTAAAGCTGAGCGGCCACAAGCAGCACGGCGGTACCCTTTCCCCAGGCGATGTCGGCCATTGCCAGCGTCGGGCTGTCGCCTATCGAGCACTCGCGCTCGTCGAGCACCGGCTTGCTCTTGCCGGGCGTGTAGGCCTCCAGAAAAGCGTGCCGGTCGCTATACCGTTCCCGTGCCGCGATGATCCTGGGGTTTGGCAAGGTCGGCAAAGTTGGCGAAGTAGTCGCTCTGACGCTCTTGTCGAGCAGCCTCGCTATTGATGTCGGCCTTCCTGTTCGTTGGTTGTCCTGGTTGTTCATTTTCTTTGATGTTTTTAATGGCGCGTTTGATGCACCGGGGACTGGTAACGGCCAGCCTCAAGTCCCGCTCGGTGATGACTGAGTTGGGGTCGAGTTTGGAGCGCTCCAGGTAGAGCCACTGGGCCGTATCGAGCACCACGGCGGGCCACATGCTCTCGTCACCCTTTGCCCGGTGCATGATCAGGCGGCCCTGCTCGCTCCAGTTCGCGGCGAAGTCGCGGGCCAGCTTCTCCAGGTTCTCGTCTATCTCACCAACTTCAACAGTCTCCACCTCGCACGCACGCGCTGGTTGGATGGTTGGTTGTATATTATTATTTATTATATGGGGTGAAAAATTTTTCACCGTAGAGGGTGAAGTTTTCTTCACTCTACAGGGTGAAATATTTTTCACCGTGCAATTTATTTCACCCTCGGCCATCGGTTTCGGTGTCACCTTGAGGCGCCTGGTGTTTGCAGCCCTGTCCGGCACGATCCAGCCGCGCCGCGTCAAGTCGGCCACCATCTGCTTGGCGCGTCGGACGGTGAAGTCCATCACGGCGGCCAGGTAGGGGCTTGTGACGCTGCTCCAGCCTGTATCGTCGGCCCAGCTCATAACCTCGGCCAGCATCATCTTCTCGGCTGGACTGAGCTCCGAGCTGTAGCGGATGTCGTTGGGGATCTTGAGAAAACCCTCCATGTTGTTGTCTGTCTTGTTTTGTTGTTGTGGCGGCCCACCCGGGAGTCGAACCCGGGCCGCGTCGCTTGTCCTGATAACGTCTTTTATCGGTTTCCTTTAGCGTTCATTTTCCACGGGTTAGACTTGGTTCTTATTAACTAATAACTAATCCAGGACAGGCGCCTCACGCCGTCGTGACGCGGGCCGGTTAAAAACCCTGGAAGCCTCACGGCGGCCAGGGAAACCCTAAATCTTTGTGTTTATGAAAAAGTCATTACTCCTTTTGTTTTGCGCTTCACGGCAGCGCGGGCCGTGTAACTTCCCGCCGCGCCTCACAGCGAGACGGGTCACATACCTTTAGGATAACTTGTAGCGCAACCCATCGACTTACGCGCCATCATTAGATGGTGAATAATACCGTTAACGTCACGCGGCCAGACACGTCTGACCGGGATCTTCTGCCCCGCTGGGCTCCCTGAATCTTTTATAAACGAACAAACAAACGTTTTTCTCGCTGCTATTACGCCGGCAACTCGGCGATCGCTGCAGTGATATTGTCGTCGGGGCTGGCCCCGGTTGTCGTCAACAAGCCCGGCTCGTTTCACGACGCGCACGGGGATGCTCCAAATTTATTAACTTTTAATTTCATCTATTATGATTACTAACGTACTGATGTCTTTGAAAAACCTGGGCGCCTCACGGAGGCCAGGGTGTAGTGGATAACTCCATGTGGTTACTATATACTATAAACTTAGTGAATTATGAAAAGAAACTTTTAGCACTTCCTTATGGTTTGTAGCTTGAAGCGCCGAGGGACTCGAACCCTCTGTCCGGCGGTGGTCTGTTTGCAGGAGGAACTATATCCGTCGGGTACCGTAGGCGCCGTGTATCATGGCGGGGCTTGGGGAAACAGGCGCCGGGCTTCACAGCTCAGCGCCTGACCAACTTGAAAATACTTGTATCAATTACCCCATGTTTAACATAACCAAATAAAACAGTAATATGAAGAAAAGTTTACACTTGCTCGCAGCTTCTTTTTAGTCGTCGTTGAACATCGCCAGCTCGGGCATTTTGTCGTTCCACCGTTCACCCAGGCGCCAGGCAAGCCAGCCCAGGACAAGCCCGGCGGCTTTGGTAAGCATCAGGGCGGTGAAGTCGTCGCTGTCGCACATGAGCAGCAGCAGGGCCACCATCGCCAGGACGGTGATCACGTCGATACGCCAGTTGGCGAAAAGTCTGAAAATTGATTTTGCCATTTTCTCGGTCTCCTTTCTTAGTTAATATTTTGTTGATGTTTGAAGTAGGGCCGACGGGTGGAGTCGAACCACCTGGCGCCTTCCTTTTAGGCGCCCCGGGTTAGCTTTACGTCGGTCGATATATAGATATGAAAGCGGGTAGGCTTATACTCCGGCGCGATCCTTCCCTCACGCCGATAGGAACCAACACTGGCTGGGTGTTGGGTTTGTTCGCGTTGCCGGCCTTCCGGTCGCTCATCGTCCAGGCTTACCGCTCCCCCGATTTCGGGCGGTAGTCCCTGGCGGGATCTCCATCACGTCAATGACCTCTCTGCCGTGCCAGCCTCTCTTGGCTGGTCTTGGTCGTGGCTCAGATACCGGCGGTCGCCCGTCGTTCTGTCTGTCGCCTTCCGCTCACGCGCTCCAGCACCACATGGGTGACGGCCTCGCTGTTGATGTCGGCCACACTGGCCTGGCGGTTACGCAGTAGCCACTGGTTGATCTCGCTTTTCTTAAAGAACAGCTTGCCACCGTTGGGCTTGTAGTAGGGTATCAACCTCTTGCTGGTGAGGCGGTGGATCGTGGACATGGACAGCCCGGTCAGGGCGGCCACGTCGTTAACGTCCAGCACCTCCTTGACGCCCAACAGTGTCACCTGTTTGAGCTCCTCAAGTGTAGCGAGTATTTTATCTTCTGTTGTCATAGCAGTCTATTGTTAGAGTTCGCGGGTCACGGTGATCACGCGCTCGTCGCGCTTGGTCGCTGTCTTATACTTGCGCCCCATCGTCAGGCCGACGTTGCTGGAGATTACTCTCACATAGTCCAGACGCTCGACCGGGAAGTCCACACTCTGGTCAACTGCCAGGGCCACGATGATCGCCTTGATGTTTTGACTTTCGCTCATTTTTCTTGTCCGTGTTATAACTAATTATTATTTTTACGTCGCAAAGGTAAACAGTTTGTAAATACCAACCAAACAAAACGCGGAGAAAATGTCTGCAAATTGTAAATTTTAACATATCTAAACAATTACAACTATGAACAAAAAAGACATGTTAGAGCGCCTAATCAATTATTACACAGACGGCAACAAGGCGCGTTTTGCCGCTATGATTGGAGTCAAGCCTCAGACGGTTAGCGCCTGGCTTGCTCGTGATACTTTCGACGTCGAGGTGATATACGCAAATTGTAAAGGTGTATCAGGCGACTGGTTGTTGTCCGGCCAGGGTGACATGATACGCAAAAACGAAAACGCGGGAGACGCTGACGGCTGGCTTGTTGAGAAGGTGAAATTCCTGGAAGGGATTATCGCAGACAAGGAGCGCACTATCCAGATATTGATGGATCAGCAGAAAAAGGGCGACGAACTGAGCGACGTGGGGTGATAATTCCATTTCATTAAATTTATAGGTATGGGCAAAATTGCTATTTACTTATTTGTGGCCTTCCTGGTGCTCGCTGTTATTTATTTCTTGCTTGAGATCTGCATCATCAGGCCGGCAAGAAAACAGGCCGGATTGACCAACCGGCCAACCAGGCGCAGCGCCTCCGTCTCGATGGAGGTTAATGAAGTCCCGGACTATCCCTACAATATCAAGGGGATAAATTACGCCGATATAGACGACACCTTCCTGGGCGATTTCTTCGGTTACGTCCGAGCTCTGAAAAGTAACCGGCACGATCCTCACGCCATTGGTGTCTATGTCAAGAACCGGCGCGTCGGTTTTCTCCCGAAGGGCGACGCCCAGCTTCATGCCAGGATCATGGCCCTGGGTGGTTCGGTCGGTGCCGAGGGTTACATCGCAAAAGGTACCGGCGACGATGGTCACGTCTTTTATTACGGGAAACTGGATATTATCTGGCCGTGATTTTATAAATACTGTGTGACACTGGACACAATATCACACAATATTTTTATAAAATTATGCGCATATTTTGGCCTAAATTATACCAGTTTGCAATTTTTGCAATTTTGTTCCCGAAATTGATTTCGGTAACAAAACAAAACAGCCGCGCCTTCTCGGCGGGGCTGTCCATTCAAGACTAAAAAGTAAAAGCGATTCATTACTTTTCTACAACAACAAAATTTATATCGGTTATTTCCTCGTTGGGGTTCTGGCTGGTAACATCCAGGTGCCGGTCTTTGACCTTGTTGGTTTTCCACAGGAACCCCAGGAAACGTCTATATTTAACGGTCTCGACTATGCTCAGCGCGGAGCGCGTCTTGAGCGTAGCGTTGAGACTGTCGCCGTCGATCCATCCGTGCAAGCTGTACCACTTTTTATCTATGTTTATAGCCCGGACGTTGATGGGTTTCTCCGGCTCTCGGATGATCACGCTGTCCCGGAGCACGGTCAGCACCGTGTCGTGTGTCACCGTCTCGACGGTGTAGTAGCGTTCCACGTCTCTCCCTTTGGTCTGTAGCGACTTGATGAGGGCGGCATCCTCCGAGCGATACTTCTTTAATTCGTCCATAGTGAGACGAAGCTCAGCGACCTGGGCGGCGTTCAGGCCGTCTCTGGTCTTGTAGTGTGTCACGCTGTCGAGCAGCGTGTTCCTGGTAGCTTCCAGGTCATCGGCACGGCGTTGCAGCTTGCCGTATCGGTGACACTGGAACATCACGCCCGCGACGGCCAGGGCCAGGGCGATAATCAGATAACGGGCCAGCTTGCTCATACGATCTGCAGCGTTATTGTCTCGCCGTTATTGTCGGCGCGTTTCAAAACCTGGTAGATGCGCTTGAAGGTCGCCCAGCTATTGATCACCTTGCCGACGACCTTGTTCTCGCCGACTATTATACAGCCGGCGCTGCTGTCCTGGTCGGTTCCTGAGTGTATGAGAATACCCTGGAAGCCTTTAACGTACTTGAGACGGGGCACCTTACCCCCACAAAAATCTTTGTAGAGCTGCTTCTTCACGAAGGTGCCGCTCACCACATTCATCACCACGGTGTAGGTGCCGGTGGGGATGGCGGTCTGCTTGGGCACCTTGAGCTTGGCGATGTTGGCCTCACTCATGGACTGATCCAGGCCCCGGTCTTTGTCCTCGATGGTATCACACAGGAAAACCCACCGGCGCTCGGTAGCATCCCAGCGCTCGAGTTTTCCGATGGTGTATTTTTCGCGTTTTGCAATACGTCTAAGCCTCAGCTTCATCCCTTGCTTCACCTCCTTTCTGCAATTTGCTGATTAAGTTGGCCACCTGTTCCTGGGTAATGGTCTGCATGACCTGTTTTGCCAGCTCGGCGGTCTTGCGCTCGGCCTTGTCCTCGGCCTTCTCTTTTACACTCACCCACTGCACTGCACACAGCCACACCGCGACGATAAACGTCACCACCGGGACGCTCCTGAGCACGTCCAGGTGGAGCACAGGCCACAGGTGTCCGAAATACAGCAGCAGGTCAACGATCGAGGCGATAATGCACAGGCCGCCGTTGAGCAACAGCTTCAACGACGTGCGCTTGAGCTTGTCGCTGTCGATAGGCTCGCCCACAAACTTCGCCTTTTTGTAGCCACTGGCGAGATCCACAAAAATGGCCACAAAAACCCCAACACATGCCAGGCCGCACAACATCAACAGCACGACCAGACTCTTGACGTCAATCATTTGAAATAACTCCTTTAACATGCCCGTAACTTTTTAACATAGCCAGAATAACGCGCCGATAGCCAGTCCCAGGAAGCACCCAACAGCGTCGGCTCCGATGTCGTGCCAGTCCCACCTGTTGCCAGGCGTGAAAGCGTCGAAGGTTTCCTTCATCGCTCCCACGAACATGACGAACACCGTCACCGAGCCCAGGCTTATAACCAGGTCGGACTTCATGATCCGCGCCAGCGCCATTAGGACGACAGCCAGGAAAAAGCACACCGCGACGTGTTTCATCGTGTCACTCATAGCGTCATGCCATAGGCCACGACAATAGCCACCACCAGGGCGATGGTAATGCCGATCATCATGCCACGCCAGTAGCCGGTATTTCGGCCAACAGCATAGCCAACAGCCACGCCTCCACCAGCGGCAGCGCCACCGATAGCTGCACCCACGGCGGGCTCGATGTCCCCGGTCAGGTACACCAGCACCGCGAAAAACGCCGCAACAAATGCGGGTATCAGATACTCAGTAAAACTTCTTTTGTTCATTGTGCTATAGTATAATGGTTAAACAAATCAGGCAAACAAATGGAAAACGATAGCCATATAGACGCTAATAATGAGGCCCACCTCGACGCGCCACTTCCAGTTCTCTCGCCCGGCGGCGATGCAAACAATGGCCGGGAGTAGGCACTTGTCATTTACCACCATCAGCCAACCCACCAGGAAGGTGAAGCCAGCGACGGCGGTGATCGTGTGGAACAGGCGGTCGTTTTTGTCGAGCACGTTGGTCGCGCCGGTAAACATCAGGCAGCCCACTCCGAGAAAAGCCAGGAAGCGCCAGGGCTCTGGTGTCATTTCAAGCATCACGGGGAGCAGGGCGGCCTGTGACCATATTGCGCCCAGCAGAAGCCAGCGCCAGGTGCCGGCCAGCGCCGACAGGCTTTTCTGTGTGCCGGCTGTCCAGGACATAGACGCCAGCAGCGTCACGAAGATAAACATCGCCAAAAATACGAGCTTGACCATATCAAAACGCCAGTTTATCAGGGTAGCCCTGGGTGAAGTCATAAGCGAGCACATCCTCGACGCTGGTGAGCTGCATCACGGCGGCCTTGTGGGCGGCTGTGGTGTCAAAGCAGCGCGAAGCATAAACCTCCAGGGCTACAAGCATGGCCAAGCCCTGGGTAATATCTTCTATCGGGATGGGAACGAGCCCATACCACAGCGTGGTCGCTGTGAGGCCGGCGGCCAGCTCGCTCTCAAACCTCACCTTCAGGGTGGTTCGGTCGGCACGGCTCACCCATAGCGGCATACCTCCCAGGGTGAAGCTGTTCACGTTTGAGCTGGTGTCATAGGCGTCGATGAGTTTAATGGCGTTGCCCTTTGCCAACTCAAGCACGTCGGCGGGCGTTATATTTGCGCCCAGCTCCTCGAGCGTTGTTATAAAACCGTTGAACTCTGCCACCGGGACGGCAATAGTACCCAGGGCTTCCAGGATGCCGGCAAAGCTCAGATCAGTGCATCTGACGTGGTATTGTGTGTCGCCATCCTCAAAGTGGAACACATAGATCCAGTAGGCGTTTGGGCCAAAGCTCCAATATTTATCAATAGTCATAGCTGTATTTGTATTGTTTTTTAATGGTTACTTTCTTATTGTTGACTACTGTGAACACTTTGAAAAATTCGTCGGTGTACATAGCCAGCAGCCTCTTTCTAAATTTCCACGTCTTTGTGCCGGCCATAAATCCGTAATAGCTGTTAATAGTACAGCGCCAATTTCTGGCCGTGAGTGGCGTCAGTCCTCTCTCGCACTCATGCAAGCAGCGCCGGACGGCGTGCTCCATACGCCCGAGGGTACGGTTTGACAGGTAGATCCTGTCGCCCTTGATGATACTCCCGACAAATTTCACACCGTGCGAGGCCGGCTGGAAATAGACGCTATCCATGTGCGTCTCGAGTTTGAGCTCGCGCCTGGTAAAGTTGTCGATGAGTTTAATGGATCGACGCAAAAAGTCGCGATCATCGCACACGATAACGAAGTCGTCCACATATCGGGTGTAATAGTAATTTTTGCCGCGAAACAAAACGCGGATATACTCATCCAGGAAACTCATGTAATAGCCGGCAAAGAACTGAGTCGTCAGGTTGCCGATAGGCTCACCCTTACCAGGTTCTATAAAGAACAGGGACTTCCCTGGCGCGATATGTTTCCAAAGTCCGACTTTGCTGTTAACCTTGCAATCTTTCTGAGGCTCATGGAGCACCACAATCTCGGTCAGATAAAGCAGCGTTTCCTTGTCCTGTCCGTCGTATTTCTCAACGATGAGGCGGCGAAGCATATCCCACAGCAGGGCTCGGTCGATGTGCATAAAGAAGCCCACGATGTCGCCTTTGTAGATCCACGCCTCGCGGGTGTGGTTCTGTGTTACTGTGTCAATACCGTATTTTAAGTGCTTCACCGCAAAAGCGGTACCATGACCGACGCGACAAGCATGGGCACAGTCTCCCAGTTGCCGACATCTGGCCTCAAACAGCGGGGTGAGGCGCTTGCAGATCCAGTGGTGGACGATACGGTCACGAAAAGCGGCGGCAAACACCTCGCGCAGCTTCGGATATGTCACCATGAAGCAGGTGGAGGTTGTCGGTTTGTATCGTCGCTCCCAAACCTCCAGGGCCAGCCTGGGGACATCCTCGGCGGCTGTCGGCATATATTCAACAGCTTGCGGGCTCGTCCTTTTATTCTTCAAGCAGTCCTCGTAGGCTTCTAAAAAAGACTCGACAAAGGGGCGCAGATCGTCAAATGCCGCCACGGCCCGCACCCTGTTGGTGTTGGTACGGTTGTTGTTGTTGACGTTGCCATTGCTAAAGTTGACGTTCCATGCGTTATTCACACCGTTACAAAGGTTTACTGCGTTATCGTAGCTCACACGGCACCGTGCCATGTCAGCGAAGCCCCCATTTAACGAAATTCCACGCCTTCTCATATTACTGACCCTCGCGTTTTAAAGAATCTCTCCATGCCGTCACTTGTGCCGCTACACTCTTGAGCTCATTGGTTAACTGGGTGGTGTGTTCCTTTCGGATGTAGCCCAGTTTTCTCAAGATGTTGGCCCCGGTTCTGATGACCTGGATATTTGCCAGCGCCAGGCTGAGGTAATACCGACGCTCCTCGTCTCGAAATTCGTTAGCGAGTGCGATGGTTTTCAACAGCTCGGAGGCATCCAGCAAAACCCGGTCGGTGAACCTCAGCAATTTCCGTGGAACGTCCCGAGTTATCTCGGTCAGCAAAAACAGAATATTTGC
>Ga0326512_10003892_pt1 | contig 10900 bp, 16 predicted proteins | sample 1_2617_0518_D_FD_203652 | JGI IMG/M metagenome (GOLD analysis project Ga0326512, IMG submission 203652) | Bovine rumen microbial communities from UC Davis, California, United States - 1_2617_0518 | ecosystem: Host-associated > Mammals > Digestive system > Stomach > Rumen | place: USA...
ATGTTCCTGCCGCATTGGCTCCAACTGTTCCAGTCGGATTGATGATTGCCAACTCTTCCAATCTGGAATCGCAGAAGATTTCGCCATCGCATAGAATTTTATACATTACAATGAACCTCCTGAATAATCAATGCTCACGATTCCATTTCCGGTGAATGTGAAAGTGTTCTCACCTTCATGAATCACAATGCCATAAATGGTCTGTGTTCCCTCGACTAATGTCACAGTTGTGCTACCGTCAGATACAGTAATTCCGGCTGTATCCGAAATAACAGTAAGTGCTGAAGCACCTTCGGTCGCAATCAGAGTGAATTCAAGCGTTCCATTCACCTGCATTTGATAAGCCTGGTTAATGATTCCCTGTTCGAAATCAAATGGATCCCAGAGCCATCTTTCATTCGTTGATGTGGTGCTTCTCTTATATGGTTCTGCAGTAATCGTGAATGTAACATTCGCATTCATTCCAGAAACAGACATTTCCACCAATGAACGACCAACCCAATAATAATTTGGATCATCATCGAAGATGATTTGTTTCTTCTTTCCGTGGAAAGCATTTCGAAGCCTAGACAAAAATGCAGACCAATCTTGTGATTCTCTGCCTTTGACAAAGAATGTAACAGTAATGGATCTGTCTTTGTATCGAACATCACCTGTTGTTACTTCGCTCATGTCAATCGAGCCATTCCGGCCCGGAACCTCAACATATTTCAATTGTGGTTCCGGAGCAGAAATAACCTTGTCCGTCATGATCAGATTGAAATCGTTGTAAGTGTGATACCCACCGATTGTCATTCCTTTATTTGTCAAATAACTCATGCGAATATTACCCCTCTTCCTGCCTGATCTGTACGGTTGCCTAACGCTCTATCCATTCTGCTGGCAGTTCTACCAACCAGTGTATCGCCATCAAGAAGAATGTCGCCGCCGATATTCGGAAGGTACTTCTCAAGCAATCCAATGATTGTTCCATACTGCTGCGCTGTGTTAGTCAGACTATCATCTAATGTATAAGAACCGCTTCCTGTGAATGTGGTCGTATCAAATGGATTAACTACTGCATCAGTTACCTCTGACATAGCATTTGTTACTGAATCAATGTTGTCCGTGATACCTTCTGCCATACCAGAAGATATATACTGTCCGACTTGGCTTGCCATAACTCGTGATGGTGAATGAATTCCGAAGAAGTCCTTGAATCCGTCAACAATACCATCGCAGAAACCGCCAATCTTATCGAATATCCAATCTTTTGCAGACTTGATACCTTCCCACAGGCCTTTTACCAAATTAAGACCGATGTTCTTCACACTCGACAAGATGCTCTTGAATCCATTTATTACGTTCTTTGCTACCGTTACGACTTTGCTCTTGAGCCAAGATCCGAGTCCTGCCATCGCATTTCCTACAGCTTTCAACAGTGTCTTTCCAACACTTGCCATCTGGCTCACTCTCTGCGTGAATCCCTTCACGATTGCAACTACAATCTTCGGGACAGCTTTGACAATTGATACGATTATCGCCGGCAAATTCTTAATCAATGAAACCAGCAATTTACCTCCAGCAGTGGCGAGTTTCGCATGAAATGTATTGAGCGATGTGATCAACTTGCTTATAATTTTCGGCAGCGCAGCAATAAGCTTCGGAAGTGCCTCAATCAATCCTTGTGCCAAGGCTAATATCATTTCAAGCGCAGCATCAATAAATTCCGGCAGATTATCCAGCAAACCATCACATATGTTGATTACTATATCCGCCAAATTCGGTCCTAATGTGCTCGCAGTCGATGTTAGTCCTTGAACCAGATTTGTGATCATTTTCATTCCCGCATCTACCATCTGGTATGAATTTTGGGTAATGAATGAAATCAATGTATTCAGCACCATCGGAAGCGCTGCCACAATCTTTTGAGCCATCGGCCCTAAATTATTAACGACAAATGTCGTCACAGAATTCAGGAGCGTTTGTAAATCTTTCTGAACATCACCACCGGTCGTCAGATCTGCCAAGAAATTAGTGGCTGCAGACTTCATAGCAGCCATAGAACCGGAGAATGTTTTTGCTCCTTCTTCTGCTGCAGTTCCTGCAATTCCCATTTCATCTTGGACCACATGAATTGCCTCTACGATGTCGCTATATGAATCGATGTTATATTCAACTCCGGAAATGGCTTGTGCATCCTTCAGAAGCTGTTGCATACCTTCTTTGGTGCCTGAATATCCCAGGGAAAGATTGTCTAACATGGTGAAATTGGCACGGCTGAAGCCAGTGTATGCATTCTGTAGACTTTCAACACTAGTTCCCATTTTTGCAGCATTGTCCGTCATATCCATGATGGCTGTGTTGGCCGCTTTAGCCGCCTTAACAGAATCGCCGCCTAATGATTTTTTAAGTGCTGCTCCCATTGATACGGCTTGTTCCATATACTGATTCGCAGACAATCCAGCCTTTTGTGCTTCGTATGCATAATCCTTAACAGACTGTGCCGCATCATCATACAGAGTCTCGACACCACCCATCGACTGTTCAAGGTCAGCACCTGCAGAAAAAGCCTCTTTCAAAAGAGTGCCGATTCCTGCTGCAGCAATGATTCCTTTGAATTTAGATACAACAGAATTTCCAAACGAAGTGCCAGCACTTGTTCCGGCCTTCGTCACATCTCCGGAAATTCCTGAGGATAGCGCAGAACCGAAGCCTTTAGTCGTTGGAACTAATTGCACATATGCTTTCGCAATTTCTGATGCCATTATTTATCCTCTCTTTCTGCGTAGAAATTCTGCCGAGCTTTCTCGAAATCCTCTGCAGAATCAAAGACATCAAAATCTTTATTGTTCTGCTTTGGCATCAGAGATTCAACAATTGATTCCGGTTTCTTAATTCCTTTGCTTGCATTCTTGCTCTTTGCCCATACAAGTAAAGAAAGCCTATCAACTGCGCTTGCCAGCAGAATTGTTTCAAGCGGATATTTCATTCCGCTAATTTTCAATTTAATTCTCGAATTCGGACCTAGCCCACAAGAAAAGGTCGCCACCCGATCTACAGGTAACGACCTCTTATCATAAATTTGGTATGTTTCAGCCAAATCACAGTCTAATGCATCTTCATCGACTGCTATCATCTGGGCTAGGACTAGGAGTTTTTTGATTCTTTTGCCGCTTTAAAGATTTCAAACAGTTCAGCCATCGCCGCTTGTGGCGCAACCAAGCCATCATTGTGCTTCAAAATGTGCTTTTCAAACTTCTTGCCCTTGTCCTTAAACATAATTTCTTCCATCTGATCCATCAGATCAATGATTGCAATTATGGCGTCCGGATCATCTTCATCTGCCTCATCAGACATTTTGCTGATTCGTGAAAGAAGTTTAACAATTCTCCAATCTGAAACAAGTCTTTCATCGACTTCATACTTAAAGCCGCTTGATGTAACTCCTTTAATCATCCTATTCCTCCCTTATTGCTCTTAATCCTGAGCCAAAATGAACTCTTTGTGTGTGTCGCCATCCCAGCCGGTTCCGTCAAACGGCTGTGCTGTGATTTCTACTGCGAATGCAACAGGTTCATCATCTTTGTATGTGATTTCATCAAGATTTGACAACTTGCCATCTGGAATGACAATTCGTCTCAAATATCCACGAACAATCATGTCAATGACATATACAGCTTCTTCAAGCTCTTTGTCGTTTACTTTGATTGTGATCATTCCGGTCTGCGAATCTACAGACACATTGTCTTCACCATATACCATCTTGAGAACATCAACATTGTTAACTTCAAGCATTGTAAAACTGAAGATGTCATTCTTTCCTGTCTGAGTTGACATTACAGTTACTCCGCCCCATGCTTTTACATCCTCAGATTCACGGCTTCCGTCATTACCAACGCCGTCTTCTGAAATGTAGCCAACTGACACATATGTACTTGCTAAATCGCTAGTGTCTGTCGGCAATGCTGTTCCAAGCGGTGCACGATAGATACCGCCTGCAACCTTCGGTTTTCCTGTTCCGATTTTGCTTGCATCTGCCATTTTTAATCCTCCTAATAGGTAAACTCATATACCGCCTGATAACGATATTCTTTCGTTTGTGTATTTGTGTAATTATAATCAGAATTCAATTTAGCCGAGGCGATTTCTGTCTCATATATAATGCTTTCAAGTGTATTCTTAACACTGTCATTCAATGTAGCCGCCTCGTATAACGAACCAGAGTAACTTTGAATTGCAAACGTTGCACTATCGATATGATTTGAACGTGATGAGCCGGTTTTTTCAAGTAAAACATACTCGACTGTATTATCATCCGGCTTCTCCAGGAGAACCGGACAATTCAATTTACTGCCTAAATAATTCTTCAGAATCAACTCAATCATTTCTCTACCTCAATGCTTTTAGCAATTCGTTATCTTTCAAGTTCTTATAAAATGTTTTCTCATCAGATGTGTTGATTGAAACATTCGCTCTAGTAGGACCGATATAAGTGTTTGTCTCATAATTGCCCTCACATCTGTCAATTATGCCCTGTGCAACCGTTTCGAGTTCTGACACAATAGCATCGCTTCGCATCAAATCTCTAAATCCTGCATTAACTAGCTTAACCTTACTCATACCGTTCCACCTTAACTTGCGTATTCCAAGGCCCTGGAACATTTGCATCTGTCTGCGTCAAAGGAAATCCATATGTTTTGAATCGTTCGCCACGGATATAAACATCTGTGTCCTTCCAATTGTGAGTATCTCCTTTCGGGATTCCCAGCACATATGCGATTCTTTTGCCATTCACGTTCAACTCTTCAACAGCCGCTTCAAATGTCGGCGATCCAACGACAACATCATCCACAGTAGCTTCATTAGTTGAGTAAATAGGCTTGCCAAACGGATCCGTTCCTGTCTGTGTTCTTTCAATCAGCACAACAGTTTCGCCTTTAATCATTTGAGCCCTCCACTAATTCCTGTACAGGAGAGTAAGAACCAATCTGATTGCCTACGCCTAACAACTTCTTTTCAAGTTTGCTCACATACAATTCGCCAGTGCTTCCACTCGATAGAGTCCAGCTTTGAGAATAACCAAGAGCACTCATTGAACCCTGTGTTGCTCCAATCGGAACATCTACAGATGAATTGCCGATTGCTCTGATCACCATCTTGCACGAAACAACTTTCTTTGCGTCTTCACTAGCATTTTGATTGTATGAATCAATGATTACAGCCGCATCCTCAAGAAGTGTTTCGCACAATGCCTCGTCAATCTCAGAGGATGTTCTTGCCTGTACATCTTCGTATGTTGCATATGCCATTATTCTGCCTCTTTCTTCTTAGTGTTCTTCTTTGGTGCGGTTTTTGGTTTGGCTACGGCCTCAGCCTTAACCAATCCGAGTGATTCGAGATAATCAGCCCTCTCATCATCAGCAGAGAATGTGTCCCCAATAGTGCGGTACACATTCTCTTGCTTGTCACGAAAAGGCTTCAGAACTGTAGCCTTCTTCATTAGTTACCTCCTATGCTTCAGTAACTACATGGAATACTCTGTCAGCGAATACCGGAAGAGCCTTAAGTCCAGAATAAACAACGGTCTCAATTGCTCCGTTCTCGTACTTAGCGCCAACATGGATAGCAATAATGCCATCTTCGTCAGTGGTGAGCTCCATGCCTTCGATCTTGGTAACATCTGCAGCAACAACATCAAGGTTCTCGCAAGCTGTTCCGAAGACTTCTCCGGTAGGAATGTTGGAATCAAGGATAAGTGTGCCTAATCCAAGGAAGTTCTCAACATAAGTCAAACCGAAAGCATTCTGCACGGTGATGTTTGCGGTTCCGAGATAATCAAAAGCATCTTCGGTGTTAGCGAAGAAGATTGGATTGTAAACCTCATCCTCAAAGGCTGTTGCAACCTTTCCAGCGGCCTTTGCGATTCTAGCCTGGAATGTGGTAGCTGCAGCAACTTCTACTTCTACGATTCCGGTAACATCCATACCATCGATGATTGCCTTGCGAACCTTTCCCTGCGCCTGCTTAACCATTGAACGAGTTGAGCCGCCAACTGCGGTGCTATATCCATTCTTTGCGATCTTTTCGATTGAAACGAGGTTTCTGTACTTGCCGAATTCAAGAACCACAACAGTTCCATCATCCATAGCGATGCCGCTGTCTGGAATCAATGCTCCTTCTGCAACTGTAGCAGTTGAGAGAGTTCCAGAAGCCTTATGAATCTTATATGCTGTTCCTGGTGCCATTACAGAAACATCTTCTTTCTGTAATAAAGCGAGTAAGTTGTGTAAGTCGCTTTCGAATTTAGCGACTGCGTTAATTTCCTGAGCCTGTGCCTGAATAGCTAAATCTGCCATTTTTAATCCTCCTACTTAAATAACTCAATGTTTTCTTCAATGGCTTTCACTCTTTCCTTTTCATTTTTGATGGATAAGATGTCAGCCTTAGTTAATGTTGGGCCGTTCGCCTCTCCGGCATCTCTGACCACTGGTGCAACAGGTTTGACCGCTGTGCTTTCTTTGTATGCCAGGATTCCTTTAGCAAGTGCTCTGCACCCTTCTTCTGAATCCGCTGTCAATAAACTAGCCGGCACGCCAGTCTCTTCTGCTACTTTTGCTCGCATTGCACGAAGTTCCTCAATTTGCTTCATTGAAGTCAGCTCTTTTTCTGCTTGCTCTGCTCTTTCGATTGCCTTCTGCAATTCGCTTTTGCTTGCTTCTTCGGCCTCGTCAAACTTTGCTGCCTTTGCTTTAATCTCTTCGTAGTCAGCGAACTTGCCACGTTCACGAGTCAGGCGGTCTTTAATGATGCTGTCAACTTCTGCCTGTGTGAATGTGCGCTCCTGAGTTAGTTCGGTCTCAGTCCCGATGTTTTCCTGATTCACAGTTTCACTCATTTTTCTTTCCTCCATATTGGGTAATAATCCATGCTTAACGGAGCATGTTTCCGTGTATGAGAAGAGCGAGACCTTAATCGGTCTCGCTCATTTCATCTTTTCTTTCTGCCAGCGCTTCTCTTTGCGCTTTTCTTTTTTCCGGATCATAAGCCTTGCGCCTCATCGCATTGATTTTTGCTCGGCTATTTCCATTGTTCGAATAATATTCCTCAGCATATTCTTCCAGATTATATCCGGCATAATCTGTTTTTGAATTAAAACGAATTGCATACTGACAATCACAATTTGCGTGAATGTGTTCTGCATGTCCATTTCGCATTGATTGTGCGCTTCTGTATTGCCAGCCTCTTGAAGCAAGTGCTATACAGAATGCACAGGTGTCACCACTCGGAATCCATGCGAATTGTGCACCGTCTCTTTCAGCATTCTGCAAAGTAGTATCAGCTCCAGCCTGTTTGACTAGTCTTGATACCACTTGATTTAACAATTGCCCTGATTCGCTTTGAATCAAAGAACCATTGATTGCTTTTGCTGTCTCTCCATATGTTGCAGTATTCGCTGGAATAGCGCTTGGAACTGTAACTCCGGATAATTCAGCAATCGCATCATACATTTCGCAGGCGAGTTCAGCAGAACCCTCGCCATACTTAGTGACCAATGCATAAGCATAATCAATAAGTGCTTTTGTATCTCCGAAGCCATTCAATTGAACCCATTTTTGCATTTTTTCTGCAGCAATGTCGCTCATTTGCCTAAGCTTGTCTATATATCGTTTCCAATCACTTGTCGAAATCTGCATTTATCATTCCTCAACTTCTGTGAGCAACTGCTGGCCTCTTGCTCTTTGCTCTTGCGCTTTGATTCTTCGAATGTCAGCTTGGTCAAATCCAATCATCTCAAGGAATGTGTCGGTTTGAGCAAAATTAGGTCTAGCAGACGAAATCTTGATGGCAGCATCTGCAGTCACTCCTACGGATGGCATTGCAGGATTCTTGAAATGTGGACAGACATTCCACTCTTCATCGTCCAACTGCTCCAATGTCACATTCTTCGTGATTGCAATCGCAAGTCGTGCGATCTGCTTCAATGCATCTCCATTTCCTGCGTTTAACTGTTCTGCCAATGTTACCAATGTCTGTGACTGCGCTAATATTGCATCTGATGATGTTGGATTAGCATCATTTACAACTCCTGTATCAGTTACAGTCAATCCGGTAGCTGCTGAAAACTGTGTTGCCAGCATTCTCAACATGTCAACATGCGGTTGAAGTGAGCCTTGTGACAATTGACCGAACACTGGGTTTTCTCCTGTTTCCGGATTCTGGGTTGCTGCCAATATTGAGCCAACATATTGCTTAAACTTTTGATTGATTATTGCATCATACTGCTCGTCAGTGATGCCGAGAAGATATTTCTGCGGTGTCGTTGAAAATTCCAAAGCAATTGATGCGTTTGCAACAGTTCTGATATATCCATCAATCAATGCTCTTACAGGTCTCTTAATTCTGGACCGGCCGAACGGTTTGACCGATGTTCCATTCCATACCATCGGAACCATCAATGGAACGCCTAATAGGTTCTCATACTTTGTCGATTTCCATCTGTTTCCAATTTTACGAATCTCCCAGATGGCATCATCTGTATACATGTTAATGTGCGCCGGTGTCCAGCTTTTTGCATCTTTCTCATCTGGCACAGTGTCAATGATAGCCATTCCTGATTTAATTCTTCTTTTCTCTCCATCCCATCTAGCCGCCGCTGTCATAGCCGAATGGAATCTGATTTTACAAATCCCATTTTCTCCTGCTGACAATGTAGCAAATGTGCTTCCAAGTTTAAGTTCATCTTTGCAGGCCTTATTGTATTGAGCAATTAAACCATTATCATCAATAATCTGATTTAAAATATCAATATCGGTTCCGCTCTCTGAAACGAAACCATCAAACATTGATCGAGATGCAAGAACATCAACAGTTTTAGCACCCCATTCGCAGCCAATCGCCAATTTAGAGATTCCATCCGGCAATGCAATTCCAAGATTTACTTCTGCCAGAGTAACTGCTCCCTCGTAATATTTTTCTTTGACATTGTTCTTTTCTCTGTGGCTGTTATACACATTGACCAACTCAAGGAGCTCGTTTTGTTCCTTAATTGGCATTCCGTCCACATAACTGATTGTTAATGATTTCATTTGCTCTCCTTATCCAATTCTCATTTTCGCACCAGGATTCCTTTTGCTCGTTTTAGCGCCCCACAAAGCCAATGCACACGCTTCGATTGGTAAGCTGTTTTCGCCGCCGAATCCATAACCGCCTGCGATTTTTCGTTTAATTGATGTCTTCGCAGAGTTGTCCAGATCTTCTTGATATTGGTACCATGTTAATTTCTGCTCATTAACCGAATCTGAGAGCATCGTAGCTGCAGCAATCACATTGTTAGTGCTCGCTCTAATAACAGAGTCTTTTGCTTTCCAAACATCTGCGATTCGTTCTCCAATCAAGTCTGCACCATTCTTTCCGTCAATCACTACGCAACATGCTTTCTTATATCTCTCATTCAACCAATCAGACACCCAACGAAGCCCTTTTGATGTGTCTTTGTGCTCAATTACGGAAATTCTAGGCAAACCGTTCTTTGGAATAACAGCTCCGGCGATTACAACCTCTGTTCCATCTGCAGAAATCTTAACTGCATAAGCCGTTTTTCCTTCCGGCTTCAATTGATCAGATGCACACTCTTTCCACTTTTGCTTGTCCAATGCATAATCAACCTTGTTCAGTTCAACTTTCTTCATGTAGCCAAGGTGCTCTCGTGCGAAAACATCTGCAGACATTCCTCTTGCATCTTTTTCGAGTGCAGATTCCAGAAGCTGATAGCCTAACGATGGGTTACACATGTACCAATATTTTTTTGTTTTTACATCAACAAGTTCATTGACCGACCATTCGTGAATGCAGGATCCAGTCGATGGATTTTCGTGCATAGAAATAATTTTCTTCGAAAAAACAAATCCTTTATGTGCCGCCGCTGGCGGTGGCGGTGTTCCCATCAAAATTGTTTGTGGGCTTCCGGAAGGTGCCGCAGAGTTCAGTGGCGACAATGCCGCATCCTGATCCTCTGTGTAACTCTGTGCTTCATCGACCACAACCAAATCAAATGTACCGCCTCGGCCCATGTCAGAAGAATTTCCTCTAGTTCGAAATTCGATGTGTCCACCGTTTTTCAAGTCCAAGACCATCTGGTTTGCTGATGTCGTATAATGGTCAATCAAAGCATTCAGTTCCGGATATATCGCTAATGGATCACCTTTTCGGTCTCCAAACTTGCGTCTTAATCTGTCAAAGGCTTTCTTAGCCGTTTGATATTCCTGGGCTGTGTGCAGAATCTGTTCCGCTCGATATACCAAGCCCCATGTCTCTCGTGGATCACTAACACCTGTCTTTCCATTCTGTCTTGGAACCAATAGTGTGCAATCCGTATTTACGAGAATTCCATTTTCATCTACAGCGAGCCAATCTCTTAAAATCTGCTCTTGCCACGGATGTGGTTTTAAGTCATATGCCGCAGATAATTCAATTGCATATTGGCCTTGGCTGTGCTCGTATGGTGTCACCCATGAATATGTTGGCGATTGACAGCCTTTTCTACTGCGCTTGCTTGGCATCTTCAATCACCTTAAACAATGGAGTTGTTTTCTTTCCCTTTGTTTTAGCGCCTGCCGCCTCAAGTGCTTTTAGTCTGTCTATCTGTTCCATCATTCCAGAAACAAGCGGTTTCATATCTCTTCCGCTGTCTGTCATATCAAGAACCTTTGCATATTTGACAATCGTTGCTTGAACTGCTCCGATTTCGCCTTGTTCCCTCCACGCCTGCTCGACTGATTCAGGTATAGAGTTCTGTGGCTGCTTTTTTCTTGGCATTTTAGCCACCTCCTTTGATGTTTATAGCCGGCAAGTGAACCGGCTCCTATACTTTTTCTATATGTCATTTATTGTGGATTTTTAGATTTAGTGTGTTGGCGCT
>Ga0326512_10003894_pt1 | contig 10896 bp, 10 predicted proteins | sample 1_2617_0518_D_FD_203652 | JGI IMG/M metagenome (GOLD analysis project Ga0326512, IMG submission 203652) | Bovine rumen microbial communities from UC Davis, California, United States - 1_2617_0518 | ecosystem: Host-associated > Mammals > Digestive system > Stomach > Rumen | place: USA...
GTTCCCTGAGGGGCATGTGGGGGATGGGTATCCCAGGGGGGAGTACCCTTGCCAGGTCACCGACGGGGCCCCTGCCGCCGTTTTTTATGCGTTTCGGCTGCGTTCCCCCCGTGTAACCCGCCCCAAATGCTATTCGCGTTTTTCGGCGCGCGCCGGTTGATCGCAGCCACAGAGCGTGGCCACGCTCGCAGCCCACGCCACAGCCGGCCCTTGCCGCCCAGCTCCGCGCTGCCGCCATTCCCCCACCATCCCGTCCACCAAAAGCAAAGCGGCACGCAGGGCCCTCCTGGGCGCTCTGCGTGCCATTGTCGTTACTCTCCCATCAGGTCAGCCAGGCAGACCTGCGCGCACTCCTTGGCCAGCCGTTCGCTGGCCAGCCGGTAGTACACCTCGTCGATCTCAAATCCCCACGCCTGCAGGCCAGCGCGATGGCAGGCCACCAGGCTGCTGGCGCTGCCGGCGTGCGTGTCGAGGATCTTCATGCCCTTCTTGGCGTACATCTTCAGCAGCCATGTGTACAGGGCCACCGGCTTTTGCGTGGGGTGGAAGCGCTTCTCCGTGGCCGTCCCCTGGGGAGGGCACCGGAATATCTTGGCGTTGAGGTTGAAGGACGTCCATGCGTACTCGCACATGGCCATGCTGAACCGCTCGCTCTGCTGCTTGTCCCACACCACAAAGCACCGCGTGGGCGGCAGCCCGAAGTAGTTGCCGCCCCATATGATCTGCTCCCTGCTCACCCGCGCCAGCTCTGTGAAGTATTCCTCCGGCGGCGCGACGTCCCAGTGTGTAATCGCGCCGCCGTCGGTCGTTCCCGGTGATACTTCGCCGCCCAGGTTCCGCCCGTCCTCGCTGCCGAAATGGTAGCGGTCAAACCTCTGTCCGAACCGGCCCCTGGGGCGGGATTCCCACTGCGTGCCCCCCCCCGCTTAACAAACCGTTTACACGGTCGTCAGGCTTGGCGCCGCCGCCGTAGGGCGGGTCGACGATCGCCAGGTCGAAGAAGCCATCCGGGAACTGGCGCATGCCGTCCATGCAGTCCATCAGGTAAAGGCCAGGCTCCAGCATGTCATCCCTCCCCCACCAGCTCGTCCTCGTCCTCGTCGTCCTCCTCGTACTCCTCCGGCTCTTCGGCGTCGTCCGTTTCCACGTCGTCTTCCGGCTCCATCTCGTCATACTCGTCAAAGGGTATGGGCTCGTCCTCGCCGAACACATCCGCGGCCCCGCCGTCATCGTCGCCGCCGCCCTTGTCGTTCTTGTCCCGCAGCGCCTCCAGCGCCTTGCGCAACGCCTTCGGGATCGGCACGCCCAGCAGGCCGGCGTTCTCGATGATGCTCAGCCCCTCGTTGGCGATGTAGAAAAATTCGCACACGCTCCGGAACATGGTGCCGGTGCCGCTGCCGACGGCCTTGTCCAGCTGCACGGCCACCAGGATCACCAGCATAATGACGCCCTTTTTGAGAATCCCCATGAAGGCCACCTTGCTCAGGAAGTGCCCGGTCTCGGTCTTGTCGCTGTGGCCGGTCAGCGCGCAGGCGCAGCCCAGCACATAGTCCACCAGCATCAGGATCACCAGCACCCGCGTGCCGTCCGTCCAGCCGCCGTACAGGCCCGCGACGAATCCGGCCACCGCGGCCGCCGCCTTGATCGTCCAGTCAACCGCTCTGTTCATTTCACAGCACCTCCGCCCATTTCGTCGATACCCAGCCGTTTTCGCCGCCGTGGATCACCAGCAGCCACTCCACGCCGCGCTCGTCCGCCTGCCGTTCGCCCTGCCAGGTCAGCGTGTCGCCCTTGCGGACCAGCCCCAGCACGCGCCCGGCCAGGCCCGGCGCGCTGCGCACGTTGACCAGGTCGCCGGTGATCCTCACCGACCGCTGCCCCTCGCCGACCATCGATGCCGCCAGCGCCGCCAGCGTCAGCGGTCCGGCCTCGCCGTCCGCCTCCAGCCCGTGGGCCGCCTGGAAGCGCTTCACGGCCGCCTCGGTCATGGGGCCGAAGTCCCCGTCCGCGCCGTCGTCGCCGCAGCTGTAGCCCAGCTGGATCAACAGCACCTGCAGCGTCCGCACATCCTCGCCCGCGCAGTCGCGCCGCAGCACGCGCGCGTCCCTGGCGTCGCCGCTGCCGCCGCTGCCCTCCGCGCTGATCGGCGTCTCGTCGGCGGTGTCCTTCGCGCCATAGTCGATGCCGGGAATCCTGTACCAGTGCGACCATTTCCGCCCGGCCAGCTTGGTCTTGACCACGCCGTAGGCAAAGCCCCGCGCCTCGATCACGTAGCCGCCGCCGATGGTGTAGCCCACGTGGCCGCTGTAGCGCACGGCCAGACCGGCCTCGTCCGGGATCGTGCCGATCACGCCCCACGCCATTCCCTGCTTTTTCGCCCACTCGAACATGCCGTCCGCGGATTTGTCCGGCACGCCGCCGCCGTTGTACTTCGCCTCGCTCTTGGTCTTGCCGCCCGACCAAAAGAAGTGCTTCATCAGGCCCACGCAGTCCACGCACCAGCGGCCCTCCGCGATGTGCTGTCTATAGCCGCTGGCCCGCGCCGCCGTGTAGTGACTGGGGTACTGCTTGCTCTTGCTGCTGTACTTGCTCTGGGTGCACTTGTTGCCGTAGGTGCCGTACCAGTAGACGTACTTCTCAGCCAGCACGGCCTTCAGGAACTCCACAAACTGCTGCCTGGTATATCCCATCTCCATCCTCCCTTTCCCAAAAGCGTCTGCGCAGACGCTTTCAATCGTATTGATTCGTATTGAATAATATTGATTAATATTGATTATTATTGATCAATAATCCCGCCACCTGGGCTCCAGCACGCTGGCGCCGGTGATCCCCCCGCTCCAGCTGACGGCGCAGCCGCCCGCGGGCACCCATGGCCACTCACCCTCACGGGTGACGTGGCTCATCAGGCTCACGCCGTCCCTGTACACCTGCTGGCTCTCCAGGTCGATGTCGGCGTAGTCCGTCAGGCCGCTGATGGCCAGCGCCGCGCCGTTGATGGTCACTGTGCCGTCGCCGCTGCCGGTCACCCGGAGCAGCGGTCGGCAGCTGCCGGTGCCCCGGTTGGCCAGTGTCCCGCCGCTGATCAGCGCGTACCCCTTCGGCATCGGCCAGTGATAGCGCCATCCCTCGCAGTCAAACTGCACGGTGAAGCGCCGGTCGGGCCGCGCCCGCAGCACCTTTTTGAGGTCGATTTGATTCTTGACCCAGCCGTAGCGCATGTGCGCCTCATCCCCGGGCACCACCAGCGCGCCGCCGCCCCGCAGCCAGGCCGCCAGGCCCAGCAGATCGGCGTCGGCCCGCGCCACGCAGTCCAGCGACTGCGTCACCTGCTCCATGGCCAGGCCGCCGCCCTCGTCCTCCGCGTAATGCACCACGCGGCTGCTGCCCAGGATCTTCTGGGCCTCGCTGCGCGGCTGCGCTATCGGGATCTCCGGCGGCTCGGTCACATATACGCCATATCGCTCGCTGTACTCGCCCTTGAAGTAAAACCCGCGCATCGCGCTCACCCCTCTCTGTAGCTATAATTCCACCTACCGGTTCCCCGGTTCTCCTATTCCCTATTGCCTATTCCCTATTGCCTTATTTCCCCCGCCCCCGCTGATCAGCCCGGGCCATGTAGTACAGTTCCCGGCTCAGATCGTGCAGGTCGCGGTCGTCGCGCACCTCCATGCGCTCCACGTGGATGTCGCTCTTGACGGACATGTCCCGGCTGTCGCTGCTGTTGTTGACCACGTTGGCCACGCCGCGACGCGCCGCCAGGATATCGCCCTCCAGCAAATCCTCGCTGATCGTGGGCCAGCTCTCCTCGCCCTTTTCGAGGCCCGCGCCGAACATCTCGGTGAGATGCTGCGCCACGCGGGAGGGCGAGTGGATCTCCCAGGAGTTTTCAAACGCCGCCGTGACCTGCCGCGCCGTCTCCTGGGCCAGCTGCACCAGCGCGTCGGCCTTGGCCAAGAATCCCTCATACAGGCCCGCGCCGAAATTGCCGCCGATGTCCTGGCCCTGGCCCGCCAGGTCGCTCATGCCGGACAGCAGATTGCCGGACACCGTCGTGGCCGCCGCGGCAAAGTCAAACTGCCCCATGCCCACGGCCAGGCCCGCGGCCACATCGTAGCCGGTGGGCTTGGTCAGCTCCGCCGGGCTGCCGCGCCCCACCGCCGTGTCGATGGCGTTCTGGATGTCGGCGGCCAGCGTCGCCGTGTCGCCGCCGAAGTCGTACTGCTGCATGCCCGCAGCCAGGCCCGCGCTGATGTCCATGCCGGTGCCGTTGGTGTCCAGGGCGTTGACCACGTCCAAAAGCCCCTGCAGCTCCTCGCCCCAGGCGGCCAGCTCCTCCGCGGTGCCGCCCTGCTGGATCGCCGCCATCAGATTTTCGATGCGCGCGCCCACGGCGGACACGTCCTCCTCGGTCATGTTGCCCACGGCGCTGGCCAGGTTGTTCTGCGTGCCCTGGGCGTTGTACTCGATCTGCTGCGCGTTGAAGATGTCGCCCTCTTCCCGGGCCGCCTCGGCCTCCTCCCGGTACTGCCGCAGCGCCTCGGTCTGCGCCTCGATCTCCGCCACCTTGTCCTGCGTGGACTGCGTCAGCGGGGCCAGGAAGGCCATGGGCGTGCTCTCCACCGGCTTCTGTTCCATGGTCTCTTGGGTGGTCTCCAGGCCCTCAGGGCTGCCCACCTCGGGCACCACGATCACGTGCAGCGTGCCGTCCTCGTCCACCATGGCGATGTCCTGGGCGGTGATCATGCTCACAACCTCGGGCGTCACCTCCATGGGCAGGCCGTCCGCGCCGTACACGGCCAGCTTCCCGGCGGCCCACGCGGCCTCCAGATCGCTCTGCCAGTCCGCGCCCAGCTCCACGCCCACTTTGGCCTTGGTGCCGGTCAGCTTGATCTCCGGGTGCTGCCGCTGCCATGCGGCCAGCGCCGTCAGATCCATGCCGCCCAGCGTCAGCCTGGCGGGCACCTGCACGTCGGCGTCGGTGACGGTGTAGGTCTTGCCGTTCTCGGCGGTCACCGACTGCAGCTTGCCGTCCACGCCCACCGTGTAGCCGGTGACCTGGTACTCCTTGCCGTCCTCGGCGGTGATGGTGCCCAGCTGGCCATCCACCCCCACCTTGAAGCCCTCGATGGCGTAAGTCTCGCCGTCGGCGGTGGTGATCTCCTCCAGCTGGCCGTCCACGCCCACCTTGAAGCCCGCCACGCTGTAGGTCTTGCCGTCCTCGGTGGTGATCTCGCTCAGCTGGCCGTCCACGCCCACCTTGAAGTCGGTAATCTTGTAGCTCTGGCCATCCTTGGTGGTCACGGTCTGCACCTCGCCGTCCATGGCCACTTTGCCGGTCACGGTCACGTCCTCAGGGCTGATCGTGGCCTCCACCCCCGCCTTGATCTTCGGCAGGCTGCCGCCCTCGGCGAACTCCGCCCAGTCCTCCGCGGCCTGGGTCAGGTCGAGGCCCACCAGCACGCGCTGCAGCTCCTCCGGCAGGGCCTTGCCGATCATATCGGACACGCCCTCCAGGCCCTCGGTGTTTTCGGCGATGTCCCGGGCCTCGTTGATTTTGTGCATCAGGTCGTCGTAATCGATGCCCAGCGCCTTCAGATCCTCGTCGGTGGCCCCCGCGGCCTTCAGCTGCTCCACCAGGGCCAGCATGCTGGTCAGCGCGCCCTCGTCCATGCCCTCGGCCAGCGTCTTGACGGCCGGGATGTCCACGCCGTCGGCGCTGGTCATCAGCGCCACCAGCTGGTCGATCTGCTTGATCTGCTCATCGTAGTCCCCGGCCTCCCAGGCGGCCGCTCCGGCCTCCCGCGCGGCCTGGTTGTAGGCCTCCTCACCCTCCAGGCGCTGCTGGTTGTAGCGCTGGTTCAGGGTTTCCAGCGCGGCCATGCGGGCGGTCTCGTCCTCGATCTGCATGATCTGGGCGTGCTCCGCGTCGTAGCTTTTGGCCAGCTGCTGGTTGTAGGCGTCCCGCCCTTCGGCCAGGGCCTTCATCGCGTCGCCGTACAGCGTCGGGTCGCTCTCCCCGGCGGCCCGCAGCCGATCCACCTCAGCCTGCATGGTGGCGATGATCTGGTCGTAGCCGTCGCCCTCGTCCGCCATCGTCCAGCGCACCTCGATCTCGCTGCGCGCCTGCACGATCTCATTGAGCCGGGACTGGTCCTCGTCGGTCAGGTATCCGTTCTGCCGCTTTTTCAGCAGCGCGGCCACCTCCTCGTCCCATGCCTCCAGCTGCGCCATGTCGGCGTCCATCTGGGCCTGCGTCTCCGGCGTCAGCGCGTTGTAGCCCTCCAAAAGGCTGCGCTGGCTTTCGATCTTCTCCCGCGCCTTGTCGCTGGTCTCGGCGAAGGAATCGGAAAACTGCTTGACGATCTCGTCCGTCTCCGCTTTGCCGTCCGTCCACACCTCCGTCAGCGACGCAATCCAGTCCTCCGCGGCCTCCACGGTGTCGTCCTTTTCAAAGGCCTCCCGGCTCAGCCCGAAGCGGGCCAGCGGATCGGCGGTGCCGGTGTCGAAGATCGTCGACGCCTGGGTGCTCAGCCAGGTCTGCGCCTCGTCGTTGAGGGCCTTGGTGGCCTCCCGCGCCGCCTTCGCGCCGCTGGCCCAGTCGTAGAATTTATAAGCGCCGATGCCGGCGGCCACCGCCACGGCGGCGATACCCGCGGGCCCCAGCAGCTGCGCCAGGCCGCTCAGCAGCCCGCTGGCGGCGCTGCTGGCCCCGGCCATGTGCTGCGTCAGGCTGCTCAGGCCGCTCATCACACTGCCGATGCCCGTGTTGGCCTTGCCGATCAGGCTGATGGCCGGGCCCACGGCGGCGGCGTAGGCGGCCCACGTGAGGATGTTTTTCCGCTGCCCCTCGTCCAGGGCGTTGAACTTGTCCAGGGCGCTCTCCGCCACGCTCAGGCCGTCCCGCACCGCGGGCATCAGCGTGTTGCCGAAGCTCATGGCCGTCCGCTGGGCCTGCTTGCCCAGCATCTGCATCCGGCTGGCCGTGGTGTTGTAGCGCACGGCCGCCTCGCTGGCCAGCGCGGTGTTCTCGTCCCACGCCCGGTTGGCCAAGCCCACGGATTTGGTCAGCAGGTCGCTGGCGTTGCTGGCGCGCAGCAGCGTGTCCCGCAGCCGGGTCTCGGTAATCCCCAGCTGATCCAGCATCACCAGCGCGCTGCTGGAGCCGGAGGACAGCCCCTGCACGAATTGTATAAACGTCCCGGCGGCGTCCGCGCTGAAGGCCTGCTGGAACTGCTCGGCCGTCATGCCGCACACGTCGGCGTACCCCTGCAGATCCTCGCTGCCGGTTTCGACGGCCACCTTCATGGCGATGATCGCCTTGGAGAAGGCCGTTCCGCCCGCCTGCGCCTCCAGCCCCAGGCTGGACAGGCCCGCGCCGATGCCGAAAATCTGCTGATCGGTCATGCCCGCCTGGCTGCCGGCGGCGGAGATGGCCGTGGCGAAATCGACGATCTTGCTCTCGGTCGTCGCCAGGTTGTTGCCCAGCGCCACCGTCACGCTGCCCAGCCGGTCGATCTCGGTCTGGGGCATCCGGGTGATGTTGGCGTACTGCGCAAAGGCCGTGGCCGCGGCGTCGGCGGTCAGGTCGGTGGTCTCGGCCAGGTCGGCCATGGTGGCCGTGAAGGCCGCCACGTTCTGCGTCTCAATGCCCAGCTGCCCGGCCCCGGCGGCGATGTTCGCCAGGTCGGCGTAGCTGGTCGGCTTTTCCATGCCCAAAAGGGCCTCCTCCAGCTGCGCCAGCTCCTCCTCGGTGCCGTTCACGGTCTTTCGCACTCCGGCGAAGCTGCTCTCCCAGCTGATGGCGGCCCCGGCGGCGGCGGTGCCCGCGGCCACGATGGCCGCGCTGCCCTTGCTCAGCACGCCGCCCAGCTTCTCCTGGGCCTGCCCCGCCTGGGTGGCGCTGTCGGCCAGCGCCTTCTCCTTTTCGGCCAGCTGCTCCAGCTGCTGGGCATGGCTGCGCGCCTGGCTCTCCGTCCGCTCCAGCTCGCCCCGAAGCGCGGCCTCCGCGGCCCGGCTCTGGCTCTCGGCGGTCTGCAGTTGCTGCAGCGCCCGGTCGTTGCGCTGGATCGCGGCGTCGCTGCGGCTGTAGGCCTGCTCCAGCCGGGTGATCTCCTCCTTGTTGGCGGCCATGTCGGCGGTCAGCTTGTCCAGCTGCTCGTCCATCTCCAGGTAGGCCATGGTGTTGTCGCCGTTGGCCTTCTTCTCGGCCTCCATCGCCGCCTTCAGGGCGTCGATCTGGCTCTTCAACGCCTCCCGCTTGGCCCGGGCCTGTTCCAGCTGCTGGCCCTGCTTTTCATGGACCTGCACGCTCCTGGCCAGCTTCTCGTTGGCCTGGCGGACGGCCTCGCCGTACCGCTGCGTGATCTGCGCCTGCAGAGCCAGCTTCTGGCGCAGGTGATCGGCCTGCGCCCCCGCGGCGTTCAGCCCGCCGGACATGCCGCCAGCGGCCGCGCCTGCGGCGGCAAACTCGCTGTCCAGTCGCTTCAGCTCGCCCTTGATGGCCGCGATCTGCTGCTTGGTGTCGCCGTGCTCAAAACTCAACCGCACCCGCAGGTCGCGCGTATCCTCCGGCATGGGTGTCACCTCTCTTTGTGGATCTCTTTGTGGATATAGTCAAAGGCGACAGGCAGGGCAGCGCCCACGTGCCTGTCGCCCGGTCGGGTTACGCCTGCTCCGGCGTCTCCTCCAGCAGGCCGTTGCACAGCGTGACCCCGGAATAAAAGCTCTGGAGCATGCCGTAGCTCATGCGGTAGTGCCCCATGTCCGGGTTGATGATGTGGACAAAGCCATCATCATCCACGCCGCAATACACGCAGAAGTGCGCGTAACGCCACCAGATGATACCAGGACGGTCCATGGCCACCAGCGACTCCGCGTCCTGTTTGTAGGCCCGCATGTCCAGGCCATGGGCTTTGCCGACGCGCATGAGGTCGCCCGCCGTGCATCCGTCGATGAGCAGCTTGCACTCCTTGGCCAGCGCGTCCAGGTCGCCGTCGTACTTGCCGTAGAAATCCAGCAGCATGGCCAGGCAGGTCGGGCCGCAGTCCAGCTCTTTTGCCGATGTGATCGGCTTGATATCGTATACCATGTCGGCACCCCCTTAGCGCAGCGGGTCGACCGGCGTCTCTACGACGTCGAAGGTAAAGCGTTTGCCTTCGGCCAGCTTTTTGCCCTGCGCGTCCAGCGGCAGCAGCTGCTCGCCCATGATCTCCCGGGCCCTCTGGGCCTGGATCGCGGCCATGACGTCCAAATCCTTAATTTCAGACATGATATATCACACCTCCATTCCCATCTTCGGCGAGCAGGCCATAGGAAATGGTCAGCCCCAGGGCGTTGCTCATCTCTATGAACAGCATCATCTCCTCGGACAGCGGCATGGCGTGCCACTCGTCCTCGATGGTGTACTCGTCCACCCGGCGGGTGGTACGCACCAGATACTGCTGCGTCGGGTCGTAGTCGGGCAGCTGCTCCTTGTAGTCGTGCCCGATGTGTTTGATCCACCCCAGGCGCTTGCGCTCGTCCGGGTGCTCGTCGAACCACTGTTCCACGCCCAGCACGATGTGGCCGGTGATCTTGCCGTCCAGATCATTCATGGGGCAAAACATCTTGTTCTGGTTTTCGTCGAGCTTCTCATAGCTCCAGCGTTCGGCCATTTTTGCTCCCCTCCCCTTATGTCGTCGGAATCGTGCTGTGCGTGTTCATAAACCGCCACAGCTTCTCTCCACCGACATCCAGATAATGCAGGTCGATCATGTTCATACCGGCGGTTTCGGCCTGGGTGTGCTCCGTGGCCACCTTAACCCCCTCCGGCGGCAGCAGTGTCATACTGTAGGCGCCGCTGTGGCGCATCTGCATCTCAAACCAGGCGCCGTGGGTGTCGCCCTCGATCTCCGGCAGCACGATCTCAGACGGGCAATCCACAATTTCATCCAACCGGTAGGTAATATTGCGCGCCATGCCCTCGATGTGCAGCTTGCTGTGGTTGTAGTAGGTTTCCGCGGGCACGCTCTCCCCGGCGGTCACCTCCGCCAGCGTGTACACATCGCCGTCCTTGGTGTAGTAGTTTTTCCCCTCGGCAAAGGTCGTGTCCTCCGTGAGGGCATACTCCCACGTCACAAAGGGCGCCAGATCGTAGATGTAGAAGGTCGTCCTATAGTCCAGATTGCGCACCGCCAGATCGCTGGCCTTGAAGATCAGCGTGTCGGTATACGGGCCCCAGTCGATGGTCACCACCTGCGTCTCCGCGGTGACGCCGAAGCGCACGGCCAGATCCACGGCCCCCGCGCCCGCCTCCGCCACGTAGCCGGCCGCGCCGGTGACGGTGGTCTGCTCGGTCACCACGGTGCCGCCCAGGGCGATGACCCTGGGGAAAATGTACCACCCCGGCTCGGTGATGCCGTACTGGGCGTAGTCGGTCACGTCGTCCACATAATCCGGGATGCCCACCACCTCGATCACGTGCTCCGCCAGGTCGGCGGCGCTCCCGGCCACCACGGACACGCGGCCGCCGGTGGCCCCCAGCGCGTCGCCGATGGCGTCCAGCCGGTTGGCAATCCTGCGCATAATGCTCATGCTGCTCTCACTCCTTTATGCCAGCCCCGCCAGCAGCGCGGCCAGCTGATTGTCGATGTAGGTCTTGGTGTCCGCCGTGTAGATGATATCCGCCTCGCCGGTGTCGGCGCTGATGTGGTTGACGCCCAAAACCGTGGTGACGGCCTGCCCGGTCAGCTGCGCCGTCCGCGGCTCCGCCAGCCGATACACGATCTTCACGTCCGCCTGGGCTTCGGCGAAGGCGGCGGCGCTGTCAAAGCGGCTGTCTCTTATGTAGGTTGACCGCGCGCTGGTCGAATGGCCCCGTATTGTGTACTCGCCCATAGCAGTTACCGCCGATACATC
>Ga0326512_10003895_pt1 | contig 10894 bp, 11 predicted proteins | sample 1_2617_0518_D_FD_203652 | JGI IMG/M metagenome (GOLD analysis project Ga0326512, IMG submission 203652) | Bovine rumen microbial communities from UC Davis, California, United States - 1_2617_0518 | ecosystem: Host-associated > Mammals > Digestive system > Stomach > Rumen | place: USA...
CCTGATAGTAAATATTATAGGAAGGAAGCCGAAAAGTATTTCTACGAGATACGTAAGAATGGCGGTATTATTCCATCATTACGGGAACTACCTCAATCCAAGAAGAAAGAGCTAATAAAGAAGTCCAAAGTTATAATTTGGTATATATGGGACGCAAAACACAAAAGTAATAAAGCAAAACGTAAAGGACTGTTGCGTAAGGCCTTTTTGGAAAAATATTATGAGCGAATGAGAAATATTTCTGAGAACATCGTTAGCTTTATTCCGGATTTGTCACGAGAAGGGAACTATATCAACATGAAACATCTTTGCAGGTTGTTTTATTCTGACCTGTTTGCTACCATCCACATTCAGTCATATGCCGATGAGAATACTGATGGTGCGACCTACCTTAAAAATCTCTTTTCTAAATATGACATGCTCCCAGCAATGGACCATGTACTGGTCTATATCCAACGAGGAAGTAAAAAAAATGACATTCAAGATGACAGTGCTACATCTGGTATTTTAAGACCAGAAGAGAAAGAACTATTTGAGACGATAAGCAAGAAGGTCTGTTGCAAAGGTAACCATGCAACTTCAGACTACATTATCGGTGTAAATCCTAAGCTTGGGCATCAAACTTTCGTCAATATCATAGGATATAATGCAGATAAGTCAATAACATTCGACACATATGACTAAGAGAAAAAAGAAACAGCCCTCAGAGGGCTGGAGTTATAAACATAACTATCCAATTGAGGAAGTCTGGAATACCGACAATACGTTGGCACAGTTGATAGTGCCACGTTTACAAGCATTCAAGGCTCTCGATAAGCACGGTGGCCCTTCTGACTTCAAGGATATGCATGAGTGGAACAACGCTATTCAAAAGATGATAGATGCTTTTGAACTGATGAAGTATGCAGGTGCTACTCACACCGGGGATGAGGAACAAATCATTGAGCAAGGTCTCGACCTATTCCGAAAGTATTTCCGTTCTTTATGGGATTGAGATATGGCTTTTGATTCTAAACAATAGAGATTATCGTGTAACTAATAGCAAAATGACACATATGAAAGAACAGAATTGCATAGAGGCTGAAAATCTGAAACCTGTTTTTGCCCTCATTGACGAAAAATTTACGTTTCATGCAGAGCGTGAAAAGGTAAAACGTAACATTATGGATGTTCTTAATGCACCCCAAAGTCTTGTAAGTATCGATGTTAACGATGTAAGAGACTTATTTCAAAGAAGTAGAGACATTCATACCTTTGAAGTATCTGTAGATGCTGATAAAGAAAACAGAATAGTGTTAATGATGGATCAGATAAACAAGCTCTCCAAATGTCATGAACCATATAATCGCGCTCTGATATTTTTCTATTTTCCTGAAGCACTGCCATTGCTGATGGATGAACTGAGACCATTTAGCGACTGGATAGATTCAATTCCTGGTGAGATTATAATAAAGTGGGGAATGGCTACACATTCTACATCAAATATTCGAACTATAGTTGCATTGGGTTATGGCATTTGATTCTGAGAAATGGGCTTTATCGTTCTATGGAGTAGTTGACGAACGATTTGCTGTTGAGACAGATATGCTTCAACTGCATATCAACAGGAAAAGTGGCATAAAGAGGTTGGAAGTAGCAAAGAGTGAAGGAGTTCTTGACATTTATATACCGCAAGATTGGAATATGGAAAAGTATCAATGTCAAGAAAAGCTGCGTAGATTGTTACAAACCGAAGTGATGTGGCAAGCTAAGATAATCTTTGAGCGAAGGACAAAGTATTATGCCAACCGTTATGGTATACCCTGTGAGCGAGTTGAACTGGAAACAAGATATAATTACATTGGAAAATGCTGTGATACTAAGAAGATGATAAAGTACTCCCCCTGGGTTATTTGTAGTTGCCAGAAACGTCATATAGACTATCTCGTTTGCCACGAGCTTGCGCATTTTTCGCAACTCGATCACAGTCCTGAGTTTTGGAAAATTGCGGAACGGTTATATCTCGGTCTGGAACTTAATGCTCAGACGACCGGCGAAACAATCCATACGGTCAGAAATGAGTTCGCCAACAACATGGTCTTAATTCTTCTTAGATATTGGGGGCGGTATTCATATCTGAAGTCCTTTTACAGCAATGGCCTTGTCAAACACAAGATACCGCTTGTAATTCCAAACTACGTTGAAACCCCAAATGGGAAAAGGAAAGACGCAATTTACACAACATTTACCATCAAGTTCTGGAGATAATCAACATATTGTTTCACCCTAAATAATAAGAATTATGGCACTTTGGAGAATTGTAGTTAAAAACAGCGGCAATGCCGCATGTAAGGACAAGCGGCAACGACTTGAAAAGGGCATGTTCATTGAAACCAGCACGGTCTCGCCCGTGCCGCCTATCGGTGTTAGCAATCAAAGGTCATTGTTGGTTCAGCTCTTCCTGAATAAATATGGTATCGAGATTGCACCACAGAACATGACTCGTTCTTACTTTGATTGTGACAAGATTGGATAATCTTGTTGTTTCAAACTATCGTGGGGTACGCTAAAAATGGCATACCCCTAAACTTATTATACTTGTCTTCATCTACAGAGAGAAAAGCTCACTTGATCTTCTTCTATCTTTTCCTCTTTCCCTTTTCTTATAAGTAGTCTCATGCTGTTGTCTTGCAGACAGTCTTAGCCGAACATTCCTATTCTCTTTTCCCATTTTTCGGTTGTAACCCTTCCACAGCATTGCCTCCTGTGCTTGTCGATGGGCATTCTTTGTTTCCCATACTTCTTACTGATAGCGGAATAATACGCTGAACCTCGCTCTACCCTTCTACGTCCGATGGCCATGACGTACTTTATGGAGCGTTGGACTGCCTTGCATCCTCCATGTCGTTTCTGTCACTGTATTGTTCTTATTCCGACTTCCTCATTTATGACTTTTCCGAGCGAAGTGACCACTTACTTTTTCCGTCGCAAAGTTAGTGCAAGCCGTATTCAGCAAGTACCAGTTGCCTTATTCCTCGAATTTTTTCAAAAACTTTTTGCCATCGGCTGCACTGATAACAAAAACTTTTCGTAGCTCAGGTGTGAAATAATTCGGTAATTCCTTGCATTCCCATACTTCCCTTGCCAACTCTTAAAGCAACGTAAAAAATAAATGTTTCACTTCTAAACCTTTACTTTAATTTTCTGTAAAACATCAAATCAAAGAAAATCGAAAAAATATAATCTTATCTTACTTTATAACAATATCTTATAAATTGTTTCCATGTTTTGATATTTTTGACTCAAAGTAGCTTGATTTGTTATTTTATCCAAATATTTGTGACTATTTTGTTACTCAATTCAAATATTTTTGTTACCTTTGCAACGTGATTCGGGACAACATAGATTTGTTCCAACTCAACATGGTTTAATCAAGAAACTCATACGACTATGGCAAGACCAAAGAAAGTCATCAAGGCTAAAGAGCCTGTGCGAATCAGACAGAAGAAACTGAAAGGAGGCAGCATCAGTCTCTATCTTGACATATATTATCATGGTGTGCGCAAGTACGAGTTCCTTGAACTTTACCTTGTGCCAGAACAGTCATCCGCTGACAAGATAAAGAACACGGAAATCATGGCCAAGGCTGAAATGATAAAGTCCGAGCGCATTCTCCAGCTACAGAAGTCCGGCATCGAGAAATGGGAGCAGATAAAGCAGTCAGACATTCTGCTTACTAACTGGCTGAAGAAGTACTCAGAGGAATCAGGAATATCTGGCAGCACGGCTGCGAGTCGAGAGAAAATGCTGATGCATCTGGAGATACACCTCAAACAGAGCCATCAGGAGCATATACGCCTTTCGGATGTGACCAAGGACTTCTGCCGTGGCTTCATTGCCTATCTCCGTTCGGCAAAGAACCAAGTTTCCAAAGACAGGGAAGAAATAATCAGTCAGAACACTGGCTATTTCTACCAGCATGTGCTCTCGGCTTCGCTCAACAAGGCTGTCAGCGAGGGACTGATTACGAAGAACCCGTTAAGCCAACTCTCGGCGAAGGAAAAAATCCCGATGGAGGAAAGCGATCGCGAGTTCCTGACCATCGACGAGTTGAAACGCCTTGCTGCTGCCGACTGCCCCAACAAGGCGGTGAAGCAAGCATTCATGTTCTCCTGCTTCACTGGACTGCGTATAAGCGACATCCGCCAACTCACCCCTGCCAATATCAGGAAGACTGCGGATGACAAGGGGCTATACATTGACACTATTATGCAGAAGACCAAGAAAAAGGTTACAGTTCCTCTTTCACAGGAAGCCCTGCAATGGTTGCCGGAAGCCCCCAACTCAGGTGAGCCATATTTCAAGCTGCCGAAAACCAGTGCCGCTCTTGGCATGAGTATCAAGAAATGGTGCAAGAACGCAGAAATTGACAAGCACGTCACGTTTCATTCGAGCCGCCACACATTCGGCACGACCATGCTCACCTTGGGGGCAGACCTTTATACGACCAGTAAGCTCATGGGACATGCCAATGTCAGCACGACTACCGTCTATGCAAAAATCATAGACCAGAAGAAGGTGGATTCCATCCATCTGCTTGACAACATCTTTGACTATTGATAACCACAGAGAATAAGCGGATATGAAGATAACCCTCCGACAGAAGCCTTTGAAGGACGGCAATGCCAGTCTCTACCTTGACTATTATGACAAGGGCAAGCGGGAATATGAATTCCTCGACCTCTACCTTGTTCCCGACAATGCGCCCGATGCCCGTCGACTGAATGCCGCTGCCCTGCAGAAGGCAACGGCAATCAAAGCGGAGCGAACGATTAACCCCGAAGGGCGACATTCAAAAACGGACGCGAATGTTGACGGGGACAAGAAAAACATGACGCCCAAGCTGACCGAATGGATTCAGACTGTCTATGATATGAAGGAAAAGGCCGGATGCTCCAAAAATGTGCTCTGGAACATCAACCACATCAAGGAACTTGTCGAGGAATACCTTATGTCTGCCAAAAAGCGTGACCCAAGGATTGGCAGGATTGAAAAGAACTTTCTTGTCAGCTTCCTACAATACCTCCAAAACGACCATACGATAGCCATCTGCAAGAAGGATGTTCGTCATCTTTCCGCTGGAACCCTGAAGCAATATCAGTTGTTGCTTGCTACGATACTCAATGTGGCTGTGAAGGAAGACATCATCGGTAGTAATCCTTTCGGTGCACTCTCTGAGAAAGAGACATTGACAACTCCTGCATCTACACGCACCTATCTTTCCATTGAGGAGGTGAAGCGTTTCATGGAGGCAAAATGTGAGAAGATGAATGCTGCAGCCGAAGAGTGTAAGATGGCTTTCGTCTTTTCCTGCTTCACGGGGCTTCGTATAAGCGACATCCGCTCACTCCGATGGTGCGACATCCAGGGCATCAACGGCATCCCCCATGTACGCACCACTATGGTCAAGACCAAGAAACCGATTTTTGTTCCACTCAGTATGAATGCCATGCTTTGGATGCCGAAGCGTGAGGATGCCACAAACGATACCAACCTTGTGTTTGCCAAACTGCCATCCACCTCGGCAAGTCTGAATGACCATGTGAGACGTGTTGCCAAGGCTGCGAAGATAGAGAAGCGAATCTCCTTCCACACCAGCCGCCATACTTTCGCTACCCTGACCTTGAAAGCCAGCAAAGACCTTTATGTAGTCAGTAAACTTCTGGGCCACGCCAGTATCAACACAACTAGAGTATATGCAGAGGTTCTGGATTCGACATTAGAGGATGCCATCATCAAGCAGGAAGGTATTCTTGACAAGGCAGATTCCAATGCAATGAGTGCATCGGCTTCCCAGTAGAAATACCATTTGGCATCCCTTTTCCTTTCCCTATCGTCCTTCAACCTAACCATTATGCTATGACCCCAAAGCCTAATTGTGTGCTTTTTGCAGGGTATAGTGAGCAAGGCGACTTAAAAGATGTTAAAGTCGTTTTTGCTGTTTTATTCTCCTTTTGACCAGATGGGCGATACTCCATTTGCCAGTTAAACACACGCTTCATTTTCCACCACATTTGACAGGCAAATTGCCACTTGTCGTTTGATTCTCTGTCTTATTTTACAAAATGATGTGGCCGTCCTTTCATTGACGGCTTGCCACTTGATTTGCCAGTCTGGTTGACAGCAACAGGCGCAAATCATTTTACACTCAAAGCTTTAATCATTGTTCAATAAATTGCTTAATATCAATTTATTAAATAAATCAAAGCGTTGATTTCCATTAAAAGAAAACACTTACCTTTGCAGAACGAAAATCAAAAAATCGCTTTGAAATAATACCTGAAGTTTGAAATAAAAATTAGTAACGCAATGGAAAATAAGACAACTAACATTTCGGGACAAACTCCCGAGCAGGAGCGAAAGTTCGCTGAGCTGCAAGAACGTGTTGACAAGTTGGAGAGCATTTGTTTTGCCTCCAAGGAAGTGTTGAACCTGGAGGAAGCCGCTGCCTTCCTCGGTGTGAAGAAGAGCACCCTCTACAAGATGACACACTTCTCCCAGATTCCTTACTATAAGCCAGCAGGCAAACTGATCTTCTTCGAGAAGAGTGCCCTGCTTGACTGGGTGCGTAACGTGAAGGTGAAGTCCGAGGATGAGATAAGGGAGGAAGCTGCCTTGCACCTCTCCAGTCTCAGCGTTCCCCGTTCTGAGAGAACCCATGTATAACCATATATAAAATATGTATGCCTATGGAGAACTCCCAATCTGAAACACGGCTCATCCTTTCCCTGTCGCTACAGGACATTGACAATCTCGCCAAAGACCTGAAACCTAAACAGAGGATGTTCCGCTTTTTCTCATTACTCCGTCATGCAGCAGAAACCGATGGCACGCAGACAAAGCGCGGTATCGGTTACAGCATTCAGACGGGACAGGTAGGTGCTTCGCATTCCGAGCTTGGCAAGGAATGGAATTGCAACCGCAGTACAGTCACACGTTTCCTGAAGGAACTGGAGGCCGATGGACTCGTCAAGGTCAGCACGGGTAACGTGTCATCCGTGACAGACATCAAGTGTCTGCTTGGCTGGCAGCACGGAGAAAAGGTCATACCGAACCTGTCGAGTGACAACGAAATTGTTTATCAACTAATCATCTGAACAACTATGGGAAAGATTGTATCATACACTAACGTAAAAGGAGGCGTAGGCAAGACGACCCTTTGTGGTGTCTTTGCCACCTATCTTGCTAATAGCGGCAGAACTGTTGCCGTTGTCGATGCCGACCTTCAGCAGTCCTTGTTCCGTCATCGCAAGCGTGACCTACAGCAGAACCCGGATGCTTCTCTGCCCTGGGAGATTAACACACTCAGAGGCAGAACTCCAGAAGAGACCGCAATAATCATGGATAACCTGAAGCTGTTGCCCTACGATGTCATCATTGACTGTCCGGGCAACCTCGTTGACCCGAACCTCGAAGTCATCTATTCCAATGCTGACATTGCTGTTGTACCTATCCATTATGACAGCGATACCCTTGATGCCACGCAGATGTTCTGTGAGACATTCAAGGCTCACTTTGGAGCGAAGATATTCTTCGTCCCTAATGGCATTGTGTCGGTTGAGGAAAGGCGTGAACACCTCCAGCAGGAAAGAGATAAGGCCATTGAGCAACTGAGAGCCTATGGCACAGTAACCCCGCGAATAAAGCGAAGCGTGGTCATCAGTGACTACAATACGCTGCTTCCGCTGACCATCTATCAGAGGAATGCTGTCAAGTATGCCTTTGAACCCATTATCAATGAGTTGCAGGAAGGAGGTGATGTATGATGGAAGCAGACAATACTTTCAGTGGTATCTTCGGCAATAAGCTTTCAACTCCGCAGAAGCCAGAGTCTCTGTCACAGCAGGAAGATACTCCTGCCATCACGGATCAGACTGTAGCAGACCTCACTGAAGACTTTGGACAAAAGGCCATAAAAGAAGAACATGAACCAAGTGCAGGAGAGAAGACTATCCGCAAACGTGGTCGCAAGAGAAAGGGTGATGACAGCACCGATGGCTCGAAAGCAGATAAAGCCGGACACTTCTCTTGCATCTGTGACAAAGACCTCATAGCAAAGGTCAGGACTATCGCCTGGCAGGAGCACTTGACCGTTAGGGCAGTTGTTGAAAGCATATTCACCAAGTGCATTGCCAAATACGAGAAGAAACGGGGCCCGATTCAGATTGAACCTAATCGACCGTCTGAAGAACTCTTCTGACTGTAGCACCGTTTATCCTGTTGTGCAGACATAGAACTGAATAAAGGTTCCCTGTCTGCACTTTTTGTATAGCCATATAACGATGGCATCCCTATATACCATGAAAGAGTATAAGGTTATAGGCATATAACATCCACAACTTATAGGGGTATATCCTTTACTAATAGATACCGAGTATAGGCTTACTCTCCGTATAGCATTATAGTGTGTATAAGGATATACAGAGTATAGGTGTATAGATTGTACACACCTATAGGGGATATTGGCATATACGGTTACACCAAGTATACCTGTATAGGGTTATAGCAAGTATACCTGTATAGGGTTATAGCAAGTATACCTGTATAGGGTTATAGCAAGTACATCTGTATAGGGATATAGCATGTATGAATGCATAGGGATATAGGTGTACAGTTTTTCAACAGCATGACGGCATGGTAATGTATAGTCCTATACAAATATATCGTTATACTATAACTGAGTTTCAACAATTCCCTTTGTAGATACCTGTTGTATAACCCTATATTGAGTATAGTCCTATAGGTGATAACAATCCGACTCAAATGGATGGCTTCGACATGCGTTTTGCAGATGTGGTTAAATGCGCAGCAAATCTTGTAATGGCAATGTGCTTGTGATGCACAGCAGATTCCCTGGCAGTCAACCATCCCAATTGCTCCTTTTCCTTTTCCCTTCTTTCAAAGAGTTGCGACTATAGGCAGTCATCAATGTTCTCGCCCTGAAATCGATGCGGTGTCTTGTCATTCAAGCAACGAAGCCACAGGAGCCTCAGAAATGCCCCAATTCGCGGTTTCGCCATCCCGGAGGTGTGATTACCCACGAAAGGATTTTGACGCTTCCTAAAGCCATTTTCGAGTCTTTGTAGAGGCTTACACGCTGGCAAGGCCATCCGTCCACACCTGTATAGTCATTTTTCAAACCTACGGGCACTGGGCTTGCCCATGTGCCACATTTTTCCAGTATCGGGAAGCTCACTACCCGTTCCGATTTTCATCGGACGGAGATTTGACCAGATAATTCTGCAAGCAGAGGTCATGGAATCTGGCATGAAGGTGTTCCCACACATGGTCGGCCATGAATGGCAGCGATTAATCTCTGGCAATTTTATCCAGTCAGTCTAATCGGCTTGCCGATGCCACTTTTTCAAAGTCATGGGAAGCCTAATTCCCCAATCCTCCTTCGGGACTTGGAAGACAGACCAGATAAAATTGCAAGCAATGGGGTTTGTAGTGACTATGAAAACTCTTCAAGCGACTGTCATCTGCACGAATGAAATCTGGTAGCAAGATGATACCAGGGCAACTTCTTTCCCATACTTCAAACGAGCTTGCTCCGCGCAGCAGAATTTGTATTTCCGAAGCGAGTTAATTTCTGTTAACTCTAATTAGGCTAAGCGTTTTTTCAAAACACCATCCGCAGCAAGCTTTCCGCGGCTCCGTGATGCGCAGCATTTTCGTGATGCTCCGAAAAACGTGCCGACACGTCGGAGCTTGCTCCATTAGCCATTCAACGGTAGGGATGGGCAGCCTAATACCCCTTCATCGCTTTGCTCGATTGGAGGCAGCCACACCACAGCAAGCCTTTGATGCCAGTTCTTCCTGACTAATAAACGTCACGTTTAGGACATCAGATATTAAATGGCCAACAGGTCTTATTGCTCCGCAAACATAAATGGTCACAGTTCGCATTATTGCGCAGCAACCATTTAATAAATCCTGATAGCCCCGTCACGTCATCACGACGCGGCGGGGCTTAGGTGCCTATAGGACTTAAACAAAAAATTACTTTGTTTACTAACTAATCTTCTTTACTCGCTCGGCTTTGCCGCTTGGATCGTCCAAGAACTTTACTGCTTTATTGAAATCAAGTAATGTTCATAGTTTGAACGTGGCGCGGAGCATCGTAGTGCGTCCGCAGAGGGTGTAGTCGTAAGTGTAGGTGTTGATGCCGTCATACTGTTGTGCCTGCGCTGCTATTGTCAGCGTGAAGGCCATCATGGTTACTAAAATCTTTTTCATTGTTCTTGATGTTTTATGGAATTGTTATTTCTTCTTCGGATTCTTATTCCAATGATAAACTAAATGCGCCATGACGTAGTGCGGCAGGGAGCGGTACCACGTTTCGGTGCGGCCCTGGGCGTTGACGGTGTACTGGGTGTTGCTGAGCTGGTGGAGCAGGTCGAAGGCTTCGATGCGGGCGATGAGCTTGCTCTTGAAGAACGGCTGGCTGATGGAGGCGTTCAGCACGAAGTCGTCGGTGTTGAGTTCGCTGCTGCCGTAGCCGCGACGGGAGTACATGTTGCCGTCGGCTGACAGCGTGGTGTTCAGGCGCGGCAGGATGTAGCGGGCGGAGAGGCCGTACTGGAAGTCGGTAGCGTTCAGCGTCTCGAAGTCCTGCATCTTACCCTCTGAGTGCCGCCAGCGGATGTCGCCCGTGGCGCGGATGTTCAGCGTACCTTTATTATATTGTATGTAGGCGCCGTCGTGCAGCGTCAGGGTGTTGACAATGTTCTCCTCGCTCGCCGTCATGCCCGTGAGCATGGCGTGGTCGATGGAGTGATGATAGCCTGCATCGGCGTTGGTCTGCCACGACCAGTAGCGCTTCTCGTCGATGGTGCGGCTGAAGTCGAACGTG
>Ga0326512_10003896_pt1 | contig 10890 bp, 24 predicted proteins | sample 1_2617_0518_D_FD_203652 | JGI IMG/M metagenome (GOLD analysis project Ga0326512, IMG submission 203652) | Bovine rumen microbial communities from UC Davis, California, United States - 1_2617_0518 | ecosystem: Host-associated > Mammals > Digestive system > Stomach > Rumen | place: USA...
TCTCGCACATGTCGCTCGACAACACCATACATTTTTTGCATGAGTGCCATGCCGAGGACTCGAAGACCATCACTCTCTGCCACCTCTCGTCACGCAACTCTCATCCCAAGGCATTCGCCGACCGAGTGGCAGGGGAGTTCGGAGTGCCTACACAAATAGCAGCCAAAGGAATTGTCGTAGAACTTAACAAGGAGGTAATATGAAGATAAAGATAAGCAACAACACCACCGATGTCAGTTGTCAGATGGAGATTCTGCCCGGAGAGACAAAGGGACTCAATCAAAAAGAACTCGCAAAGTTCATATACAATGCTCACAAGGCAGCCGAATTGATATGGAAGAAATACCCTCAGTTCAAGCTGGTGGTGTTCGGCACTTATAGCGAAGAAGAAGAGAAACTTATAGAACAAGGAAACAAGAAAGGAAAATGGCAAGATATAAGTTAAATCCTAAATACGACTGGAAATATGGCTCGATATGATTTACGTGACCCCCGAGACTACCTCGCAGCACTCGACTTCCTCAACTTTGCAAAGCAGAAGAACCTCGAGATAGAACTGAAACGTTTCTACCAAAAGCGGTCAAACCCTCAGAACCGATACCTCCACCTCGCCCTGGCATACTTCGCCCATTGCTATGGATGCACGAAGACAGAGGCAAAGGAGATATACTTGAAGCAGTACGCATGCCGAGACATATTCCTCGTAGAGACAACCGACAAGAACGGCAACACCGCAAGTTACTACCGCTCGACGGCAGACCTCAACACCGTGGAGATGTCCAATGCCATCAACAATTTCGTGGCATACGCCTCCTGCAATGGCATAGAGATACCGCTACCTGATGATGAGATAGGCATCCGCTATTGTGAACGGCAAATAGAGAAAACGGCAGCCTATGGAACCTAAAGACATCTGCACAAACACCTCTTGCGAGATGCGCTTCGACTGCAAGACCTTCGATGCAGCACTCGACTTGATAGCAGGAAAGATAAAGAACTATAACATCATCGAATGTAAAAATCTTAACTTTTACCAAAAGAAATAATATGGAACTTGAAACGCTGGAAAAGGCAACATTTTTAAAAGAAAGGCTTGTTAGGCTTAAAAGAAGCAAAGAAAGCTTGGACAAACTCACAGAAGGGAAAGACGATATATATTTGTGCATATATATTGAGCAACTTTCAGACCCGTTTGTGGTTCCAAAAGAATATGGAAGAGAGGTTATAAATCTTATTTTCTCTTTAATAGAAAAGGAAACAAATAATTTAGAACAACAATTCAAAGAATTATAAAACATGGAAATTACAGGAAAAATCATCGCAGTTCTGCCCTCAAAGTCGGGGACATCTGCAAAGACGGGAAACTCATGGATGACTCAAGAGTATGTCATCGAGACTCAAGGCGAACACCCTCACAAGTGCGTGTTCTCAATATTCGGAGAGGACAGGATAAAGCAGAGCAACATCACCGTGGGAGAAGAACTCACCGCCTATTTCGACATCGAAGCCCGTGAGTATAACGGAAAGTGGTACAATGACGTGAAGGCGTACAAGGTGGCAAAGGCACAGCCAGCGCCAACGGCCTATTACACCGCACAGACACCGCCACCGCAGCAACGACCCAACTCCGATTCCGACTCATTACCATTCTGATGGCACGAAAGAAACCCGTAATACTCCACCGCTGCGGAGACTGCGCCAACGTGACTCCCGTACTCGCCCCACATCATCTTCTTAACGTGAAGGGCGAACCCATCTTAGGCACTTGTCCTTATTGGCTCGAGTCACGCTGCACTCTCCTCAGTTGGGAGTCCACATGCAAACATTACAAGACAAAGGTATGATAGACATCAACAAAGCATTCGAGGGACGATGGCGCTACATGTCCGAAAGCATCATTGCCCACCACCAGGAAGAGAAGCCGATAACCCATGAGGTGTTGCGCCACCTCTGCCATGACTTCTTCGAGGCAGGTTTCCTCATAGGAAGCAATCACACCGAAGGTTCCGAAGGTCTCCTATGCGGAGACGCCGTCTCCGTCCAAACCGACTTCGACACCTTCTGGAACACCTATAATAAAAAGGTAGGCCGGGAGAAATGCCTCAAACTATGGGCAAAACTCTCCGCAAAGGACAAGGCAGAATGCCTCTCCTACATCCCTCTCTACGTCAAGGCACAGCCCGACAAACAATTCCGAAAGAATCCCGAGACATTCCTGAGAAATAAATCATGGCACGATGAAATCATTAACAGAACAACAAAACCTACCGCAGCAGACCTCGCCGACAAGGCTGCCCGAATCCTACAGGACTAATCCTGCAGTAATGGATGTGGTGCGCAAGTGGGGGGAGGACTTCACCGTAAACACTCTCATGCGCTATCCTTCAGTCGACCGCCTCAAGACCGTTCCGTCTCTCATAGATGCAGTAAGGCAGGACTCGCAGACTCTTGTGCAGAACCGACTGCAATACTCCCGAGAGCATACGCTCTTCTGGCTCAAGAGACAACTCATAGAGGTGTTCCAGTTCTGTGGATGCTTCGCTGCCATGACCGAATACCAAATCTGTCAGTGTGCCGAACTTATCCTTAGTGATGAACTGCTCTGCACCATCTCCCTCACCGAGTTCATGCAGTTCTGCGAGAGGTTCAAGAAGGCAAAGTACGCCACGTTCTTCAACACCGCGAACCCCAATCCGCAGGACTTCTTCCGTGCAATGAAAGCCTTTTGGTCAGATCTGCAGGAAGCACGATACCGCTACGAACAAGAGGTGCAGGAAAAGAAAGATGCAGCCGAGAAAAAGAGTGGCATCACATGGGAGGAATACTGTCGCCGCAACAACCGCCCCGTCACCTCCTCCCCTTTAGATGCCATCTCCGAGGCCTTCAAAGACAAGTAACGTCCCCTATACAGCGACGTCGTCGCTGTCAACACAAAACCCGTGAGGGTAAGTTCTTACAAATAATTAGTTTTCATAGCATTTCAGCCCCGACGCTTCGGGGCAACCTGGGGAGGTAGTTCAGATGGTTAGAACAATAGAAGATTAAATGCTTGGGAAAAGCAGCCTCTTGCGAGGTTCTACCTGTAGGTCAGTGGTTCGAGTCCACTCCTCTCCACCATTATTAATCATTTAAAAACAAAACAATTATGAAAGCAAGAATAAGAAAAGACAAACCGAAACTTTACGAGCGTCTGCCTAATGGCAGGTATCGAGAATGGAAAGAGCCAGAGCGACCGAAGTATGATAACGCCCTCTATCGCAGAGTGGGGAAGAAATATATACCTCACGACATGCTCTTTAGAAACGATTTCGCGTGGCAAGAGGGCGTATTTGTGGTAACAAAAAACCGCAGCGCATTGCAACCCGACTCGTGGACTTCTGCCGAGTATCTTCAAGAGATATTCAAGTTGTATAAGGCAGGCGACATTGAGAACGTTTCCATTGCCAAACTGGGCGGCATGCAAAAACTCGCCGACTACCTATCACGGCATTGGAATGAGATTGAGGGTGCGACTACCTATGAAAAAGCGGCATCAGTGGTGGCGATATTAATGAACTATAACGAGAAAAACAATGAGAAATAGAGAAGAAAGATGCTGCGGCAACTGCTGTTGGTTCAAGCACGAAGACATTGAAGGCTTCGGTATCTGCTATAAGAAAGACATGTTCCCCAACTCGCCTAACTGTTCCGACGACCCATGTGAGGAATATATCAGCAACGAGGAACAACGGCACTATACCGCCGTACTGATACAGGCGAACAGGTATCGACGTGATAACCATGTACCTGCGACATACCGAATGCCCAACCCCAAAGAACTCGGCAAGGCAATAGACTTCGCAGTTGAGTATATCAAGGTGTTCGACAAGATATAAACCCGTGAGGGCTTCTCATAATAGTATGTAAATTAACATTTCTTGCCCCTAAGCGTAGGGGCTACTTGGGAGAGGGATAGTTTGCGCATCACTGTCCGATGGATAAACCACTTAATAGTCTCGACTGTTATACTGGTGTAAAGGGTTCGATTCCCTTCCTCCCACCATTATTAACAATTAAAACAAAACAATTATGAAAGCAAGAATAAGAAAAACAGGTGAAATTGTTGAGGTGATTTGTTATGGGGGAAGTCCTCTTAATAGAAGTGATGTACTTGACTATGTGAATTATATTGATTCACAAGGTATTGAGCATACAGAACCAAATCACTTAAACTACTATTGGGATTTTGAACCTATTGAAACTACTAACAATGAATATTGGCAAGATATAAGGGAACGTGCGGCTATTGCCGCTATGCAAGGTGTAATGAATTTCTTTGGTAGTATAGACTATAATAGAGAGACTATTGCCAAACTTGCTGTCGAGCAGGCAGATGCTCTTATTAAAGAACTTAGAAAATAATAAATAAATAATAAAGTATGAAAAAGATTATTTTATTAGCACTTACAGCCTTGATAATGGTGGGGTGTGATACAAGAACGGAAGAACAACGTTATAACGACTACTTACGGGAGCAAAAGGAAATAAAAAAGCAAGTAGAGCATCAAAACAGATGGAAAGGTTATAGTGTTATCGTTGTTGATAACTGCGAGTATATTGTTAAAACGATTGATGTTTCTAAAGGTTTTCGTGAAGCCACACAGTCTGGTTATCTTGCCCACAAAGGCAACTGCCGCTTCTGCAAGGAACGTAGGCAGAAAGAGTTGAAAGAGTTGATTGAACAATTAAAAGAAAAATAAATAATGAAGCCTATCAAAGTATGCGTGTATAAGAAAGCCTCTCCTGTCTATGTTAAGCCAGAGGAGATAGAGGAGTCACGCCAAAACTGCCACTTGTTGATATTTAACTTGACAGAACAGCAGAAGGATGAGGTATTAGAACTCCTGAATAAATTCGGAGATATTGTAACACAAATAAAAACAAAACAATTATGACACTACAACAACTCATTGATAAAGCCACCTTTATAGGTAGGCAAATCACCTCTTGCGAAATCCCAGTAATCTATAATGGGGTAAGCGACAACATCACAAGCCTTGAATTGTCACAAGACAACGATGGGAATTATTATGTTAATATTAGATAGTTATGACACAAGAAGAGTTAGAAAAAATTCCATTTCATTTTGTAAGCCATTTGTCAATGGTAGATGAACATGTAACTACCTTCTCAGATGAAAGTGGGAGGCTTGGATTTTGCAAAATCACTCCTAAAAAAGATGAATTTACTTTTGGTAAGTCAAGAACACACTATCGTATTGACGAAAAGATTTTCAAGACGAAAGAAAAGTTTTTGGAAGCATTGAAAGATTTTAGTTTTAAAGTCGTACCAATAAAATAAATAACTATGACACAAGAAGAAAAAGCCCAAAGATATGACGAGGCTATAATAAAAGTAAAAGCCCTATATGGTCAACCACTTGTTGATAACACATTGCTTGAAACTATCTTCCCCGAACTCAAAGAAAGCGAGAATGAGAAGATAAGGAAAGCAATACATATTTATCTTGATTGGCTTGATGGTCATAAAGATTATCAACCAAAAGGTGATTACACTATTAAAGATATGATTGCTTGGCTTGAAAAGCAAGGTGAGCCTATCGATGAAGAAAAAGTTCTGATAGGTGCAAGAAAAGATATAGCATTGTCCATTATAAACTATCTTGACAACAATTCAGTAGGGATGTGTTTGTCCAATATGGAATGTGAAGATATTGAAGATGCTTGTGTTAATTCTAAGTGGACTAAGTTATACAATTATATGAAGAAAAAACTTGGCCAGTCAGAAGTGACTAAGACGAGTGACCAAGAAAAAATAGCAGAAATCCCCTTTGGTGCTAAGGACAGTGAATTGCCTACTAATGGTTGTGATGAGCAGAAGCCTGTTATTAAAATGAAATCACCAGAAGAGAGCCTTGGCATATCATCAAAAGAATACAACGATATTGTTAATGATTGTCTTTATGGCGAACAGAAGCCTACTAATTCTTATTGTCAAGAACATTGTAAAGGTTATCAAGAAACTGGTAAATGTTTTGCTGATGGTGATTGTAGAGATAAAAGAGAAGCAGAACGAAAATCTACTTGGAATGAAGAAGATAAGAAAATGGTAGATAATATCATTCATATTTTTAAAGTAAATTATTCTAATAATTATTATAAAGTATTATGCAAAGATAATGTTTTGCCTGTTATTTACTCATTAGATATTATTAATTGGCTTAAATCACTTAAAGAAAGAATGGGAGGATAAGTCATGATAATAAAATTCTTGATTTATTTCTCTATCATATTTATATTTGCTTCTATTGTGACTACAATGAAAGTACTCTATGAAGGAATAAAAGCCGCTGATACGGATACTTGCAAGGAAATGCTTGATAGTATTGCAAAGAGAACACATAATATAATTAATAAATATTTGAAATAAGGAGAATAAGTTATGAAAAAAGCAGAATTTGACAAGTTGGAAGCCATGCTATATAAACGTGGCTACCACAAATACATACAGCAGTTGTATCACGAAGACTATGTGATAGGCAAAGGCTTCCATAGGGTAGATAACCAATGGGATGATGATAGGTCTGCCTACCAGATAATCTTGGCTGTCTATGACTATTCATCGTGGGATAAGTTAACCGTTGAACAAAGAAATCATGTAGGAATAGAAATAAGATTCGATGTGTCGAGAACCATAGACGAGAGAATAGACATGATAATAAACTGGTACGAAGATACCACTATTGAGGATGTGGAGGCACAGGCAGAAAGTTTTTACCAATGGGTATGCAAGGAGTACCCCGAACCAAGAAGAATATAAATAGAATCTATGGAACAGATATTAGAATTACTAAAAAGTCAACCCAAGCCAATTCTACAATGGATTGTTTTGGAACTAATGAAAGGGGACAAACTTTCCTTTACAGACATAGCGGAACTGCATGTTAAATACTTGGAAATGCTCAAAAAAGGAGAGTCTGAGAAACTGATGCACCTTAGAACCAAGGTTATAGACCTATGGTGTGGTACAAAGAAAGACCTGCCAAAATCTCTTGTAGCCCTTATTACAGAGGGAATGAATGAAGGATGGGTAAATACCACCCAGGAACAAATTGATAATTCAAGATGGAATAAATAATGAATATTACAGAAGATTATGTATCTTATGAAGTAGCAAAACTACTCAAAGAAAGAGGGTTTGATGAAAAGACACTATCCTACTATGAGGATAATGTTCTTTGTCGTGGAGATTGGTTTGAATGGAATAGGAGTCCTTTAGGACATATTGCGGCACCAACTCATCAAATGGCAATGGCGTGGTTGAGAGAAGAACATAAGGTTTTTATTTATGTTGAACCTTTTATCACAACAAGCGGACTTCAAGGATATAAGCCTTATTGTACTAAAATAGGTGGGGAATTTATGTGGATAAATCCTTTAAGGAAATATAGTAACACTTCATCAGATACCTATGAGGGAGCAGTTGAAGCAGCATTAAAGTATTCACTTGAAAATTTATTGTGATTATGCCACATTATAACCATGATATGTTACATTGTGACCAAGAGCAATGTAAGTTAAGAGACAAGTGTTATAGATACTGGCTAAGTCAGAACTTTAAAGGTCACGGCTTTCAATATGCAAGTTTCTATTATCCAGAGAAGCCTGTGACTGAAGGATGCGAGTATTACATTAATAAAGATTATTTCTAAACAATATAATTATGGAAACAATAGAAGAAAAAAGTCTCAATAAGACACCACAGGAAATTGAAGAAATGTACGAGATTCTTGTACAAAGTATTAGGAACTACATATCTAGAATACTAGCAGACAATAAGGCAACTGAAGAAAATCCATTTGAGTGTAATGTAGAACTAGACTATAATGCTGTTGGTCTCTCATCTTTAGAAATGCCCCATGTAATAAGCCTCTTTGAAGACAAGGAAGGCATTCTCTGGTGTAATACAGACTGGAGTGACAGTCCTGTAGATTTTTCAGAACTATATCTAGATAACCAAATGACAGTTGTAAAATGGATACTGTAGATGAAAGTAGGCTTGAAGAGCCTAAAGTGAACAAAGAAGCAGAACTGCTTCTATGGAGAGAGAAAATAAGGAGATTAAGTAATTTGATTTATCCTTAACCATTATGACTACACTACAACTACTCGGATTGGGCGTATTGCTCTTAATTATAGGACTTGTAAACGATAACTGAACATGACAAGAGAAGAAATATTAGATGTCCTGCGCTATCATTGCTCGGTGACATACTTTCATTATTATGTGCCCCTTAACTACATCGCGTACAACGAAGCATTAGAGGCGGCAGACCAAATCCTTGAAACCGACTTGGTTGTTAAGCGCACTAAGCAACTCATAAAACGCCTCGACACATGTTGCCAAAGGTACGAGTTGATGATGAAAAGAAACATGAGGGAAGAAACCCGCATAACATTATGCTTCAACTTCCTGTCACAAGAATATAGAGGCGCAGAGAAGAAACTGAAAGCCATCCGCAACGCCATTCGTAAGGTGGTAAAGAATAACGGCTTCCCCGAAGAACATCACGAAATGCTGACGCAACTATACCTCGCCGTACTTCTGTGCAAGCAAGCGTGTGTCGTGCATGATGAATACTTCGAGGAATGGAAAGAAAGAATAAAACACGACTTCTCAAAGGACTTTGACGAGCGACTGTCAGGTGCTGCCTCTATCATAATGGAGTTAGAAGATTGCGTCACAAAACAACTCGGCATCAACGGAATATTCTCCTATCGACAGGAAGGCATACTCCGTGCATATACCGACTATATGAGTTACATTCAATCGGAAGAAAAACAAGACAAAGCGGCTGCGGCTGCGTTAAAACAAACACCTTCCGTAATTTACGAACCAAATAATTAATAACTATGGCAAAGTTGATAAATTTAAATGTCTATCCAGCACATAACATTATCTGTGTTTGGAACGAAAACAACGAAGAAGATACGTTTATGAGCGGCATTGCATTGGATGATGCAGAGCGTGGCTTTATGATACCCAAATATATTGTCGTAGGTGTATTTAGCGACGGAACAGCAAAAGCGGCAGGGATATTCGATTATAACGTAATAAACCGAACCGACAGCGATGACCTATTTCTATACGACGAGTTTTTGGATTCCGTTGGTATTGATGCAGCAAAGGCTTTTGTGCGTTTTGAGGTTAGTCAAGGCACAGAAGAAACGGACGCTAAAACCATTGTACTTTCAGAACTCGAAGAGTCTGGAGTAGAGATAGACAAAGACGTAGAAATGTATCTATTAAAAAATTAATAACATTATGAACCTATTTTCAGATTTTAAAGCAAAACGGCAGGAAAACCGCAAGAAAGAAATCGAGTCACAGGCAAGACAACGCATCGGAGTGAAAGACTTTGACGGCTCATTGTTCTTCGCCTACGACGGAACGCCATTGCTTCCCGTAGAGGATAGCGCAACTCCAAAGGCTATGCTTGACACACTCTCCACGTTGCGAGAGAACTACGTCAAGTCACGGCTCTCGGAGTCTCGTTCACGGGGAATGGCGGTGTATTAGACATTTGTTTTGTACCTTTGTTTCTTCGGGGTGTCATCGTTACTATGCGGTGGCACCCTTTTTTGCTTTAAACAAAAACCGCCCACCTTCACAGGCAAGCGGCATTCAATTCAAAATCATGAAAATTACTCAACTTAAACTAAACTTAATGTCTAACAATGAAAACTAAATTAGCATGAAAAAATCATTTAACCCTTCATTAGATGCCGTTCCTCGCTCGAAACACCCTGAAAGAAAGTACACTAACAATTATCATAAATAAACTTACAACAAATCCTAATCCAATATAAGCCGCCTTGTCCTGCCAGCGCATCTTACGTTCCGTAACCACTGGCATAGGCACTCTGATGCTATCAACCCGTATAGAGTCTCGATAGACTATCTTATCTCTCCATCTGTCCTTGTATAAGACGGAGTATTTCTCCTTCCAAATAGTGTCTCCTTGCATCCACATATACACAGAGTCTTTTTGGAAGATAGAGTCCCTTGTTACCAACGTATCATGCTTCTCCACATACACATTGTGGTACTCTGGTACAGGGATGTATGTCTTACAACTGCCGAGGAAGAAACACACTATCCCCGACAATACCAACCAAAAGAACATGCTCAGACAACCGTCATTATGGAGGTCTTCATTGCCACCCCACGGCTCATCATAATACTCTTGTCTCTTATCCCACCACATAAGCAATCAATTTTATATTGTTATCTATGCTGCGATGCTATCGCAGTTAAATTTCATTCCAAAACTTTTCCCACTCCTTAGAGTTGCCCTTGGTAGAGGTTATCTTACCCTTAGTATCGTAGATGTAGTAATCTGTCCAACCTATGACACCTGGGCAAATCTTCCCCGATATGTCATAATGCCTAACCACATTCTGCTTTGGAATGTTATACTCCTTCATTAAGTACCTAACGAGTTTCAAGGCGTTTTCAAGACTTGCATCAGTAAAGTACCATCCCCCGTGATTGGGTGTTGTCACATCAGTATTAGGCAAAAGATTAGAGCATATCTCAATACTCACAGTATTCTTATTAGTAGCGATACCATACAGCCTTCCACCACCTGTAACAGTATTCTTTGGGTCTCCTACTGACCAGCAGTAGTAATTCTTCAGGTTAGGGTTAATCTGAACTATCTCCTCATCATCCACCACAAAGTCAGCAGAAGCCTTCCTCAGCATGAAAGTATTCCTCTCTGCCCTTGCTCTACCTTTCTTAGAAGAACTGCCTGCTGTATAATGAATGGCAATATACTTTATTGGTCTGTTCTTAAGAGGAGTTATATGCACGTTAATAGGAGCGTCA